>TARA_R110000868_G_scaffold125417_4_pt1 | contig 25101 bp, 22 predicted proteins | sample TARA_R110000868 | Tara Oceans TARA_R110000868 (sample SAMEA4397489) | marine metagenome | biome: Polar Biome; feature: [SRF] surface water layer (ENVO:00010504); material: water (ENVO:00002006), including particulate matter (ENVO:01000060) such as... | depth 5 m | reverse complement strand
TCATGCCACCCTCTGCCACCGAAATTCGCATAAGACCTTCAAAAATTCGCCTAGAGGACACGTCAACATATGGGCATCCCCCAGAATCCCAACATCTTTGCCAATAATCCACTGGACCGCGCGAGCTATCGCCGCGCTGACGCTGGCTGGGTGGCCGGCCAGATCGCAGATGCCAACAGCCTGTTTGTGCCATTTTACCGGCTGTCACCCTTCGTTCTGCCTGAAGAAACCAAGGGTGCTGGTAAGGATGTGGGCTGGCTGCGCATGGGCCTTCTCAACGAATTGGGCGGCGAAAAACCGCTCATCGTCTTTCTCGGCATCAACAAGCGCGGCAAATCACTCTTCGCGCTTGATGTGTCGGGTCTGAAAGATCATGAGAATCACCCCGCCCTGAAAGGTCTCGGGGCCTTTGAGGATTTGCGCGGCCTTGCTATGGCCGGCGAAATTACGCCGACGGAGCTCGCGATCCTCGCGCAGGCCAAGAGCATGATCGATTGGAACCTGCGCCACGGATTCTGCTCGGCCTGCGGCGCGCCTTCCGACATGGCAGAAGCAGGTTACAAGCGTCAGTGCCCCTCGTGCAAAGCGGAGCATTTTCCCCGCACCGACCCCGTCGTCATCATGTTGGCGACGCATGGCGACACTTGTTTCCTTGGCCGTCAAAAAATCTGGCCAAAGGGCATGCATTCAGCGCTCGCCGGTTTTGTTGAGCCGGGCGAATCCATTGAAGAAGCGGTCGCGCGCGAATTGCACGAAGAGGCAGGGTTGACGACAGCATCGGTGAGCTATCACTCGACCCAGCCTTGGCCCTACCCCTCGTCACTGATGATCGGCTGCATGGCTGTCGCCGAAAACGACAGCTTTGAAGTCGACGGTATTGAACTCTCGGAGGGTCGCTGGTTCACGCGCGAAGAGATCAAAGCCGTGCTCGCGGGCAAAGGCGATGGCAGCTTCTGGCTGCCGCCGCCTTTTGCCATCGCCCATCAGCTTGTCAAAACTTTCGCCGAGCAATAGGCGGGCGTCAGTGCGCGCTGCTGGTTGAGAGCGATACGCGATATGGATGTGCTTTGTATATGCCGAGGATCTTGAGTTCGTTGGTAAAGAACTCAAGCTCCTCGAGAGCAAGGCGGACATTGCGTGACGCAGGGTGGCCTTCAATATCGGCGTAAAACTGGCTTGCGTTGAACGAACCTTCAAGCTGATAGCTTTCAAGTTTCGTCATATTGACGCCATTTGTGGCAAAGCCCCCCATCGCTTTGTAAAGCGCGGCGGGCACGTTGCGCACACGGAAAATGAAACTCGTGATAACAGGACCGTCTTCAGGTTCAGCATCATTGGGCTCGTTGGCCATGATGATGAAGCGGGTTGTGTTGTGCTCGGCATCCTCAATATCTGCTTTGAGAACATCGAGGCCATAGATTTCAGCAGCCAGTGACGAGGCAATGGCCCCGCGAGTGGTGTCCGCCGCTTGCGAGATAATGCGGGCCGAACCTGCCGTGTCCGCTGCCACGACCGAGGTGAGACCCAATTCGCGGATCACGTTGCGGCATTGACCGAGCGCCATCACGTGGCTCTCGACGGTTTTAAGATCGGTGAGCTTCGCGCCTTTAAGACCGAGCAATTGGTGGCGCACGCGCAGAAAATGTTCGCCAACGATATAGAGTGAGGAACCAGGGATCAGATGGTGAATATCGGCGACACGTCCGGCTACGGAATTTTCGATCGGGATCATCGCGATCTTCGCACGGCCCTCGGAAATCGCGGCAAAGACATCTTCAAACGTGGCACAGGGCAAAACTTTCATGTCGGGAAATGCTTCGCGACATGCAATGTGAGAATTTGCTCCGGCCTCGCCCTGAAAGGCAATGGTATTGTCTGCCACTGATTTATGTCCGGTGTGTCAGCGCGGCTCGCGCTTTTTCAAGATCGGCGGGAGTATCGACACCGAGAGGAACAGTGTCAACGAGCGCCACTTCGATATGCATAGCCGCTTCCAGCGCGCGCAATTGTTCTAGCTTCTCCCGCAGTTCCAGCGGTGACGGCGGCAAAGCGACAAAGCGCGCCAAGGCCGCGCGCGTATAGGCGTAGAGCCCGATGTGGTGATAATGCGCGCCTTCACCCGCCGGCGCTGTGGCGCGGGTGAAATAGAGAGCACGGCCCGCGCGTGCGGCAGGCGGCAGCGCGATGACTGCCTTCACGACGTTGGGGTTGGTGCGCTCTTCCTCGACCGCGATTTCGGCGGCGAGTGTCGAGATATCGGCGTTGGCCCTAACGAGGGTTTCGGCGGCAGTACGGATAAGGGCCGGATCAAGTGTCGGCAAATCGCCCTGCACATTGACGATGATGTCATGGCGACCCTCCGGATCAACCGCCTGGAGCGCTGCCCAGATACGGTCAGAGCCCGAAGGCAGATCGGGCGCCGTCAATACGGCTTCGCCGCCCGCTGCACGCACGGCGGCGGCTATTTCCTCTTCGGCGGCGGCGACCACGACCCGACCAAGACCCGATTCCATCGCACGCGCCCAGACCTGCACGATCATGGCCCGCCCGGCAATATCGGCAAGTGGCTTGCCGGGCAAACGGGTGGAGGCCATGCGAGCGGGAATCACTATGATGGGGTTCATTGAGCTTGGCGCATTGGGTTCGGATCGGCTCATCAAGGCTCCTCTGCTTCCGGTTCGGGCGCCGCCACCAGGGAAACCCGCCCCTGAGCGGCGTAAAACTTCAGTTTTCTGCGACGGATCGCCGCAATTCCGCGTCGTTTTCGCGCGGCAATAGGACAAGCCGACCTCATCTGCGCTGCGCGTCTTATACGGCTTGCGGCGAAGGCGCGGAAGCGGCTAATCTCCGCGCCAAATTAGGGGGTTATGGCCCGGGCAACGAGACGTTATCCTAGCCGCATGATGAAACCCCTCCCAACCTTGAATTCTGGCGGCACGAGAGCAAATGGATAGTTTCGAACTCAATAAAATTGCGGCAGCGGTCCTCTTTTCACTGCTGCTCGTGCTGGGCATCAAAAATGCCGCTGAAATCCTCTATGAGACCCACCCCGCCAATCCGCAGTCTTTTGTTGTCGAAGGTGTGATCGAAGAAGGCGAAAGCGCTGTGGCCGCCGCGCCGGAAGCGGAAGTGCCGCTGCCTGTGCTGCTCGCCAAGGCTGATGCAGCCGCCGGTGAGAAGCAGTCCAAAAAATGTGCTGCCTGCCATAATTTCGAAGAAGGTGCTGGCGCCAAGATCGGTCCTGACCTTTACGGCGTTGTCGGGCGCAAGGTCGCGAGCGCTCCCGGGTTTGCCTATTCATCCGGCATGAAGGCAAAGGGTGGAACCTGGACTTTCGAGGAACTCGCCCATTTCATCAACGACCCGAAAGGCTATGTGGCCGGTACCGCGATGAGCTTTGCGGGCATCAAGAAGCCTGACCAGCGCGCCGACCTGTTGGTCTATCTGAACACGCTGGGTTCAAACCTTCCGCTGCCGAAAGTTGACGCAGCCGCCGCTGCTGCTGAACCCGCAGCACCTGCTGCCCCCGCCGCCGCACCTGAGGGCGAGGCGCACCACTAAGCAGCACCTAAGACCCCAAATACCTGAAACGTCCAGAACCCGGTTCTGGACGTTTTTTATTGGACCCATCATCTGACTTATTTGTTAGGTACCAAAGCCGCTTCATCCCTCGCACTGCCTACAAAAAATGGCCACAATGCACAGTGAGATTCAGCGTGTGCGTCACATATGCGCGCGTCAGGGGAGAAGATATGAGACGAGGCAATTCCGGCCGGATGACGGGTCTGCTCTGCGCAGCAACTGCCGCGATGTTGATGACGCTGAGCGCCGCGGCGATGGCCGACACAGTGCGGCACGGCGTCTCGCTGTTTGGCAATCTCAAGTATGCGCAAGGCTTCAAGCATTTTGACTATGTGAACGCGAATGCTCCCAAAGGCGGCACACTGCGCTATGCGGTCGTCGGCAGCTTCGACAGCCTCAACGGGTTCATTGTCAAAGGCGAAGCAGCGGCGGGATTGAACTTTCTCTACGACACGCTAATGGAACCGAGCCTCGACGAAGCGGGATCGGAATATGGGTTGATCGCAAAGACCGTCTCCTATCCTGACGATTTTTCGTCGGTCACGTTTGAATTGCGACCTGAGGCCCGTTTCAACGATGGGAAAACCCTGACGGCAGATGATGTGATCTGGAGTTTTAAAACACTCACGACCGTTCACCCTTTTTACAAAGCCTATTACCACGATGTCAGCAAGGCGGAAGCCCTGTCGCCCCACAAAGTGCGCTTCACATTTGCAACAAAGGGCAACCGTGAGTTGCCGCAAATCATGGGGCAGTTGCCGGTATTGCCTAAACATTACTGGACTGCGAATGGCGCGAATGGAAAACCCCGTGACATTACGCAGACAACGCTTGAGGCCCCCATTGGCAGCGGGCCTTACCGCATTCTGAAATCAGAAGCCGGCCGCTCCATTACCTATGTTCGCGTCAAAGACTATTGGGCGAAGGATCTGCCGGTTAAAATCGGCACCGGTAATTTTGATCAAATGCGATTTGACTATTACGGCGACCCAACTGTCGCGTTTGAAGCTTTCAAAAGCGGCCAGACCGATCTCCACATGGAGAGTAGCTCCAAGAATTGGGCAACTGGCTATGACATTCCGGCCGTCAAGGACGGGCGCATCATCCGCGAAGAACTCCCGACGCAAAACGGGCAAGGCATGCAAGGATTTGCATTCAACCTGCGGCGCGCCGTTTTCAAGGATCAGCGCGTCCGTCAAGCTTTCGACCTCGCCTTTGACTTTGAATGGGCGAACAAGACACTCTTTTACGGCCAGTACACACGTAACAGCAGCTATTTCTCCAATACTGAACTCGCTTCAACGGGGTTGCCATCCGCAGATGAACTTAAATTGCTGGAACCGTTTCGCGCTGAATTGTCGCCTGAACTTTTCACGACCCCGTACAAAAGCCCGGTGACAGACGGCTCGGGAAACAATCGCGAGAACCTGCGCCGCGCGGCAAAATTGCTCGAAGACGCGGGCTGGAAAATTGTCGACGGAAAGCGCGTCAATGCGAAGAACGAACCGCTCAGTGTCGAATTCCTTATCGACAATCCGATGTTTGAACGCATCGTCGCCCCTTATCGTCAATCTCTCGAACGTCTCGGCATCAAGGTGACACAGCGCACGGTAGACAGTGCGCAATATCAAAACCGAGTTGATAACCGCGATTTTGACATCATCGTGCGGAGCTTTGGCCAATCGCTTTCGCCCGGCAACGAGCAACGCGAGTTCTGGGGCTGCAAAGCTGCAAAAGAAGCAGGTTCGCGCAATGTCATTGGCATTTGCGATCCCGTTGTCGAAAAATTGATTGACGCCGTGATCTTTGCCAAGAACCGCGAAGACCTCGTGACGGCAACCCATGCGCTCGACCGCGTGCTGCTGTCGCGACATTACGTTGTGCCGCAGTGGTATCTGCCCTTCGACCGCGTCGCTTACTGGGCACGGTTTGGTCATCCCGATCCGACGCCCGCTTACTCCGTCGGGTTTCCTGACATTTGGTGGTTTAACGCCGGCGGCAATGCCGCGAAACCCGCGAGCGGAACTTCACCATGAGGTCTGCAACACTTACGCGACGCCACATGCTCGCGCTCACGGCAGGGACAGCAGGCGCGGCGTTGTTTGCGCCTGCGCGGCACGCCCTCGCTTCGACGAAGGCCAGTGGCCCGCGCCACGGCATGTCGATTTTCGGCGAGTTGAAATACGCCATAGACTTTCCGCACTTTGACTACGTGAACCCGGACGCCCCCAAGGGCGGCACTCTGAGCCAGGTGCCGGTCAACGGGGCATATAATGCCTCCCTGCAAACCTTCGATACGCTGAACGGCTATGTGCTGAAGGGCAACTCTCCGCCACGGCTCGACTTCATCTTCGACACGCTGATGGTGCGCGCTTTCGATGAGCCGGATGCGGTCTATGGGCTGGTCGCGCTGAGCGCCGAAGCAAAAGCGGGCGGCAATGAATATATTTTCAAGTTGCGGCCTGAAGCGCGCTTTCACGACGGCAGCAAGCTGACGGCAACGGACGTTGCCTTTTCTTTCATGCTGCTCAAAGACAAGGGCTATCCGACAATCAAGCTTAACCTGCGAGAAATGACGAAGGCTGAAGCGGTGGATGCGCAGACGCTGCGCGTCACCTTCAGCGGCGATCAAACACGCGACTTGCCTTTGTTCATTGCCAGCACTCTGCCGATTTTTTCCGCCGCCTATTATGCGACGCGCGAATTCGACGAGACCACGCTCGAGCCACCGCTGGGTAGTGGGCCCTACAAGATCGGTAAATTCAAAGCAGGCGACAGCATCAACTATGATCGCTTCGACGACTACTGGGCACGTGACCTCAATGTTAATCGTGGCTGCTGGAACTTCGAGCGGCTCCGCTATGAATTTTACCGCGACCGCACAGCGGGCTTTGAAGCCTTCAGCTCCGGACGCAATCTGTTCCGTGAGGAGTTCACGTCAAAAGTCTGGGCGACGCAGTACAATTTTCCGGCCGTCAAAGACGGACGCGTCAAGCTCGAGACATTGCCTGACCACACGCCATCGGGCGCACAAGGCTGGTTCATAAATACCCGGCGCGAAAAATTTTCCGATCCGCGCGTGCGCGAAGCATTGGTCCTTGCCTTTGACTTTGAATGGACCAATCGGAATCTCTTTTACAATCTCTACCGCCGCACATCGAGTTTCTTTGAAAACTCGCCAATGCGTGCCGAAGGAAAGCCATCGGCTGGAGAAGTAGCCTTGCTTGAACCTTACCGCGACGAGCTTCCGGCTGCAGCTTTCGGGCCCGCTGTAACTGCGCCCGTCAGCGATGGTTCGGGACAGGACCGCAAGCTGCTAAAACAGGCTGTGAAGCTTCTGGAAGACGCTGGCTGGAGGATCAAAGACGGCATCCGCTGCAACGCCATGGGCGAGCCTTTAACTATCGAATTTCTGAATGATGAGCCGTCTATCCAGCGTTTTGAAGGGCCATACGCCAAAAATCTGCGACTCCTCGGCATCGACGCCAAATCACGCCTCGTTGATTCCGCCCAGTATCAGAAACGCCTGAAGACCTATGATTTCGATCTAACCATTCAGCGCTATTCGCTGGGTCTCACACCCGGTATCGAGATGCGGGCCTTCTGGAACTCGGAATTCAGTAAATCACCGGGCAGCCGCAATCTTTGTGGCATCGAAAATCCGGCAATCGACGCACTGATCGAGAAATCGATAGCCGCAGATACACGCGAGAATCAAATCATCGTCACGCGCGCGCTTGACCGCGTGCTCCGAGCCGGACACTACTGGATACCGCAGTGGAACAAGGCAAGCTATACGATCGCCTATTGGGATATGTTCGAACGACCGGCTACACCGGCCCTCTATGACCGCGCCGTCGAATTGACCTGGTGGGCCAACGAAGACAAGGCCGCAAAGCTCGGACTGAAAGGCTAGATCGGACGACATGGCGACCTATATCATCCGTCGCATTTTGCTCATGGTGCCAACCATTCTCGGCATCATGGCCTTGAGTTTTTTACTCGTGCAGTTTGCGCCCGGCGGGCCTGTTGAGCGGATCATCGCGCAATTGTCAGGCACAGAAATTTCCGCAACCGCCCGTATCGGCGGTTCATCGGGCGGTGACTTTGCGCAAGCAGGCTCCACCGGCTTTGATGCGGCGCTCAACAGCAAGTATCGCGGCGCACGGGGCCTCGACCCTGAATTCATCAAGCAGCTCGAAGTTCAATTCGGCTTTGACAAACCGTGGTACGAGCGTTTCGGCAAAATGATCTGGGACTATGCGCGTTTTGATTTCGGGACGAGCTATTTTCGTGATGTTCGCGTCATTGATCTCATCATTGAAAAGTTACCTGTGTCGATTTCGCTGGGTCTCTGGACGACACTGATCACCTATCTCATTTCCATTCCTCTCGGCATCCGCAAAGCCATGCAGGACGGATCACGCTTTGACCTATGGACTAGTACCGCCATCATCATCGGCTATGCAATTCCCGGCTTTCTCTTTGCCGTGCTGCTCATTGTACTTTTTGCGGGCGGGTCATTTTACAATATTTTTCCATTGCGTGGCCTTACCTCCGACAATTGGGAGGAAATGAACTGGGCGATGAAGGCCGTCGATTATCTCTGGCATATTGTCTTGCCGATCACAGCGCTCGTCATTGGTTCCTTTGCCACGACAACCTTGCTCACCAAGAACTCTTTTCTTGATGAGATCAAAAAACAATATGTGACGACGGCGCGCGCCAAAGGCCTCAGCGAAAACCAAGTGCTTTACGGTCACGTTTTCCGCAATGCGATGCTCATTATCATCGCAGGCTTTCCCGGCGCATTTATCGGCGCCTTCTTCACCGGCTCACTGCTGATTGAACAGATTTTCTCGCTCGACGGGCTTGGACTTCTTTCATATGAGTCCATCGTCAATCGCGACTATCCGGTGGTTTTTGCAACACTCTATGTGTTCGGCTTGCTCGGACTTGTCCTCACACTCATCAGTGATCTCACCTACACATGGGTTGATCCGCGCATCGACTTTGAAACGCGGGAGGTTTGAGCTTGCGACTAGTTCCTGCTTTAAAATTCCGCATGACACCCATAAACCGGCGGCGCTGGCTCAATTTTAAAGCCAATAAACGCGGCTACTGGAGTTTGTGGCTCTTCCTTGGCCTCTTCACCCTGTCGCTCTTTGCCGAATTCATCGCCAACGACCGTCCGCTCCTCGTCACTTTCAAAGGCGAGATTTACGCGCCTGTTTTCGTTGCTTATCCCGAAACTGAGTTTGGTGGTTTCTTCCAGACCGAAGCCGATTTCCGTGATGAGTTTGTGCAGAACCTTATCAAAGAGGCGGGTGGCACGATCATCTGGCCGATCATTCGCTACGATTATCGTACGATTAATCTCAACCTCTCGGTTCCGGCGCCCTCGCCCCCATCGCGCGAGAACTGGCTCGGCACCGACGATCAGGCGCGCGATGTGATGGCCCGCATGATCTATGGCTTTCGCATTTCGGTTCTGTTCGGGTTGGTGCTCACTATTGCTTCTTCCGTTATCGGCGTGGCGGCGGGCGCGGTGCAGGGCTATTTCGGCGGCTGGACGGATCTGCTCTTCCAGCGTTTCATCGAAATCTGGACCAGCATGCCGACGCTCTATTTGCTCATCATCATAGCGGCTGTCATCGAACCAAGCTTTTGGATATTGCTCGGCATACTTCTCGCCTTTAACTGGGTGTCGCTGGTCGGCGTCGTGCGGGCCGAATTTTTGCGCGGACGGAATTTTGAGTATGTTAAGGCAGCGCGTGCCTTGGGCCTGACCGACGCCACGATCATGTTCCGTCATTTGCTGCCCAATGCCATGGTGGCGACGCTCACCTTCATGCCATTCATTTTGAATTCGTCGATCACGACGCTGACCTCGCTCGACTTTCTGGGCTTTGGACTGCCGGTCGGCTCACCGTCGCTTGGCGAACTGCTATCGCAGGGCAAATCGAATTTGCAGGCACCGTGGCTCGGCTTTGCCGGATTCTTCTCGATTGCCATCATGCTGAGCCTTCTCGTCTTCATCGGCGAAGCGGTGCGCGACGCCTTTGATCCGCGCAAGGTGCTGCAATGAGTGCGCCCCTGATCGACGTCAAAGACCTGTCCGTCGCCTTTCGCAGCGAAGGCCACGAAACGCTGGCCGTTGACCGGATTTCCTTTCACATCAATCCCGGTGAAACATTGGCATTGGTCGGTGAAAGCGGATCTGGCAAATCTGTCTCGGCACTATCGATCCTGCAGCTCCTGCCCTATCCGCAAGCCTCGCACCCATCTGGCGAAGTGCTGATCGAGGGACAAGATCTCGTTGGCGCCGACGAGAAGACTTTACGTGCCATCCGCGGCAATCGCATCTCGATGGTCTTTCAGGAGCCGATGACCTCGCTCAATCCGCTTCACACAATCGAGCGCCAGGTCGGTGAAATGCTGATCCTGCACAAAGGTCTGCGCGGTGCAGCTGTTAAAGCGCGCGTCGTCGAACTCCTAACCAAAGTCGGCATTCCCGATCCTGCGGCACGACTTGATGCCTATCCGCATCAATTGTCCGGCGGGCAGCGTCAGCGTGTGATGATCGCCATGGCGCTTGCCAATGAACCGGATCTGTTGATCGCCGATGAACCGACAACTGCGCTCGATGTGACGGTGCAAGCGCAGATTTTGGAACTGCTGATCGATCTCAAACGAGAGACGGGCATGGCGCTGCTTCTGATCACGCATGATCTGGGCGTTGTGCGCAAGATGGCCGATCGGGTGTGCGTGATGACCGGCGGCAAGATCGTCGAGACGGGCGCAACGGAAGCCGTGTTTTCCGATCCACAACATGAGTATACCAAGCATCTGATGGCATCAGAACCCAAGGGCCGTGCGCTTGCTGCCGCTGCTGACGGCCCGGTCATCATGGAGACAGATAAACTGCGCGTCTGGTTTCCAATCAAGCGCGGGTTGTTGCGCAAAACCGTTGATCACGTCAAAGCAGTGGACGGCGTATCGTTGACGCTGCGGGCGGGGCGCACGCTCGGCATTGTCGGCGAAAGCGGGTCCGGCAAGACAACGCTTGGCCTTGCACTTCTGCGGCTGTTGTCGAGCGAGGGCGCGATCCGATTTGAAGGTCAGGATATTCAGGGCCTAAAATCGAATGTGCTGCGGCCTCTGCGGCGACACATGCAGGTGGTGTTTCAGGACCCATATGGATCGCTTAGCCCGCGCATGTCCGTCGGGCAGATCATCGAAGAAGGGCTTGTCGTACAGAAACTCGGACTTGATGAGGATACCCGCCGCGTTCTTGTGGAGCAGGCCCTTGTGGAAGTGGGACTGGAGCCGGAAGCCCAGTACCGCTATCCGCATGAATTTTCCGGCGGTCAGCGCCAGCGCATTGCCATCGCTCGCGCGATGGCTCTGAAGCCACGCTTTGTCATGCTGGACGAGCCTACGTCGGCGCTGGACATGTCGGTGCAGGCACAGATTGTCGATTTGCTGCGCGACTTGCAGCGACGACACAATCTCGCTTACCTCTTCATCAGCCATGACCTGCGGGTCGTGCGCGCGCTTGCTGACGACATCATGGTGATGAAGTCGGGCAAAGTGGTGGAGACGGGAAGCGCCGACATGGTGTTCGATACGCCGCGCACCGATTACACCAAGGCATTGCTCGCCGCCGCGTTTGATCTACGTGCGTCTTCAACGGGCGCAGTCAACGCCTGACACTCAGGTCTGTTTGGCGATTGGCATTCGGAATGTCGCACTTGCACGTGCGATGATTGTGTTATCAGCGCTGATGGTCGCCTCAACAAAGCCCATGCTTCGTCCCGCCTTGACGATACGCGGCTCGACGACGATCCATTGGCCGATCTGGGCAGACGCCACATAATCCACGTTTAAGCTAACCGTCACAGCACCGCTGCCGTCACCATAAATCTTCCGGTGGGCGGAAACATAGGAAAGCCCCATTGCATTATCGGCGAGCGCCGCGATGACACCGCCGTGGAGGCTGCCGCGCGAGTTACAATGCTGTTCGGCCAATCGAAAGGCTATGGCAACGGCCTCGTCATCTTGCCGCGAATAGAGTGGCTCCCACGGGGTCGTAACAGGGCTTTGGCGGAAGTGCGGTTCGAAGCCATGCGGGATATGACTCATATCTTTGTCTCCTCAATTTTGTGATGAGACAAACTTGATCCATTGCGCAAGCGCGTCGAGCGGGACAATGCGCAACAGGACTTGCGCAGACTGGGCCTTCAGCGTTTCGGGAGACGTTTGACGCTGGTCACATGACCGGCACTGCGCGAAATACGAGCCATTGCGATATCGAGCCGTTCAACTTCGACGCGCATGTGGAAGGCGTTGGCATGAATGAGATGCTCTCCGTCGAGCATAATGCCGACGTGCCCCTTCCAGAACACGAGATCGCCGCGCTTTAATGTGGTAAAATCTATAGGTTCGGGCAATGCCTCACCCAATGTAGCTTCCTGCATATCCGTGTCGCGCAGACTGGAAGTGCCCGCACGTTCCAGTGCTGATTGCACAAGTCCGGAACAATCCAGACCAAGACTGTCGCGCCCGCCCCATAGGTATGGCGTGCCGCGCAACTCCTCTGCGACCGACACAAAATCCCTTACGTGGGCACCGACGGGTGCGAGATGAGCAGTGAAGATAAATCCGCTACGCTCAATCTCGCTGTAGTCACCTTGCGCACCTATGACCCTAACTTTGGCATTGAGCCCGACAGGTACAGCCGGTCGCGTTTTCATATCCGGCTTCGGGAAAATAAATGTCCTCAAGGCCGCAACCGTGTGCGTCGCACGATAGAGACGCGGGGCAAGAGCGCTCACATCGACATAGCCAACATAATCATCTAGCGCCGACTGACCAAAAGCCCAACCGTCCTTTTCTTCATAGACGCGGAAGATCTCTCCAAACAATAGCTGCGTCTCCATCGGCGCGGCGCTTTGCGGGTTGCGCAGCACTGGTGCGACCGGTGTCAGGACTTGCATGTCCTCCCCATCTACATATTTTGCAGCTTCGACTTCGCCGCGCAGATGGGCGGCGGCTATGTCGTCTCTGTAAAGATTGATCCGGTGATCAGGCCGCGTGTTCGCACTCATGCGTCGAGCTTCCCCGCACGTTCAGCAACCAAGTCGCCGAAATCACGCAAATAGACGGCCCCGTTGACCGTGCGCTGCACGAGCACGTTACGCCGGTCGGTCTCGTCACGCTTGCGCTTGAGCAGATCAAGGTCACCTAGCGTATCCAACGCACGGGTGATGGCGGGTTTGGAGACATTGAGCGAACCAGCGAGACCTCGCACGGTATGGGGCGGCGGCGTGAGGTAAACCGTCAGCAGGATTGCAAGCTGACGCGATGACAGGTCCGGCCCTTCTCGCCGCACCGTTTCCAATACGACATTTTGCCAGAGCGCTAATGCCTGCACCGGCTTCAACTCCAAAGCCATAGGCTCCCCCTGCCCTGACCGGCTGTCGCCGGTCACATAAATCCGTTTCGCCCCCGAATTAGTCTAACGGTAGAAAATAACAGGTCAACCGAAGCGCGTTTTGAGAAGATGATAAAGCGCGCGGATGGCTTGTGCCTCGCCACCAACGGGGCGACCAGGACGGGGTTTTGGGGCCCAGCCATAAACATCGAAATGTACCCAGGCTTTTGACTTGTCGATGAAGCGGGCAAGAAAGAGCGCTGCCGTGATCGACCCCGCAAAGGGCCCGTCGGAGACATGGTTCACATCTGCGATCTTGCTGTCGAGCCATCCGTCATATGGCTTCCATAAGGGCATGCGCCATAGTGGATCAGACTGCGAGACCGAGGCGGCGGCTATATCTGCGGCGAGTGCATCATCATGGGTGTAAAAAGGCGGTAGGTCAGGCCCAAGCGCGGTGCGCGCTGCACCAGTCAGCGTCGCCATGTCGACCACGAGGTCGGGTGCTTCGCTGTCGGCTTCAGCTAGCGCGTCTGCGAGAATGAGCCGGCCTTCGGCATCGGTATTGCCGATCTCGACCGAGTAACCCTTACGGCTTTTCAATACGTCGCCGGGACGGAACGCATTGCCCGCCACATTGTTTTCAACCGCCGGGATCAGCACACGCAAGCGTATGTCGAGCTTCGCCCCCATCAACAGGTCGGCGAGCGCCAGCACATTGGCGGCACCGCCCATGTCTTTCTTCATCAGCAGCATGGCGCTCGACGGCTTGAGGTCGAGACCACCCGTATCAAAACACACGCCCTTGCCGACCAGCGTCACCTTTGGGGCATCCGCGCGGCCCCATATGAAATCGATAAGACGGGGCTCCACTTCCGCAGCGCGTCCGACCGCATGGACCATCGGATAGTTCTGGCGCAGCAACTCATCGCCAACGATGACATTCGCCTTGGCCCCGTGCGTACGGGCGATCGCCAGAGCGGCTTCAGCAAGATCGGCGGGGCTCATGTCATTGGCGGGCGTGTTGATGAGATCGCGCACCAGGAAGATTGCCGCCGCAATGCGGCTCAATTCCTCACCATCCACGCCTTCCGGTAGAATTAGGCGAGGATGCTCGCGCGTGCGCCCCGCATAAAGCGTGAACTGGTATGTCCCGAAAGCAAATCCCAATACCGCATTATCCGCGCTCGCGCCAAGTTTGCCAGCAAACCGATAGGTGCGGACAGGCAAGGCCGCGGCCAACGCGCCGGTGATGAATGGATCGGAGCCGTCACCGATACCGAGCAAGACGCCAGACAATCCGCCGGCCCCATCCGGCAACAGCAGAACTTTGCCCGCATCCGCCTTAAAGCCTGATGTCTCGACCCATTGGGCACCCGCGCCTGCGTGCTCAGCGCACCAATGTTTCAGTTCGGAAGCGCGGACGAGCCAGACGGGCGTTGCCGCGGCATCCTTGGCGGAGAGGAAAATATCGAGCATGGGGGCTCCAAAAACTGACGTCGCAATCGCATTGGAATGACACTATAGAGAGGAAATCACCCCTGCAACGGGCGCCAATTGAGGAGATGACACAGATGTCTGGTGGGATATTCGAACTGGTGATCGGCGATAAGGCCTGGTCGACTTGGAGCTTCAGACCCTGGATTGCCATGAAAGTTGCCGGCATCCCTTTCGACGAAGTCCATATCCGCCTTAGGCAGGACGACACCAAAGAGCAGATCCTTGTCCACTCACCCTCGGGGCAGGTACCTGCTCTGAAATGGCGCGGGCAGGTGATCTCAGACTCTCTCGCCATATGCGAAACTCTCGCCGACCTCTATCCCGAAAAATCACTCTGGCCGGCCAACCCGCTGGCCCGCGCTTTTGCCCGCAGCGCAGCGGCCGAGATGCACTCTGGCTTTACCGGTCTGCGCCGCGATATGCCGATGGATATGCTGAACAAATTTCCCGGTGTCGGCCATACGGACGAAGCTCTTTCTGCCGCCGCGCGCATCGTCGACATATGGAGGGAGGCACGCATAACGTTCGGCCAGAAGGCAACGAGAGAGCAGGGATTTCTTTTCGGCAGCTTTTCGATCGCGGACGCTATGTTTGCCCCCGTCGTCAGCCGTTTTGAAACCTATGACGTTGATCTCGACAAACTTGGCGATAGTGACGGCATCGCCCAGGCCTATATGGACTTGATGCTTGCTCTACCCGCATTTGTCGAATGGCGCGATGGCGCGAAGGCCGAAATGGCCGCACGGATCTAAGGTAAGGTCGGAGCGGCCAGCGCATTTTCCTGTCGGAAAAATTGCTCTGCACCGGGATGAAGTGGAACGACTGTATTTATGGCGGCTTCGCGCATGAGACGGCGTCGTTCGTCTGCAGCCGTATTCTTATCTACCTTGGCCGGACCGTAAATCTCTCTGGGCCTTGATGGCAGAAAATCCCGATTTCCGGAATAGAACAAGGCTTTCGTCAAGTCATAGACCAAAGAGGCGCTTTCACTCACATCACACACCCAAACCACGTTGACGGCGAGCGTTTCGAAGGCAGGGATGAAACGATAAGTGTCATCGGCGATCGAGACACGTGTGAGGTCGTGACGGCTGGCGAGCAACGCGTCAGCCTTCTCGCCGGCAATTGGCACAATGTTGATTGTTCCGCGATTGGCCAGATCAGAGATAAAAGTTGAAGGGTCATTCGCCACATATACAAAAGCATCCAACTGATTGCGCAGGAGCATTTCTGCCGCGCGCTCTGGCTCGACATAAGAAACATCGACGCGCTTGCGGGCAATGCCATAGGCTTGCAGCAGTTTTAGCGCCACATATTCGGTTCCTGAACCTTTAATACCCAGTGCCAGCCGCTTGCCGACGAGATCTGCAGGCGAATTGATGCCGGAAGCCCGACCTGCCACAAGATAGACCGTTTCGCGCTGCACATTGGCAATCGCACGGAGATTCTTGAATGGCTTTTCGCCCCGAAAGGCTCCATTGGCGGTCGCGGCTTGTTCGAGCACGATCGATTGCACCAACGCCGACTGAATATGACGCGTGGCGACACTGCGGACATTGGCGACTGAACCGGAGGACGATTTGACGACGGCGAGTACGCCATCAACACCGCATGGTCCACCGAGCTCGCAACGACCGGTGCCAGGGGGACGGCTGATGATGGCCGACAATTTGCCGCCCCATGCAAAATAGGACCCGTCAGACGGACCGGTACCGATCTGAAAGAATGTGATGTGGCTCGATTCTTCTTCAAGGCTTGCGGGCGCGCGCCAGTAGACAAGGATCACGACACCGATGACGAAACCGACGGCTATCCCGCCCGCTACCCATCGTGCCAACGGATGCGCAATAGCGGCTCCCGCCGCCTGCCCCCGTTCACTTACCCAAGTGATCCAGTTTTTTTCGTTCATGGCTCATTCTAGGCAGGGCCAAGGGCAGGATGGAAGCCGCAGGATGCCGCCATTGTTATAATTAATCATTTATTGATGGATACAGGGCAATATCACTCCTGAGCTTCAATCCGTGCCGAACGGGACGCCCCGGATTCATGACCAACATGCCGAACCACATAAATTTTCCAATCAGCAGCCTTCGCGGCCGCCGCAATGCTTTGTTGCTCGCCACCGCGCTCGTATCGAGCATGGGGCTGAGTTCCTGCGCGTCAACGCCTGCAGCAACGGCTTCCATCGCCACGCCTGCTGCCGCAACCTCGAAGACCGAGACCAAGGTCACTGCACCGACCGAAGCGCAAAGCGAGAGCGCATTGCGCGAAGCCGCGGTCAGTTCGACCAAGACACAAGATTACGTGGCCGCAGCAGCCTATTGGGGCAACCTCTACGACCGCAACACAGACGACACGGAAGCGGCACTGAACTACTCAAAAGCCCTGCGCCAAATCGGCTCTGTCGCCCAGGCTCTGACAGTGATGCAACGCATTCAGCAAATTAAACCAGATGATGCCGGTGTGCTTTCCGAGTACGGTAAATCGCTGGCAGCCACCGGCCATCCCGATCAGGCTGAGGGCGTGCTGAACCGCGCCCATGAACTAAAGCCAGGCGACTGGACCATCATGTCGGCCCAAGGTGTCACCCTTGATCAACTTGGCCGATATAAAGAAGCGCAGTCGAAGTATGCTGCCGCGCTCAAGATTTCACCCGATAATCCGTCTGTGCTTACAAATCTTGGTCTGTCGCTCGCCATTGACGGCGACCTAACGGGTGCGGAAAGCAATTTGCGCAAGGCTGTGTCGAACCCAAAGGCGGCGGCCAGTGCACGTCAGAACCTTGCAGTGGTACTCGGTCTGCAAGGCAAATTCGACGAAGCGACGCGTCTTGCCCGCGCTGATCTGCCGCTCAATGTTGCAGACAACAATATTGCCTATCTGCGCGAAATACTGACGCAGCCCGCTCTCTGGAAGCAGATGGAAGCGCTGGAGAAGGACGACGGCGCCACACATTGATCATCGGATATTCGAATACAAAAGGCGCCCCACAACGGGCGCCTTTTTATTGTCTGAACTTCGCCGAACTTACCAGCCGAAGACCTTGATCGCAGCCGGCCCGAGAATGACGCAGAAGAGTACCGGCAAGAAGAAGGCAATCATCGGCACCGTGAGTTTGGGCGGCAAGGAGGCGGCCTTTTTTTCTGCGGCCGCCATGCGAATGTCGCGGTTTTCCTGTGCCATCACACGCAGCGACTGCCCGAGCGGCGTACCGTAACGTTCGGCCTGAATGAGGCTCGTGACCACCGCCTTCACACCGGGCAGTCCTGTGCGCAAGGCGAGGTTTTCGTAGGCCTTGCGACGTTCCTGCAAGTAGGACAGTTCCGCCGTTGTAATGCTCAGCTCTTCTGCAAGTTCGACCGACTGATCGCCGATTTCGGCAGCGACCTTGGCAAAAGCTGCTTCCACTGACATGCCGCTTTCGACGCAGATGAGCAGCAGATCGAGAGCATCGGGAAATGCTTTCTGGATCGACTCCTGACGTCGCGTGATAACGTTCTGTACGAACACATTCGGCAGATAAAAGCCAACGAAGGCCCCACCGGCAGCGGCGGCAAAGCGTGCCATAGTTGTCAGGCCAAAACTGTTGAAGACATAAAGATAGAAGATTGTCAGCAGGAACACAGCCGGCGGCATGACAAATCGAAAAAAGATGAACGTGTAGATCGGGCCTTGCCCGCGGAATCCCGCCATACGGAGTTTTTCTTTGATCGCCTCGTTTTCGAGCATCCGGCCTTTCGCGAAACGCTCAACAACATCCTTAATGAAGCCCTTGGTCGAGTTCTGGCGCAACCGGCCGCGATCATTGTTCATCTGCTCGCGGTAGCGCTGACGCAGCGCTTCACGTTCCGTCGCCACAAATTTCATGCGGTTGCCGAGCTTGTCCGTCTGCAACAGCGGCAGCGTCAATGTCAGAACAGTCGCAAAGGCCGCGACCGCCACGAGGATCATCACGGCGCTCTGTACGTTAAAGATTGAGGCGATAGCCGAATACATTTCTGCCTCAGAAGTTGAAGTTGATCATTTTGCGCATGACAAGCACACCGATCATCATCCACATCAGACCACCCACGATGATCATGTGGCCCGATGTGGTTACGAACAGCGGCATCAAATATTCCGGTGCTGTAAGATACAGAACGCCGGCCACACCAGGCGGCAAAGCACCGATGATGGCAGCAGAAGATTTGGCTTCCTGCGAAACTGATTGAATTTTAGCGCGCATTTTCTTGCGTTCGCGCAGCACTTTGGACAGGTTGCCGAGCGCTTCAGCAAGATTGCCGCCCGACTTTTGCTGAATGTTGAGCACAATCTGGAAAAAGTTCACTTCTGCAAGCGGCATGCGCTCGTAGATCTTGGCCAGACCCTGATCAAGCGAGATACCGACTTTCTGACCTTCGACGAGATCCCGGAATTCGGTGCGCACGGGCTCTGCTGCTTCATTGGCGATAATACGCAGGCAGTCATTGATAGGCAGACCGGATTTAACACCACGCACGATGACGTCGATGGCATTGGCAAACTCTTCGAGAAAGGCTTTTTGACGACGACCAACCAGAAACGACAAAATCCAACGCGGCAAACCAAAGCCACAAGCAAAGCCAGCGCCGAGTGCTACAACGGGCGCAAAGCCGAACAGCATGACGAGCGAAGCCACGACAAGACCAACAGCCGCGCTGATGAGATGAAATCTCTTCGGTTCTGTTTCAAAACCTGCACGTTCGAGCTTCGTGCGAAGTGACACTTTTTTGCTAGCACTCTGCTTTTCTTCGATCGAATTCAGCGTGTCCTGAACCTGCTTGCGGCGCTTCTCGTTATTGTCAACTTCGCCCTCAGCGCGCAATGCCTTCGATCGGTTGGGGCCAGCCATTTGCGCCATGCGCTGCGTTGTCTTGGTTTCTTTCCCCACGAACGCAAAGCCGATGCCGGCGATGCAGAGCGCCGACAACATTGCAATACCAATGACCGCCAATGTGGAACCCATGATCCTGTCCCCCGCCTATTCCTGCGCGCGATCGAGCGCGGCCGCGAGAGCATGATGCTGGTTGTAATAGCGCGCACGGTCCCAGAAAGCAGGTCGCGCGATACCTGTCGCTTTGTGCTTACCGAGAAGTTTACCGTTCTCGTCTTCACCCTCAATATCGTAGACAAAAAGGTCTTGCGTGATGATCACATCGCCTTCGGTGCCCAGCACCTCTGTGATATGCGTGATACGGCGCGAACCGTCACGCAATCGAGCGGCCTGAATGATGATGTCGATCGATCCCGTGATCATTTCGCGAATGGTCTTTGACGGTAGAGCAAAGCCACCCATCGTGATCATGCCTTCAAGGCGCGACAGCGCTTCGCGCGGCGTGTTGGCATGGAGCGTGCCCATCGAGCCGTCATGGCCTGTATTCATGGCCTGAAGCAGATCGAAGGCTTCAGGTCCGCGCACTTCACCGACGATGATACGTTCGGGACGCATACGCAGACAGTTGCGCACGAGTTCCGTCATGGTGATCTGACCCTGACCCTCGAGATTGGGTGGGCGTGTTTCGAGGCGCACCACATGGGGCTGCTGCAACTGAAGTTCCGCAGCGTCTTCGCAAGTGATGACGCGCTCGTCGGATTCGATAAAGGCCGTGAGGCAGTTGAGCAATGTCGTCTTGCCTGAGCCTGTACCGCCGGAAATCAGCGTGTTGCAACGCACCTTGCCGATAATGGAGAGAACTTCGGCGCCTTCCGGCGAAATAGAACCCCATTCAACAAGGTTCTGCATCGTGAGTTTTTCACGGCGGAACTTACGAATGGTGAGTGCGGGGCCGTCGATGGCTAGCGGCGGCACGATGACGTTAACACGGCTACCGTCGGGCAAGCGCGCGTCGCAGATGGGGCTTGACTCGTCAACGCGGCGGCCGACCTGGCTCACAATGCGCTGACAGATATTCATCAACTGGCTGTTGTCACGGAATCGGACATTTGTCAGCTCTACCTTGCCACCGACTTCGATAAATGTACGGTCGGCACCATTGACCATGATGTCGGAAATATCGTCGCGTGCGAGCAGCGGCTCCAGCGGGCCATAGCCCAACACGTCGTTGCAGATGTCCTGCAGCAAGGCTTCCTGCTCGGAGATCGACATGACAACGTTTTTGATCGACAGAATTTCGTTGACGATGTCGCGAATTTCTTCGCGTGCACTTTCTGCATCAAGCTGAGCAAGCTGTGTCAGGTCGATTGTGTCGATCAGCGCGTTAAAGATCGTCGTCTTGATCTGATAGTAGTTTTCCGAGCGCTGGTCTGAACCTTTGGCCTTGACGGCAACAGGCTTTGTGCTCGCCACCGGTGGGGGAGCGGGCTTTGCCATTACGGGCTTGGGCGCTGGTGCCGCCGGCGTTGAGGCAACAGGCTTCGTTGCCGACGCCGACGCAGGCGGAGGCGCCGCGACCGTGCGCGGGGTAGGCTGGGTATCGTTACGCCGTCCAAACACGCGTTAGACCCTCCGGGTCATCCTTTGCGGGCAAGCCGCTGCAGGAAAGATTTCTTAGTTGCCTTTATCGGCATCGGATCGCGGCCACAGAGTTGCTTGGCAAGATAACGCATGCCTTCGGTGGCCTTGTTTTTAGAGTCCAATTCTTCGATCATCTGACCATTGTTCGCGGCTGCGCCGAAGAGACCAGGATTGAAAGGCAGGACAAGTGTCGGCTCGAGGCCAATGGCTTCAGCGAAATCCTTGACCGGAATTTCAGGACGTTTGGGAACGCCGACCTGATTGATCACAAGATGCGGCATGCCGTCGTTCGAGCGCATCTGTTTTGCCAGATCGATTATGTTCTTGGCATTGCGCAAGCTCGCGAGGTCCGGCGTCGCGGTGATAACGATTTCATCGGCCGACATCAGCAATTTTTTTGTCCACGGCGACCAGATGTGCGGCAGGTCGACGATCACGCAGGGCACTGTTTCGCGCACGATTTCGAGAACAGATTCAAAGCTCTCGGAATCCATGTCGAGGTCACGGTCGAGCACGGCCGGCGCTGCAAAGAGACTCAGGTGATCGGAGCATTTGACCAGCAAGCGATCGAGCAGCACATCGTCTAGACGTTCAGGCGCCATCAGAGCATCGGCGATGCCCTGTGCCGGGTCATGATTAAAATCAAGACCGGCAGTACCGAAAGCAAGATCAAGATCGGTGATAATGACGTCTTCGTTCATGCGCGTCGAAATACACCAACCGACGTTGTGCGCGATCGTGCTTGAACCTGTGCCACCCTTGGCCCCCATAAAGGCGATGGAGCGGCCAATCGGCGGTGCGTCGGGATCGACATAAAGACGCGATACAGCTTCGATGATCTGAATAGGCGAAAGCGGTGTCACGAGATACTCATTAACACCCTGACGGATCATCTCGCGATAGACCGACACGTCATTGAGATGACCGAGCACCACAACCTTTGTGCCTGCATCACATACTTCCGCGAGGCTCGCCAGATGCCCGAAGACTTCATTGCCACCGGCTAGTGTCTCGACAAGGATGAGATTGGGTGTGGCAGTCTGCTGATAGAATTCAGCGGCAGCGCGCATGCCACCCATGTGCACAGTAAGATGGGCCTTGGACAAACGGCGGTCTTCGCCTGCGCGCTGGATGACACTTCCGGTTTCAGGATGTTCACAAAAGGCATGGATTGTGATGCGCGGTACCGGCTTCATTACCGGCGCTGCCAGCGCCTCTTCATCCGGCATCGGCGGCGGATCGATTTGCATGTGGGCCAGATTGCTCATTTCGCTACCTCACTCAACGCCGCAGAGTCGTGATCGTCACGGTTCGTGGCGGTGATCTCACCCTTACGATATTTGTCGAAGACAACACCACGGCGCTGCGCATCGCTCGCCGTCATCACACGCGGTGTGACAAGGTCGGCGGGATCGGCAACCAAAGCGGCCAGATTATTTTGTGTGGCGCAACCGAAGTTCGACGGCGGCACATTGCGAGGATCAAAAGCGTAGTTCTCGGTCCATGCTCCGCATGGCGTGGCCACCGCCACAAACTGTTTGTATGACAGGATGACCGGCGCACGCTCAGCCGCACTCGACGCACGATAAGGCGTATAGGAAATGTTGCTCGCGGACACACCTGCCTTAGCGAGCGTGTCGCGAATACCAGCGAGGACGTTGATGGAAATGGCCGAATTGCTTGAACCCGACGGTGTTGCGACAGTCAGAGTGCCGTGACCGCGCTCCTTGTAAGCTGCAGCAAAACCTTCGACCGCGCGACGATCGTCCTGGCTCAGGCTGCCGGTCGACGCAACATTCAGGGTTGGCACATCGGGCTGCACTGCGATCGGGTGCGAGTAAGACGCGTCATACTGAATCTGCTCAGGACCATTGAAGCCACCGCAACCAGCAAGGTTCAAGGTCATAAGGATTGGCAAAGCCAAACGCATGGAAATGCTGCGAGGCGTCGTCATGTTGATTTTGCTTTCCATCAATCCACCACGAACCCAACCGGGCCCTCAAGTTTTTTGTCTGTGGGCACGGCACCTTTGACGCCATAGGTGGCGTTGAGGCGGCCCATCAGAACCGTGTCCATGTCGCTCGCCGGCACAAAGCCGTCGGTCGGCAAGGCAATTTCCTTGCGACTGACCGGGTCGACGATGTATGGCGTCACAATGATGACGAGCTCTGTTTCATTCTTCTGGTAGTCACGGCTGCGGAAGAGTTGTCCAAGTACAGGCAGGTCCTTGGCGCCGGGAACACCATCAATATTCTGCTTGGTTGAGTCAGACAGAAGTCCTGCCATGACAAGCGACCCGCCACTGGGCAATTCGAGCGTTGTCTCGGCGCGACGCACTTTGAGACCAGGCAGCGAGAAATCGCTGAGCACGACCTGGCCCTGCGTAGTCAACTCACTGACTTCCGTCGAAAGCTTGAGACTGATCCGACCTTCGCTCATCACCGTCGGCGTGAAGGCTAGGCCTACACCGAACGGCTTGTAGGTGACGGTGATATTGCCGTCTTTATCCTTTGAGCTCGGCACTGGAAATTCGCCACCGGCAAGAAATTTTGCACCTTCGCCGGAAATTGCCGTCAGTGTCGGCTCGGCCAGCGTTCTCACAAGGCCATCTTCTTCGAGTGCTTTCAGTGCCGACCCGATGGTCAGATTACCTGATGTGTTAGATCCCGCGACTGTCGCGCCGCCGAGCTGGCGCCCCTGAATGGAGAAGGGGTTCACGGTTGCCAGATTAAGAGCAAAATTGCCAAGTGCACCGGCTGCAGAGAGATCTACACCGAGCTGCTTAATGACACTGCGCTGCATTTCAGCAACCGTCACTTTGAGCATGACCTGCTCTTTGCCCTCGATGGTCAGCATATTGAGAACCTGATCGGTCTTGCCGACAAAGCGGGCTGCGAGGTCACGGGCTTTGTCTGCCTGCGCTGCATTGGCTACAGCACCCGACAAAACGATGTGATCGTTCATGGCCTGCACATCGATGCGAGAATCGGGAAAATACTGGCGCAGAGTGTCACGCAATCCAGCGAGATCACGTTCAACGCGGATCTCGAGATTTACAATCTGCTGGCCTTTTTCGTTGAAGAAGAAAGCATTGGTCTGACCGACCTTGAGACCGATGAGGTAGATGCGTTTGGGTGTGCGCACAACCGCGTCGACGATCTCAGGATCAGACACAAGAACATCACGTGCTGACACCGGCAGTTCGACGACTGCGGCTTTGTTTAGACCCAGAATGATATTACGCGTCGAACCAGCTTTGCCGCCGCTATCTACTTTGACGAGCTGGGCATCACCGACATTTGCCTGAGCGGGTACAGCGAGCGATATCGCCAATGCAACAGCAAGCGTCAAACGCCACATGCGCGACGGGCTATTGATCAGATACTGGGTCATGATTTTCATGTGCTGATGTCGCATGACGTTACCTCACCCGAATGATTTGCTGGGTGCCAGCGCGCACGACTGCGATGCTGGATGACTCAGGCTCTTGAACAAGTTCCTCGTCGTTTTGCTTGTCAGCGGCTTCTGACAGGCCGCGCAGCGACAGAATGAGCGCGCCTTCGGCCTGCGCTACAGTCACACGCTCCGCCTGCGCGGCAGACAGTTCGAGAGTAGCGGTCTTGCCGAGCGCAACCTGATCGCCACTGTCGTCTTTGAAGCGCTGGTCGATCGCCAGTACGCGGATGTCGCGGAGCAAAACTTCGCCCTGAATGACGTCTTGCGGACCGCGCGGCGTATCCTGCGTCACGCGGCGCGTATGAATGATGTCAACATGGTCGTTGGGCAGAATAAAGCCACCGGCACCTGTTTCAGGCGAAACCGAGATCGCGACCGCGCGCTTGCCGGGCGATATGAGAGCAGCCATGAAGCCGCCCGTCTTGCTGTTGACGACTTTGGTGTCAGTGATCGGTTCACCATTAGCGAGTGAAGCGCGGGCGAGATTTCCGGTCATGTCGGCAATGCCTTCCGGCGACTGTGCGCGCGTGATGTATCCGGGTACGAGCGCGGACTCAGGCCAGTTCTGCCAACGCAAACTGCTGGAGCTCAGGCGCTCACCGCGGTCGATAGCGGTCGAGGCGACGAGGACTTG
>TARA_R110000868_G_scaffold1844_11_pt1 | contig 25105 bp, 21 predicted proteins | sample TARA_R110000868 | Tara Oceans TARA_R110000868 (sample SAMEA4397489) | marine metagenome | biome: Polar Biome; feature: [SRF] surface water layer (ENVO:00010504); material: water (ENVO:00002006), including particulate matter (ENVO:01000060) such as... | depth 5 m | reverse complement strand
CAGCCAAGCATCAGGAAGGCAGCCACCGCGAGAACCGCCACCCCGGATGTCAGCGTATCGGTCGCCGCAAAAAGGGCAAGCACGATGGAGCCGCCGATCGCACCCCCGAGCATGATCCGAACCAGTCCGCGGGCGCGACCGCGAAACACCAGAAGCAGGCCGCAGGCAAGCGCGCCGAATCCGGCGGCGGCAGTCAGCGCGGCGAGACCTTCGGGACCGCTGCCGAAGACCTCGCCCGCGAAGCCCGGCAGCAATTCGGTATAGGGGCGCAGCAGAAGCCCGCTGGTGAACGACATCATGAACAGCAGGCGCAGGGCCGGCGTTGCCGCGATATAACGGAATCCGCCCATAATCTCGGACAGGAAACCCGGATTCTCCCGTATATCGCGCGCTTCCGGACGGAACCGGATCAGGAGAATCATCAGCGCCATCCAGAAATTGGTGAACGCATACAGGATTATCGAAGCGCCGGTTCCGAAATGGGTGATCAGAAAACCCGCGATCACCGGCCCCAGGAACGTACCCACCTGAAACGTCGTTGCGTTGAATGCCAGCGCCGCGGACATGTTCTGCCGTTCGCAAAGCTGGGGGATCAGGGCCTGCCGGGCGGGAAATTCAAGCCCGAACGCGACTCCCTGCAGAATGCTCAACCCCAGAAGAACCGTCACCGTCGTCAGCCCCAGAATGGTCGATAATGCCAGGGTAAGGGTGACCACGCCGCCGGCCACACCGGCGATGATGGCCATCTGGCGATGTCCGTAGCGGTCCGCCAGTACCCCGCCGAACGGAGAGACCAGCGTCACCGGGATCATGCCCGCAAAGGCAACGATTCCAAGCCACCCGGCGGAGCCCGTAAGTTCCCAGGTCAGCCAGCCGATACCGAGCCGGTTGCCCCACCAGCCAAACACGTTTGCGATATGACCGCAGGCATATAGCCGGTAATGCGGGCTGGAAAGCGCGCGGCCGAAACCGCCGAACATTTCGGTACGCAGGGCCTATTCCGCCGCGTCTGCGCCAAGGCCGATATTCCGCCCGCCATACCGGCGCAGGCGGAGATCGGCCTGTTCCTTGTGACCCCAGAATTTCTCGATCGCGCAGAGCCGCGAACAGTAATCGCCGACAACCACGCTCGCCTCTTCGGAGCATTCCTGATAGGTGCAGGTTTTCAGGAACTTGCCGACCCATAGTCCGCCGGTATAGCGGGCGGCACCCTTGGTCGGCAGGGTGTGATTGGTGCCGATCACCTTGTCGCCATAGGACACGTTGGTTTCCGGTCCCAGGAACAGCGCGCCGTAATTGGTCATGTGCTGCAGGAAATAGCGCGGGTCTTGCGTCAGAACCTCGACATGCTCGGCGGCAAGCCGGTCGGCCTCTGTCACGGCTTCGTCCAGTGTATCGACCAGAATAATTTCGCCGTAATCCTGCCAGGCCGCCCGGGCGACTTCCGCCGTCGGCAGGCGTGCGAGCTGGTCGTCGATTTCAGCCTGCAGGTCGTCGGCGAGCTTCCGCGAGGTCGTCAACAGGATCGCCGGCGAGGTCGGGCCGTGCTCGGCCTGGCCCAGCAGGTCCGTCGCGATGATTTCGACATCCGACGTCTCGTCCGCGATGACCAGAATTTCGGTCGGCCCCGCAAACAGATCGATCCCGACCCGCCCGTATAGCTGGCGTTTGGCCTCGGCAACGAACGCATTGCCGGGGCCGACCAGCATGTCGACCGCCCCGATGGTTTCGGTGCCGAGTGCCATTGCGCCGACGGCCTGGACGCCGCCCATCACGTAGATTTCGTCGGCGCCGCCGAGATGCATCGCCGCGACGGTTTCGGCATGGGGCCTGCCGTCGGTCGGCGGTGTGCAGGCGATCACCCGCTTTACCCCCGCGACCTTGGCGGTCACGACGCTCATATGCGCAGACGCCACCATGGGATAACGCCCGCCGGGCACGTAGCAGCCGACGGAATTCACCGGAATGTTCTTATGGCCGAGGATCACGCCCGGCAGGGTTTCGACCTCGACATCCTTGATCGCACCGCGCTGGATCTGCGCGAAATTACGCACCTGCGCCTGTGCGAATTTAATGTCGTTTATGGTTTCTTCCGGTACACCGCCCACCAGTTCTGCGATGGCTTCGTCCGACAGGCGGAAGCTCTCGGGCGCCCATTTGTCGAACTTCTCCGACAGTTCGCGGACCGCCGCATCTCCACGGGCCTCGATATCGGCAAGGATGTCTTCAACGGTATGGCGGACCTTGGAATCGTATTCCTTCGTTTCCGCCTCCCCCGTGCGTTCTTTGAGATGTGTGGCCATGATAATTCCTGCATCCCCCCTCTCCCCGAGCGGGAAAGGGGGGCGATAGATCAGAGTTCAGAGAGCTACTTGATTGCAATCGGGTTGATCGGCGAGCCAACCCCGCCGGTGACCGGCAGCGGCGGTGCGCAGAAGAAGAATTCCCACACGCCGTCCTGTTCGCAATCGTCGGACAGTTCGCCCATGACGAAAATTTCGCCCATGGTGATGCCGATCATCGGAATCACAACCCAGTGCCAGGGCTGTTGCGCATCCGTGGTCTCGTTCGGGCGGACTTCGCAACCCCAGGTGTCGCAGCAGATCGCAGCGACTTCCTTTTCGTGAAGCCATTCGGCGGTATCGAAGGACAGGCCCGGCGCATCACCGCCGGCATAACCGCCCCAGCCGTTTTTCAGGCGTTCTTCCATCATCCCGGTACGGACCAGCAGAAAATCGCCTTTTTTAACCTCTACGCCCTGCGCTTCGGCGCAGGCATCCAGATCGCTGCGCGAAATCGCATCGCCCTCGGACAACGCTTCGACGCCGACATGCTTGGCGATATCGAGCAGCACGCCGCGCCCGACCATCTTGTCCTTCACCTTTTCGATGCCGTTCTTCTGGGCACCGTTCGAATCCACAAGGCCGGCGTCGTAGCCGTTCCACATCTTGTCGTCATAGAAGATATGGCCGAGCGCATCCCACTGGGTGCCGCATTGCAGCGGCAGCGAGACCATATCGTCGGCATAGCGGATACCGCCTTCGTCCTGATTGCCGGACAGTGCGTCCGTACCGGTCGCCAGCATGGTGTGGATCGGGTTGAAGCGGTTGCCCCACAGGCCCGATTGCGGCCCCTTATTGTCGAAGTTGAGGCCGAGCGAAAACGTCTTGCCCTTGCGGATCAGCCCTGCGGCGGCGATGATTTCGTCGGCACCGATATAATTCAGCGTGCCGGCCTCGTCGTCCGGGCCCCATTTGCCCCAGTTTTTGCACTTCTCCGCGGTTTCGCGGAGAATGCCCATGTCGAGTTTGCCCTCGGTGTTTTTGTGGACCATTGGTTTTCATCCCTAACTTTTCGTGTTTTGCCATTGTCACTCTAGCCCGAACCGAAGCGATCCGTAAGCCGCCGCACTATTTATCATTTGATCAGTAAAGTCGCCAATTTGGCCGAATGCCGCCTATAATGTCAATCTGACCGTCGCCGACACAGGCAATCGGTCCTGAATCCGGGAGAACACGCAGCATGAACGATACCGCCGCCGCCAACGATGCCCCCCTGAAAACGCCGGATATGCGGCTCGACGGTAAAATTGCCGTGGTCACGGGCGCGGGAAGAGGCCTGGGACGCGCCTGCGCCTTCGCGCTGGCCGGCGCCGGGGCCGAGGTCGTCCTGATCAGCCGCACCCGGGCGGATCTCGACGCCGTTGCCGCCGGGATCGAAGCCGAGGGAGGGACGGCACGGAGCATGGTCTGCGACGTCAGCGACCTGGACGATATCGCACGGAAAATCGGCGGACTTCCGCGCATCGATATCGTCGTCAATAACGCCGGCACCAATGCGCCGGAACCGTTCGTTGACGTGACGGAAGCCAATTACGACAGGATCATGGACCTCAACGTCAAATCCGCCGTGTTCGTCGCCCGGTCGGCGGCGCAGAAGATGATCGCACAGGGCGATGGCGGCTCGATCATTCACATGTCGTCGCAGATGGGCCATGTCGGCGCGGCGACGCGGACGATCTATTGCGCGTCGAAACACGCCATCGAAGGACTGACCAAGGCCATGGGCGTCGAGCTGGCACCGCATAAAATCCGCGTCAATTCGATCGGCCCGACCTTCATCCTGACGCCGATGACCGCACCCTTCTTCGAGAACAGGGAATTCCGCGCAGATGTGCTCAACCGAATTCCCATGGGCGAACTGGGCAAGCTGGAAGACATCATGGGCGCCGTCGTGTTCCTCGCCTCGCCCGCCTCGGCCCTGATCACCGGCACCAGCATCGTCATCGACGGCGGCTGGACGGCCTGGTGAATGCAGGTCGTGACCGCTGAAGGACCGATTGTCCCCAAATTTTACCGGAACACCACCGTCTTCGACCCGTTCAGCAAAACGCGGCGTTCAAGCACGTAACGCACGGCGCGGGCGAGCGCGACGCTTTCGAGGTCGCGACCGATGGCGACCATCTCGTCGGGCATGGTGGTGTGATCGATCCGGTCGACCGCCTGTTCGATGATCGGGCCTTCGTCGAGATCGGCGGTCACGAAATGCGCCGTCGCGCCGATCAGCTTCACGCCGCGCGCGAAGGCCTGGTGATAGGGTTTTGCGCCCTTGAAACCCGGCAGGAACGAATGGTGGATATTGATCGCGCGGCCGTCGAGCCTGCGGCACAGATCGTCGGACAGGACCTGCATATACCGCGCCAGCACCACGATATCCGTGCCCGTCGCCTCGACCAGGTCCATCAGTTTGGCTTCGGCCTCGGGCTTGGTGTCCTTCGTAACCGGGATATGGTGATAGGGAATGCCTGCCGCCTCGGCCTGTGGCTGCGCGTCCGGATGGTTGGACACGATCGCCGTCACTTCCATCGGCAGCGCGCCGATGCGATAGCGGTACAACAGATCGTTCAGGCAATGGTCGAATTTCGACACCATGATCATCACCTTCAGCGGCGCGGCGGTATCGAATATTTCCCATTCCATGTCGAACTTATGGGCGACCTGGCCGAACCACGAGCCGACCATTTCAGCGGTCACGTCGTCGCGGTCGAGACGGAATACGGACCGGCCGTAAAACCGCCCGGATTCGCGGTCCGAGAAAAACGCCGCCTCATCGACCGAACAGCCTGAATCCGCCAGAAACCCGGAAACGGCGGCGACGATGCCCTGCTTGTCGGGGCACGCGGTGGTGAGGATATACGGAGTATGCATGAGAGAACGCTTTGGCTGAAAAGGTAGCGCGGTTTTTAGGCCCCCGGCGCGGCGGGATCAAGGTCTCATCCGGGCCGGCAATGCGCTACACTCGGGCATCATGACAAAAAACCGCCGCTTTCCCCCGCATAGGGTCGATAAATGACCGCTGCCGGACACACCGACTTCGACGTCGTCGTCATCGGCGCCGGCGCGGCCGGGCTGATGTGTGCGCTGACGGCAGGCGGACGCGGGCGCCGGGTGCTCCTGCTCGACCATGCGGACGAGGCCGGGAAAAAGATCCTGATCTCCGGCGGCGGGCGCTGCAATTTCACCAATCATTATGCGGCGCCAGAGAACTTCATTTCGGGCAACCCGCATTTCTGCAAGTCAGCGCTGGCGCGCTACACGCAGCACGATTTCATCGCCCTGATGGACAAACACCGCATCGCCTGGCACGAAAAAACCCTGGGCCAGCTTTTCTGCGACGGATCGGCAAAGGCCGTGGTCGCGATGCTGCTGACCGAATGCGATACGGCGGGCGTCGACCTGCGCGTCCGCCACCGCATCACCGATATCAGCCGCGGCGACCGGTTCCGCGTCGCTACCGACCGGGGCGATTTCACGGCGGAGTCGCTGGTGCTCGCGAGCGGCGGGCTGTCGATCCCGAAGATGGGCGCGACCGGTTTTGCACATGATGTCGCCCGGCGGTTCGGCCTGCCCCTGTCGGAAGTTCGACCGGCGCTGGTGCCACTGACCTTCACGGGCAACGACCTGGCGCTGATGCAGCCGCTCAGCGGCGTGTCGCTGGACTGTATCGCGTCCTGCGACACCGCATCGTTCCGCGAGGCCATGCTGTTCACCCATCGCGGCCTGTCCGGCCCGGCGATCCTGCAGATATCGTCCTATTGGCGCGCAGGCGCGGAAATTTCCCTGAACATGGCGCCGGATACGGATGCCGCGGCCCTGCTGCTGGATCGAAAGCGCAGCCGACCGCGGGCGGAACCGAGAAAGATCCTGGCCGAATTCCTGCCCGCCCGGCTCGCCGCGGCGCTGGCAGAAACACACCTGCCGTCCCGCCCGGCCGGGGAATTACCGGACACGGCGCTGACGGCGCTCGGCGCAGCGATCAATGCCTGGCGGCTGACGCCGTCGGGCAGTGAAGGGTATGCCAAGGCCGAAGTTACCGTCGGCGGCATCGATACGACGGCCCTGTCGTCGCGCACGATGGCGGCAAAGGACGTTCCCGGCCTATACGCGATCGGCGAAGCGGTCGACGTGACCGGCTGGCTCGGCGGCTATAATTTTCAATGGGCGTGGTCGAGTGGCGTGGCGGCGGGGGATTCGGTCTGAAGCGGCGGCGGTTCAGCCTGTCCCGCGGCGATACACGATCCAGTAAACGACACCGACAAAACCGGCGCCGCCGACGATATTCCCGGCGGTGACGGCAATCAGATTGCCGCCAATTCCGGACAGCGTGGCGGTGTCGGCTGGCAATCCCGCAAGAATGCCCATGGGCAGGAAGAACATATTGGCGACACTGTGTTCGAATCCCAGCGTCACAAAGGCCGATATCGGGAAAACGATCGCAACCGCCTTTTCTGTCACCGTGTGACAGGCGAAGCAAAGCCAGACGGCCAGACAAACAAGCGTGTTGCACAGGATGCCGCGGAAAAAAGCCTGGTCCCAGGGAAGCGTGATCTTGGCGGCGGCGATTTTCCGGGCATGTTCCGCGATATCGCCGGTCTCAGACCCGAGAATCCCGGACAGCGCGACCAGCACCGCCGTCGCCGCCGCCCCGGCGAAATTCCCGGCATAAACGACGCCCCAGTTGCGCAGCAGCGCGCCGGTGCCGATCAGGCCGTCGCAACGCGCCAGGATGATCAGGTTGTTGCCGGTAAACAGCTCCGCCCCGCCGACGACGATCAGCACCAGGCCCAGCGAAAAAACGATCCCGCCGACCAGCTTCGCCGGCCCCGGCCCGGGACCGAACTGGAACGTCACGGTGAGATAGAATACCGCGCCGAGCGCGATGAATGCCCCGGCGAGAACCGCCAGGGTAAAGAGCGGCACCAGCGACAGGGTCGCCTTGGCAACACCCGCCGTCGCCACCCGTTCGGCGATCTTCGCGGGCGCATAGGCATCGAGGGCGTGGCTCAGCGAGCCCGCCGTATTGGGTGCGTCCTGTGGCATCCGGACTTGTTAGGGCAAGGCTCCGCGACTGACCTTGATGAAGATCAAGACAAACGGTCCCCGACCCGCAGGGCAAAGGCCTAGAACTGCGCCGTCCCGGACGGCAGGCCGAGCGAGACACGGCCATACAGGGTCGAACACATATCCCAGTTGAGGCTGATATGCTTCGACGCCGCATGCAGGTCGCGCCAGAAACGCTGCGTGACGCTGTCATTGGACAGCCCCGCCCCGCCAACGCTTTCGAACAGCAGATCCGTCGCCCGCCGCGCCATTTTCACGGCGAAGCTCAGATCGCCCTTGTTGCGGGCGCGTTCCTCGACCGTCAGGGCGCGGCCTTCGTTCATGACGCGCATGATGGTATCGCAGTCGCGCGCGACCAGGTGCTTGGCCGCATCTATGGCCGCTGCCGCCTCGGCAACGCGGGCCTGGATGGTCGGGAAATCGGCCATGCTCTGTGGCTGGCTGAGGGCCGCGCCCCGGGTTTTACGGACGCTGATCTGATCGATATAGGTTTCGAGCGCGCCCTGCGCCATGCCCATGGCGGCGCCGCACAGGCATAACGAGATCGCCGCGAAAAACGGCACCCGCCACAACGCATTGTCGTTCACTGCTGCGCCGGGCGGGTTGCCGGACAGGGCCTGTTCGAGGGTCAGCATGCGATGCGCCGGCACGAACAGATCGTTTATAATGACGTCGTTGCTGCCGGTGCCGATCAATCCCATCACGTCCCAGTTATCCTCGACCGCATATTGCGTTTTCGGCACCAGGATATAACCTTGGGTATAGGGATCGGAGGCCGCGTCCGCCGCGATCTTCGCGCCGAGGATCATCCAGTCGGCATTCAGCACGCCGGAACAATAGAGCCACTTGCCGGTGATCCGATAGCCGCCATCGACCTCCACCGCCGTACCGCCCGGCGAATAGGACGACGCGGAAATATGCATCGAATCGCCACCCCAGACTTCGTCCTGGGCCGCAACGTCGAACATGCCGATCTGCCACTGATGCTGGGCGGCGGTCGAATAGATCCACCCGGTCGAGCCGCAGCCGGCGCCGATCTCGGTCGCGCAGCGCACGAAAGTGCCGATGTCGAATTCATACCCGCCGTAGCGTGCGGGCTGTTGCACCTTGTAGAGCCCGGCGGCCTTGAGATCGGCGACGGTTTCATCGGAAACCCGACGATTGCGTTCCGTTTCGCGCTGGCGCTCCCGCAGCGCCGGTTTCAGCGCGGCGGCGCGGGCGACAAGCTCGTCCGGGGTGGTGGTGTCTGCACCGGTGCGTTCGATCGTATCCATGGCTCAGTACTCTGCTTGGTAAACGGGGGATGTCAGCGCGATCCCGGTGCCGATCATGGGGGACAGGGTTGATCTTGTCCAACGGATGCTACGCACCGGCTGCGGCCGCCGGATCACACGATAACTAGCTGCCAAGTCGGGGTTTTGCCATTTGTTGCGCCTTTTCGAGGTCGGCGGGCGACAGGTTTTCGCCAGCGGCGGCGCGGGCTTTTGCCGCACCCGCAACATCGCGGGATTCCGCCGCCCGGAACCATGCCCAGGCCTCGGCAGGATCTTTCCCGACCGCGATGCCCTGAAGATAAAGATAACCCAGCGCGAGCTGCGACGGTCCGAACCCATGACGGGCCGCCTCACCGTACCAGCGCGCGGCCTCGTCCGGCGACCGGGCGGTGCCGGTGCCGTTCAGCAGCAGATGGGCGAGGTTGTGCTGTGCCTCGGCGACCCCGTTGCCCGCGGCACGGCGATACCAGGACACCGCCTGCGCGCGGTCTGCCGTAACGCCGGTCCCGAAATGGAATGATGCGCCGACCTTGTACTGGGCCATCGGGTGCCCCTGCTCGGCGGCCTTCAGAAACCACGTATGGGCCTTCGCCAGATCTTTGCCGTGGCCGGGAACACCGCGTTCATAAAGCATGCCGAGCAGAAACTGCGCCCTCGCGGATCCCTTTTTCGCTTCACGCTCGTACCAGCGCATCGCATCGCCATAGTTTGCGGGCTGCGCAACTGCAGCGTTCAGCATGAATGCCGTAAGAAGGGATATCAGGGCCGCGGCAACGAGGCGGAGCATGTGCACGCCAGACGGTGATTTCGGACGCAAAAGGCTACCGCCCGGTCACCGAATCGTCATTAAACGGCAATGGTCAGGATTTTGGGCGGATATTCGGATCGCCGCCTATTCGGGCGCGGGACCGTAATAGCCGTTCAGCCGGTAGCGCTCGCCCTTTTGCGGCTCGGCATAACACTCGACCTCGCCGATGCTGCTGTAGCAGTAGGTCTGGACCACGGCGCTGGGGCGCGGCCGAAAGGTCGTCGCCCCGAGAACCTTTTCTTCGTTGGGGATATGGCGCGCAATATACTCCTTGTCGAAGATCGTATCTTCGAGCATCGCATGTTCGCAGCCGGCGGCAAGCAGCAGGGTTGCAAACAGCGCGGCAACAGCCACGGGTTTTCCGTACATCCGGCAATCCTCGATCAACGGTACAACTGAATATTCTGCCGAATATCCAGCCGACAGTATCGCGACTCACCTTTAACCGGGCGTTAAAGACCAGCGGGGAAAACCGGAATCATCGACACCGGATCGGTATGGTTAATTTTCGTTAAGGTTGATATCCGTTAACCATACACTGCCAATGAAACCGTCACTTGCGCTGTGATAACGCCCGACCTAACCTCTGCGACAAGAATAATTCAGGGGGGAACCCGTCGACATGAAACGCAGCACCGACAGAATTATGATGACCCATGTGGGCAGCATTCCGCGTCCGGACTCGCTGGTCGGCTTCATGATCGCCGAAGACAAGGGCGACGCCTTCGACACCGCCGCGTTCGAAGCGGCGCTCACCACCGCGGTAAACGATGTCGTCGGGCTGCAGAAAAGTATCGGGATCGATACCGTGAGCGACGGGGAATTCAGCAAACGCGGCTTCGCCGTCTACGCCCATGAACGCCTGGCCGGGCTCGAGGCCACGGGCCGGTCGCGCCCGTCGCCCTGGGCGAATTCCCGGGAATCGGATGCCTTCCCGGAATTTTACGCCCCGGAACAGGCCGCCAAGGACCGGGCACCGACCCACAGCACCATGCAGATGAGCTGCACCGGCCCGATTTCCTACAAGGGCGAAGATCTGCTGCAACGCGACCTCGCCAACCTGCGCGCCGCCTGCGATGCCCATGGTGCCGACGCCTTCGTCCCCGCGATATCGCCCTGCGACGTGGTCGGCAACCAGGCGAACGAGTATTATGCAACCGAGGACGAATTCCTCTATGCGGTGGCGGATGCGCTGAACGTCGAATACCGCGCCATTGTCGATGCCGGGTTCGATCTCCAGATCGACGACCCGCGGCTGATCAATTACTACGTCAAAAGCCCGCAGCTCAGCGTGCAGGACTGCCGGACCTGGGCCGAACACCAGGTCGAGGCGATCAATCACGCGCTGGCGGGCATTCCCGAAGACAGGGTGCGCTATCACACCTGCTACGGCATCAATATGGGCCCCCGCGTCCACGATATGGAGATGAAGGACTATCTCGACATCGTGCTGAAGATCAAAGCCGGCGCCTATTCCTTCGAGGCGGCCAACCCGCGTCACGAACATGAATGGAAGTTGTGGGAAACCGTCAAACTCCCCGACGGAAAATCGATCATTCCCGGCGTGGTCACCAATTCATCGGTGCTGGTCGAACACCCCGAACTGGTCGCCCAGCGGATCGAACGCTTCGCAGGCGTCGTCGGGCGCGAGAACGTCATCGCCGGCGCGGATTGCGGCTTCGGTACCCAGGCGAGTGCGACGCCGGAGGTCCATCCGACAATCGTATGGGCGAAATTCCAGGCGATTGCGGATGGCGCCAAGATCGCAAGCGCCAATCTCTGGTCCTGACGGCGCCGATTGGAGTCCGATTGTTTCAGCTCAGCGCGTCGAACGCATCGCCTTCGGCGGCCTCGCCGACGATGTGGCGCTGGTGCCAGAGCGCAAAGAACAGCAACGTCCATGCGGCAAAGCGTTCACGCTTTCCCGGTGACGTGAAAAGCGCCTTGACGGCATCCGGATGGCAGCGTTCGGCGACCCCGGACTGGGCGGCGACCAGCGGGCCAATGCGCGCGCCCTCCGCTGCGATCCATTCGCCGACCGGCACGGTAAAGCCTTTCTTTCGGGCAAACGCCTGGGCGGCAGGGGCCGCGTCGTCGAGCCATTTCCGCAAAATCCATTTACCCAGACGCCCTTTTATCTTGAGCGAATCCGGCAGACAGAATGCGGCATTGGCGACGGCGGGGTCGAGAAACGGCGTGCGTCCCTCTATCCCGTGCGCCATCAGGCAACGATCCAGCTTGGTCAGCAGGTCGTTCGGCAGCCAGTCGGCGCAATCGACCGCCTGCGCGACCTGCAACCGCGACCTGCCGTCGGTGCGGGCCACCGCCTCGGCGCCGGTGATACCGTCGCGCCAGGCCAGGTCGTCTCGGCGCAGCACGCCGAGCCCGTCCATGATTCCGCGCCGCCGCATGCCGCGGCCGCCCATCCACCACGGACGCATCAGACTGCGATAGCGCCCGTAGCCGCCGAAGATTTCATCGCCGCCTTCGCCCGACAGGATAACCTTGTGGGACTTCGCGGCTTCCTTCGCCAGCTTCCAGGTCGGCAGAATGGCGTAGTCGGCGACGGGTTCGTCCATCGCCGCCGCGACGGCCGGCAGCACCGCCCAGAAATCGGCAGCATCGAAGGAAACCTCCACATGTTCCGCGCCCAATGAACGCGCGACATCGCGGGCATGGCCGCGCTCGTCGGCGGCATCGGTGCCGGGGAAACCGGCGGTGTAGGCGCAGACCGGGGTGTCGTTGAGCCGCGCCATCAGCGCAAGGACCGCCGCGGAATCGACGCCGCCCGACAGGAACATCGCATAGGGGACGTCGGCGCGCTGGTGCATATCGACGCTGTCCGTCAGCGCCGTGTCCAGCCTGTCGAGCGCATCGCGTTCGCCGATGCGCACCGGCCCGCCCGACGGCAGGGCGGCGTGGCGGCGGCGATCGACGACCCCGCCCCCGGCGATCACGATCGTCTCGCCCGGCAGCACGCGTTCTATGCCGTCAAACGGCGAATGACCGCCCGTCGAAAACTGGAGCTGGAGCAGTTCGCCCACCGGCCGGTCCCGCAATACCCGCCGCCCGAAACCGGCGGCCAGCAGCGCCTGCGGTTCGGAAGCGAAGGCGAAACCAGCCTCCGACACAGCGTAATAGAGCGGCTTTATGCCGAAGGGATCCCGCGACAGCACCAGCCGGCGTTCCTGCGGATCGTATATCGCCAGCGCATACATGCCACGCAGCCATTCCGCGAAGTCGAGCCCGTAATTCCGGTAATAATGCAGAACAGGTTCGCAATCCGAGTTGGTTGCGAACGCGGCATCCGTCAGTTCGGCGCGCAGTTCGACATAGTTGTAAATTTCACCGTTCGCGACCAGGGCCGTCCCGCCGGGGCCGAAAAGCGGCTGATCGCCCGTTTCCAGGTCGATAATCGCGAGCCGCGTATGGACCAGTCCGGTATCGCCGGACAGCCAGATCGCGTCACCGTCCGGGCCGCGATGGGCCAGTGCCGCCTTCATCCGGTCGAGCGCGCCTGTATCGGGCACGGCCCCGTCCGCAGTCATGATTCCCGCGATACCGCACATTAGCGGCGGACCCGTTCGAACAGGTCGAGAAACCGGGCGACCACGGCGGCCTCGGTGAAATCCGCTTCGAACCGCCGGCGGCCGGCCGCAACCAGCCGGGGCGCAAGTTCCCGGTCGAACGCCAGCCGCGTAATCGCCTCCGCCAGCAGGGCGGGGTCGTCCACCGGGGCGAGCAGGCCGTCGGCGCCGTCTTCGATCAGCCAGGCGGGCCCGGCGGCGGCCGTGGCGACGACCGGCAGGTTCCGCGCCCAGGCTTCGATCACTACATTGCCGAGCGGCTCGATACGCGACGGACAGACCAGCAGGTCGGCCGTCGCCATGAGGTCCGCCATGTCGGTCCGCCACCCGAGAAACCGCACCCGCCCGGCAACCCCGAGCTTGTGGGCAAGCGATTCCAGCTCGCGCGCGTCGCCGCCATCGCCTGCCAGCAGCAAATGGACATCGCCCGTATCTTTCATGGCATGAAGCAGCACGTCGAACGCCTTGTTCCGGTGAAGCCGGCCGGCCGCCAGCATGACCGGCACCCCGTCGGGGAGCCCGAATCCGCTGCGCGGCTGTGGAACCCCCGGCACCGCGGAGACGAAATTCGGCACAAAATGCGCCCGCGCTTCCGGCCACCCCTCTTCCACGAGATAGCGCACGATATCCGGCGTATTGCCGATCAGATGATCGCACCCGGCATAGTATTTCAGATCGTAATACCCGCCGAGACGGCCGACCAGGACCGGCGCGACCGCGGCTTTTCGGATTGCGCGGCCCGTCAGCGATGAGGCGCGGTTCATCCAGGACAGGACAATTTCAGGCTGCGTCCGGTCGATTTCCGCCGCCAGAGCCGGCACGGTCCGGCGGTCGAACAGGCCACCGAACGGCAGGTCGACCGGCGATATTCCCGCCTCGGCCAAACGCGGCATGCGGGTATCGTTCGCCCGCGTGACCAGTGTCTGCTCGACGCCATGCCGGTGAAAGGCAATCGCGAGCCGGACGAAAAATTCTTCCGCCCCGCCGACCGCGCCGCCCGCCATGGTCTGCATCAGTTTCATGCCGGTCCGGCCTTGTCGAAAACGACGCTTTCGAACGCGGCGGCAGCATCGTCCCAGCTCCAGCCGCGCTGTTCGGCAAGGGCCGCGTCGTGCTGCGCACGCCATAATTTGTCATCCTGCAGCAAGCTGAGGGCACGAACGGCAAAATCCGCATCGTCCGATGCCACGTAACCGGTGGTTCCATCGATTACCCGTTCGGCGACACAGCCGATATCCTGCACCACGGCGGGAACGCCCACGGCCTGGGCCTCGCCAACGGCAAGGCAGTAGGTTTCCCCCGGATCGCCGCGATAGAGCAACGTCCGGAACCCGGCCAGTTCCACTGCGAGTTCGGCCTTGGGCAACGGTTCGCGCAACACCACGCCCTTATCCGCCAACGCGGAGGCCTGATCGAGCACGGCGTTCATCTGCGTTGCGCGGGCATTGCCGTGATCGCCATAGGTCTTCGGGCTGGAAAAAATGTGGAGTTCGGCGGTCGGCAGTCGGGGATGAATTTCCGCCGTCCACAGGGCCAGCAGCCAGTCGAGCGACCGCAGCGGGCTGGACGTAAATACCGCGCGTGGCGCAGGAGGATCGTGCGGCGGCTCGGCATCGAGAAATTCCTGAGAGATGCCGTAGGGGATCGTCGCCCTTTCCCCGGACGGCGCCCATACCGGAAAGGAACGCGCATGGAAGCCGGACGAGAACACAATCGCCGGCCGCCAGCGCCACAATTTCGACAGGTACCGCCATTTTTTGAGATATCCGGCGGGGTTGTGGATCCAGAATGCCCGGCAGACTGCTTCCGGCACCATCGGAATCAGCCTGTCGCCCCGATTGGCGATATAGAGATCGGCCCGCTCCGGCAGGCCCTGTTCGATCGGCTGCCAGGCAACGCCGTGGCGCGCCATCGGCGCGCCGCACCGGTTGAATATGGTGACATCGTGACCGCGCCGGGCGAACGCTTCGGCGAGCGATATGAAGGCGGTCTCCGCCCCGCCCAACGGGCCGCGCATCAGCGAATCGCCATCGAAAGCGATACCGTCATCCGCCATCACGATGACGGCCATTACCGGTCCTCCAAGGTCGCCTTCAGATACGACAGAATGGGGTACAGTCCGGCAAACAGTGCGATCAGCACCCCGTATTTCCCTTCGCGGTATCCCTTGCGCGACACGTAGCACTTCCAGGACCGCGAAAAGATGCGCCGCAGGTTGCGGCCATAGGTGCCACCATCGCCGTTGTCACGAATATCCTGCGCCCGCGCAGTGGTATAGGAATCGAGCCGGCGTATCATGTCGGAGATATTCCGGTCGACGTAATGGTCGATCCGATGCTCCAGCGGAGCGCCTTCCGTACCGGAAAAGGTGAGTGCAGGATGCACGCGCTGGCGTCCCCACACTTTCGCCCCCTTGCGGAACAGGCCTGGATACTGGTTCTTGCCGTAGGACGCCCCCCAACCGTATCGCACGAGCCGGTCGCCGATATAGTTGTCGACCCGGATCCCGTGCCAGTCGCTCGTCGTGGCTGCGATGGTCGCTCGTATTTCCGCACCGAGGACATCCGGCACGCGCTCGTCGGCATCGATTTCGAAAATCCACTCGCCGCGGCAGGCTTCTATGCCGGCGTTCCGACGGTCGCCTTCTACCGTCCAGTCGCCGTCAATCAGGCGATCGGTGAACTGCGCCGCGATATCGCGCGAGCCGTCGGTACATTTATCGAGCAGCACGACGATTTCATCGGCGAAATGCAGCCGCTCGAGACACGCCGCGAGCTGGGCTTCCTCGTTACGGACGGAAATCACGGCGGACAGCACGCAATCCGCCGGGCTTTGAGCTTTTGCAGTCATGCGCGGAGTTATAGCTGCAAGACTGGATAAATCCACGTCAAAGCTCTACTTAGCGGGGAGAGGGGTATTTCTGACCATGAGCATCAAAATTCACGTCGTACTGGCCGAGCGCGGCATCGTCGCAATTTCCGGCGAAGATTCCCGGGATTTCCTGCAGGGCCTGATTACCAACGATATCCAGCGGGTCTCGCCGACATGTGCGATTTACGCCGCATTGCTGACCCCGCAGGGCAAGTTCCTCCACGATTTTTTTATCGCCGAACACAAGGACCGCTTTCTGATCGACTGCAAGGCCGACCGGATTCCCGACCTGATCAAACGTCTGACCATGTACCGCATGCGCTCGAAGGTCGACATCGCGGATGAATCGGACAAATGGTCCGTCGGCGCGATGCTGCCCCCCGCGGACGCTGCGGATCCCGGAACCCCCGGTGCGGCGAAGACCCGCTTTGACGGCGTTTCCTACATCGACCCGCGGCATGCCGCCCTCGGGGAACGCACCATCCGTCTCGTTGACGAGGACGATAGCTTCCCGGTCGATGCCGCGGCGGTGGCGAGCAACCGCGCCGCCTATGACGCCCTGCGGGTATCGCTTGGAATTCCGGATACGGGCGCGGACCTGATCGCCGACAAATCCATGCCGCTTGAATCCGGGTTCGACGAACTGCACGGCGTCGATTTTCAGAAGGGCTGTTATGTCGGACAGGAAGTCACCGCCCGGATGAAGCATCGCAATCTGGTCAAGAAGCGCCTGTTTCCGGTCGCCCTGGACGGCCCTGCCGATGCCGGCGCAGCCGTAAAGGCCGGCGACGTGGAGGCCGGCGAACTTCGCTCGGTCATAGACCGGCGCGGTATCGCGCTGTTGCGGATCGACCTTGCCGAACAGGGTGGCCTGACCGCAAACGGCGCCGCCGTAATACCCGAAAAACCGGACTGGGCCGGGTTTTAGCCCACGCCGTTCAGGCCTTCGCCTTCATTGCCGCCTGCGCCGCTGCAAGCCGCGCAATCGGCACGCGGTACGGGGAACACGAAACGTAGTCTAGGCCGATCTCGGCGCAGAAATGCACCGATGCCGGATCGCCGCCATGTTCGCCGCAGATGCCGAGCTTGATGCCGGGCCGCGTCGCCCGGCCGCGTTCGACGCCGATTTTTATCAGCTCGCCCACCCCGTCGACATCGATGGATACGAACGGGTCGGTCTCGAAGATTCCGCGGCGCGCGTATTCTTTCAGCAGGCCGGCCGTATCGTCGCGCGACAGGCCGAATGCCGTCTGGGTCAGGTCGTTCGTGCCGAAGGAAAAGAATTCGGCCCCTTCGGCGATATCGCCGGCCCGAAGCGCGGCGCGCGGCAGCTCTATCATCGTGCCGATCAGATAGGGCACGGTGCCGCCGGTTTCCTCGAATACTTCGGTGGCTACGGCATCGATGCGTTCCCGCAGCAGGTCGAATTCCATCTTGTCGGAAACCAGCGGGATCATCACTTCGGGTTCGACCGGTGCAGGGGCATCCTTCGATACCTCGATCGCAGCCTCGAAAATCGCCCGCGCCTGCATTTCGTATATTTCGGGATAGGATATCCCGAGCCGGCAGCCCCGGTGCCCAAGCATCGGGTTGACTTCGGCAAGTTCGGCAGCGCGGATCCGCAGGTCTTCCATGGAGACGCCGGATGCCTGGGCGACCTGTTCCATGTCTTCGGGCGTATGGGGCAGGAATTCATGCAGCGGCGGATCGAGCAGACGGATGGTGACCGGCTTACCCGCCATGATGCGGAACAGTTCGATAAAGTCCTGACGCTGCATCGGCAGGATTTTTGCCAGCGCGGCGCGGCGGCCCGCGGTGTCGCCCGCGAGGATCATCTCGCGAACGGCAATAATACGCTCGGCATCGAAGAACATGTGCTCGGTCCGGCACAGGCCGATCCCCTCCGCGCCGAAATCGATGGCCGTCTTGGCATCCAGCGGCGTTTCCGCGTTGGTGCGAACCCGGAGCGTACGGATTTCATCGACCCAGGCCATCAATGTGCCGAAATCACCCGACAATTCGGGCTGGAGGGTCGGCACTTCGCCGGCCATGACCTCGCCCGACGCACCGTCAATGGTCATGATGTCTCCCGCCGCGATCTCGCGGCCGAGAACCGTCATTTTCTGCGTGGCGTAGTCGATGCGGAGGTCGCCCGCGCCCGATACGCAGGGACGCCCCATGCCGCGGGCAACAACGGCCGCATGGCTGGTCATGCCGCCGCGGCTGGTGAGAATGCCCTGGGCCGCGTGCATGCCGTGAATGTCCTCCGGGCTGGTCTCAATCCGGACCAGGATGACGGCTTCGCCCGCCGCCGCCATGGATTCGGCCTCGTCGGCGGAAAAGACAACCTTGCCCGACGCCGCGCCCGGCGATGCCGGAAGGCCGCGGGTCAGCAGGTCGCGCGACGCATCGGGGTCGAGGGTCGGATGCAGCAGCTGATCGAGCGATTCGGGGTCGACGCGGGACACCGCTTCTTCCTTCGTGATCAGCCCCTCGGCAACCATGTCACAGGCGATTTTCAGCGCGGCCTTGGCCGTCCGCTTGCCGGACCGGGTCTGCAGCATCCACAGCTTGTTCTGCTGAACCGTGAATTCGATGTCCTGCATGTCGCGATAGTGTTTTTCGAGGTTCAGGCGGACTTCGTCGAGCTGCCCGAATACTTCCGGCATCACCTCTTCCATGGCCGGCAGGTCCGACCCCTGTGCGTCCTTGCCGGCAATTGTGAGATGCTGCGGCGTGCGGATGCCGGCAACGACGTCTTCGCCCTGGGCGTTGACCAGATATTCGCCGTAGAACATGTCTTCGCCGGTCGACGGATCGCGCGTGAAGGCCACGCCGGTGGCGCAGTCCTCGCCCATATTGCCGAATACCATCGCCTGCACATTCACCGCCGTGCCCCAGCTGTCGGAAATACCGTGCAGCCGGCGATAGGTGTTGGCGCGGTCGTTCTGCCAGGACCCGAACACCGCCGTAATCGCGCCCCAGAGCTGGTCGCGCGGATCCTGCGGAAACGGCTTTCCGGTCTCGTCCTCGACGCGTTCCAGGAATCCCTGTGCAACCGCCTTCCAGTCCTCGGCGCCGAGATCGGTGTCGAGCGCGAACCCGCCCATCATTTTCTGGGTGTCGATGATTTCCTCGAAATTGTCGTGATCGACACCGAGCACGACATCGCCGTACATCTGGATAAAGCGGCGGTAGGAATCCCACGCGAACCGGGCATCACCGCTTTTCGCCGCCAGGCCTTCGACCGTGACATCGTTGAGCCCGAGATTGAGCACCGTATCCATCATGCCCGGCATCGAGACACGCGCACCGGAGCGGACCGACACCAGCAGCGGATTTTCCGTATCGCCGAACTTCGCATCCACGGTGTCCTCGATGAACGCAAGCGCGGCATCGACCTGGCCGGCGAGTTCTCCGGGGTAATTCTCGTCGTTGTCGTAATAGGCCGTACACAGGGCTGTCGAGATCGTAAACCCGGGAGGCACCGGCAGGCCCAGCGACGACATTTCCGCCAGATTGGCTCCCTTGCCGCCAAGCAGGTTTTTCATGCTGGCGTCGCCTTCGGCGCTGCCTCCACCAAAACGGTAGACCCATTGTGTATCGGTCATCGGTTAGCCTTCAATTCGGGAAAAATCGGCAATCTGGCCGAGGGTGGTACGAAACTGCGACAACAGCCGCAACCTGTTTGCGCGGATATCCGCGTCGTCGGCGTTTACGGTCACCTTGTCGAAGAACAGATCGACGGGGCGCCGCAGGCTGGACATAGCTTCCATCGCGTCGACATAGCGTTCTTCGCCGATCGCCGCATTGGCGCTCGCGGACGATGTATTCAGACCATCGACAAGCGCGCGTTCCTCGTCCTGTTCGAGGCGGTCGGCGACGACGTCGCCATCGAAGCTGGCACCGTCCTTCTTTTCCTCGATCGCCACGATGTTGGACGCGCGTTTATATGCCGCCACAAGGTTTTCGCCGTCATCGGTGGCGAGGAAACCGGACAGAGCATCGACCCGCGCAATGAGCCGTACAAGATCGTCTTCATTACCGAGGGCAAAGACCGCTTCGACATGATCGTGGCGCACGCCACGGTCACGCAGATGAACTTTCAACCGGTCGGCGAAAAAGTCGAGCAGATCGCGTTCCAGCAGCTTCGGCTTGTGGCCGCCGTCTAGTTTCTTTTCGAAATCGGGAACGGTTTCGTTATATCCCCAATAGGCCTTCATCAGCGCTTCGCGCAGCGGCATCCGCAATCCGTTTTCAAGCACAAGCCGGATGATGCCGAGCGCCGCACGGCGCAGCGCATAGGGGTCGCGCGACCCGGTGGGCTTTTCATCCACCGCGAAGAACCCGACCAGGGTGTCCAGCTTGTCGGCCAGCGCCACGGCGACGGACAGCGGCGCGGTCGGGCAGTCGTCATTCGGTCCGGCCGGGGAATAATGGTCGGAGATGGCGTCCGCGACAGCCGCATCCTCGCCGTCTTTCAGAGCGTAATAGCGGCCCATGGTTCCCTGCAGTTCAGGGAATTCATAGACCATTTCGGTGACCAGGTCGGCCTTCGCCAGACGGGCCGCCCGCCTCGCATCGCCGGCATCGCAACCGGGAATAAACGGCGCCAGTTCGCCCGCCAGCGCGGTGATGCGTTCGACCTTCTGGGCCATGGTGCCGAGCTTCGCGTGGAACACGCTGTCGGCCAGCCTGTGTACCCCGTCTTCAAGCTTCTTCCTGCCGTCCTGGTCCCAGAAGAACTTGGCATCGGACAGCCGCGCGCGCAGCACGCGTTCGTTGCCCGCGACGATGGACGCGCCGTCGTCCTTGGATTCGGTATTGGCGACAACGACGAAGCGTGGCGCCAGGCTGCCATCGGCATTCAGCAGCGAAAAATATTTCTGATGCGAACGCATCGACGTGATCAGGACCTCGTCCGGCACGTCCATGAAGGCATCGTCGATTTTGCCGGTCATTACCACAGGCCATTCGACCAGCCCCGTGACCTCGTCCAGCAGACCGGGGTCGTCGCGCAGCGTCAACCCTTCGGCCGTGGCGGCTTTTTCGGCATGTTCCAGAATATTCGCCTTGCGCTCGTCACGGTCGAGAATGACGAAGGCGTGACGCAGCCTGTTGGCATAATCGGCGAAATCCGCGACCTCGAATTCGGTGGGCGCCAGGAAACGATGGCCAGAGGTAACGTTGCCGCAGGGCACATCGCTGCGCAGCGCCAGCGTCAGAATCTCGCCGCCAAACAGGCACAGAACGCGTTCGAGCGAGCGCACCCAACGCATATCGCCCTCGCCCCACCGCATGGATTTGGGCCAGGGCAGATCGGCGACCGTCTTCGCCAGGATATCCGGCAGCACCGATTTCGTCTCGGCGCCGGATTTCTCCACCACGGCAAACAGGAACGTCCCCTTGTCGAGCACCCGTTCCTCGCATTGTTCGCGCATCAGCCCGGCGGATTTCAGGAATCCTTCGATCGCCTTTTCAGGCGCATCGACCTTCGGCCCGCGCTTTTCTTCGCGCAGGTCGGGCTGTTTTTCCGGCAGGTCTTCGACCACCAGGGTCAGGCGGCGCGGCGTCACATACGCACGCACGTCGCCATGTTCCAGACCGGCATCTTTGAGGCCCACAATCGTCAGACGCTTCAGGTCGTCGGCGGCGCGGGCCTGCATGCGGGCGGGAATTTCCTCCGAGAACAGTTCGAGCAGAAGTTCGGGCATGGTTATTCCGCCGCCTCTGCTACGTCGTGGATACCGAGCCAGGCTTCGCAGCTCCCCTTCGCCAGGGTGCGGACGCGCCCGATATAAGACGCCCGTTCGGTCACGCTGATGGCGCTGCGCGCATCCAGCAGGTTGAAGGCGTGGCTCGCCTTGATGCACTGATCATAGGCCGGCAAGGCCAGATTCTGCGCCAGGAGCGCCAGACACTCCTGTTCGGCAAAGGCAAATTGCTGGAACAGAATGTCGGTATTGGCATGTTCGAAATTATAGGCGGAGAATTCCTTCTCCGCGCGCAGGAACACATCGCCGTAGGACACCCCCGCGCCGTTGAAATCAAGGTCGTAGACGTTCTCGACACCCTGGATATACATCGCCAGGCGTTCGAGCCCGTAGGTCAGTTCGACTGCAACCGGATTGCACTCGATACCGCCGACCTGCTGGAAATAGGTGAACTGGGTGACTTCCATGCCGTCGCACCAGACTTCCCAGCCGAGCCCGGCAGCGCCAAGGGTCGGGCTTTCCCAATCGTCCTCGACGAAGCGGATATCGTGGTAATCGGGGTCGATACCCAGTTCACGCAGGCTGTCGAGATACAGGTCCTGCGCATTCGCCGGCGACGGCTTCAGGATCGCCTGGTACTGGTAGTAATGCTGCAACCGGTTCGGGTTTTCGCCGTAGCGCCCGTCGGTCGGCCGCCGCGACGGCTGCACGTAGGCCGCTTTCCACGGCTCGGGACCGAGTGCGCGGAGCGTGGTCGCTGGGTGGAACGTGCCGGCGCCGACCTCCATGTCGTAGGGCTGCAGAATAACGCAGCCCTGGCGCGCCCAATAGGCGTGCAGCTTGAGGATCAGCGACTGAAAAGACGTGTCGGCAGGGGTCGTCTGCGACATTTTTTATACTCGATACCGAAGTGATATTGCGCTGCAAAATACGGGCGGCGGGCCGGGGGGTCAACGACTCGCTTGGACAGGGTTAATTGCTATGCTGGATGCGTCCTGAACGGTCGATGGGAGACTCCAAATGGAATATGACAAAATCGCCGCCAAACTGGCAAACGAGCCGGGCATCGAGCAGTCAACGATGATGAAATCGCCCTGCCTGCGATATAAGGGCGATTTCATCGGCATGATGTTCGCACGGGAAGACTGTCTGATCGTCAAGGTTTCCCCGGAACGGGTTAATGCGCTGTTAGAGAGCGGCGACGGGCTGGAATTCAACTTCACGAAGAAAAAATTCCGGGAATGGGTCCTAATTCCGCGAAAATTCGAGGATAAGTACGAGGCATATCTCCGCGAAGCGATGGAATATGCGAAAACCAGAAAAATTGCCAAATAGGGAAACTGTATATGTTCAATCTCGGTATCGTCGGCCTCGGCGCGTGGGGCAAACGCCTCGTCAATTCGGTTCACGGCAAAAGCGACACGGTCGCCTTTACCGCCGCCGCTACCCGCACGCCGTCGAAGGTCGCAGATTACGCCGCGGAACGGAACATCCGCGTCGCCGATAACGCCGCCGATATCTACGGCGATGTCGACGGGATCGTGATCGCGGGGCATGCGGCCTATCACGCATCGGATGCTTTGCAGGCGGTCGAGGCCGGCAAGCCGGTCCTGGTGATCAAGCCGCTGGCGACGACGAAAGCGGATGCCGAGACGCTGTATGCCAGGGCGGCCGAAAAAGGCGTGCTGGCCGCCATGGGCTACGACCGCTGTTTCGCGCCGGCGATGGACGCCCTCCGGAAGCGGGTGAAGGCCGGCGATCTCGGCCATGTGTTTCACGCATCGGGCGATTTCAGCGTCGACCGGATGCTCACCTTCGACGCCGATGCCTGGAAGGCCGACCCCGAAACCAACCCGCCCGGCAGCATGGCCGATCACATGATGTACATGATGATCGAACTGATGGGACCGGTTGCGAATCTGTCTGTCGACGCAACGACCCAGGTGGTGGCGCATGACTTTTCCGATACCGCGTCCGTCACCCTGCGCTTCGCAGGGGGTGAAACCGGCACCCTGACCGCCATCGGCGTGTCGCCCAATTTCAACAGGCTTCATATGTATGGCGACAAGGGGTGGGCGGAGGTCCGCGGGGTCAACCGGCTGGAATTCCAGCCGGCCGGCGGCGACCTGATCGTCGAGGATCTCGATCCGGTCGATATGTGCCACGATCAACTCGAACGGTTCGCGGCCGCGGTTCAGGGCAAGGCGAACTGGCCGGTCCCGCCGCAGGACGCCGTCAACGGCGTCGCCGCGCTCGAAGCGATGCTGAAATCGTCGCGCGCCGACGGACAGCGTATTTCAGTCTGAGTTCGTCGCCTGCCATGGGAGTACCCGGAATGACCGGACAAAAGATCACGATATCCGCCGCCGATGGCGGCGAATTCAATGCCTATCTCGCCCTGCCCGCCGCCGGCCCGGCGCCGCTGATCGTCATGCTGCATGAAATATTCGGGGTGACAGACTGGATCACCGAGACCGCCGATTTGTTCGCCGCGCATGGATACATGGTCGCCGCGCCCGACATGTTCTGGCGGCTGGAACCCGATTTCAATGCCGACCACCGGGATGCCGCCCAGCGCGAGCAGGGCCTGCGCTATCGCGGCATGATCGACCACGACAAAGCGGTGAACGACATCGCCGCTGTGATCTCGACCCTGAAATCACATCCCGAATGCAATGGCAGGACGGGCGTCACCGGATTCTGCATGGGCGGCACGCTGACCTATCTCGCTGCCGCGCGGCTGCCGATCGATGCCGCCGTGGTCTATTACGGCACGGAAGTTCAAAGGTTTCTCGACGAAGGCAGCAATATTTCCTGCCCGACAGTGCTGCACATGGGCGATACCGACGAGCATGTGCCGCTGGACCTCGCCCGGACCATTATCGAAGCGCTGAACCCGAACCCGAATATCACGTTTCACATGTACGAAGCCGGTCACGCGTTTTCGAACACCCACCGCCCGGACCATTTCGACCAGACAGCCAGCGATAGCGCCCATACCCGGACATTTGCGATGTTCGACGGCCTTAAATAGACGGCGGCTTACGGTCCGGGGGTTTGGCCCGAACGCTCCGCGAGGGCGACATATTCTTCCCGGGTCATCATTTTGACGCCATCCGATCGCTTGGTGCGACGCTCGTCATGGATGCTCTGGTAAAACCCGCAGGACGCACAGACATCGTTGAAACGGCCGCTTTCATGGTCTTCGACAATCTTCAACCATTTGGGATTCCGGGGCGACAGAATTTCGGCAAGCGGTGCGGTACCGAGGTCGCCCAGCGTCAGCGTGCCACGCGGATCCCGGCAGGCGCACGCATTCACCTTTCCGGTCGCCGTGACCTGGACGCTGTCGAACGGCAGACCGCACGGCCCCTTGCGGTAAATATCCCGTCCCTCGGTCAGGTCCATGTCGATATCGGCGATCTCGTTCTGGGTAACGTCGCCGCCCCAG
>TARA_R110000868_G_scaffold216_9_pt1 | contig 25141 bp, 14 predicted proteins | sample TARA_R110000868 | Tara Oceans TARA_R110000868 (sample SAMEA4397489) | marine metagenome | biome: Polar Biome; feature: [SRF] surface water layer (ENVO:00010504); material: water (ENVO:00002006), including particulate matter (ENVO:01000060) such as... | depth 5 m | reverse complement strand
AATTAAATAAAAGTATGAAAAAATTACCGTTTCTTTGTGCGTCATTTATGGGTGGTTTATTAATTTCTGACTGACACGTTTTATCGTTAATCTCTTTTATCCCAAGATGTTTTATTCTATTAAACCCCCATTTAAATCTGTCAATATGAGACGCTACTGTATAAACTTTATTAAAATTAAACTCATAAAAACTATCTTCACAATTAATAGCGGCATCCTTATCGTAATAATCATCCCAATTTAAGGAAAACGCGTATGATTTATTCCATGTCTCCTCATTAGGTCTATCGCTCTCAGTTGTTCCTGACCACCCATGCTCTTTTATGTTTGGAACTAGGTAATTCGCCCTTATTACATCTCCATCTAATCCTGATTCATTTTGCCATTTTATTTTAAATCTACTTTTAGATTTAGTAGGAATTCCGATAGATGGGTCTATCGATAGAATTTGTTCACCGAATTCATTAGTAGTTACATAATCTAAATTCATTGGTAAGTCAATTAACCACGTACCGTTATCGTCAATTACATTACCACCTTCTTCAAGAATATATTCTTCTAGTATAGGGTTACCTGAGTAATCGACATCTATTGTCTGTCTTATACAGACTATTTGACCCGGACCTGTAGATAAATCACATAATTTACCTGTATCATTTTTAGGTTTACAATTCGCTCTTAAATAATCGTCATCCGTAGTACTAAATAGGGAACCCATAAAAATGGCTTGTGGTTGTATTTCAATACCTAAATCTCTTAAATCAAAATCACTTCTAGTAATCCCAACATCACATAAATCATTTTCGCCCCAAAATGGAGTGACATCCACTTCTTTCACGATATTTACTATTTGCGGTAAACTATTTAAATCTTGTGAAGCTTTAAATTGTTGTCCATTAAACTGTGACGGAACTCCCATACCCATCCTTATTAAGTCAGAGGGTCGTAATGAGAATTGACCTATATTAGATAGGTCTAAGTCCATAACTAACTTTTGTTGACCCAATGGTACACCGACTATCATAAAGTCTCCTGAACTGTTTGTTTTTACTGTGTACTTGTAGTATTTTTCATAAACCTGTAGTACTTCTTTTCTTGTTAAAACATCTTCTCTATCTGGAAATGTACCTGTGGGTGTATGTCCTCCATATTCTCTCTTATATGGTAATAAATTATACCTATACCCATCTTCATTTTTATCTTTTAAATTTTTATACGGGTAAAGTGTAGATATTATAGTGTCATTTTCATCGACATTATCTAAAGGAACAAATACAGAAACCGTTGCATTTGGTACTCCGAACCCCCCATTCGCAACTACTCTACCTGTTACAATACCATAGTCTGCACAAAATCTTTCGTATAAATCTTCTTGTCGTAATTTTAATGATAGTATCTCTAAGAAGTCGAAGTCTTGCTCTATGTTGAGTCTGACTTCTCTATCGGTACCTATTTCGGTTCTAAATCTATATGACTTTGGCATAAAATTACTTTTAAGATAAATAGTTATTCATAGTAATTTTAGAACTATTTAAATAAAAGTATATGAAACTCAATTAAGAGAAGTCTACGTTCTTCAAAAGCTTAATTCTGACTTTAATATCTTTATCAGGAAATCTAACTTGATATATCTGATTAGGTTGAGCAAATATAGTGTCGTCGATTAATTCAATCTGTTTTGTATTATTATCCACGTACCTTTGCGAGGTTTCAGATGAAGAGTATTGTCCTCCAGTTTTGTTAAATATTTTAATTTCGGCCAATGTACTAACTCCAGGTATATCTTGAATTATTCTTCTGATATCCGATACATTAACATTTTTACCGAGTAGGTTAGTAGCTGGTGACATATAAGAGTTAACACTGTCAACGACATTAGTAATTACTTGTCCTTGATTTTCTGATGATTCCATGGCAATCGAGAAGTCAAACTCTAAGTCGACAACTTGAGCGCTCTTAACCGAAATATAATCATTTATCATTCTATAATTCGATAAGTAGTTAGCAATATTTTGTTTTAATGTGTTAGAAACATTACTAGTTAAATTCCCACTATTATCGTAAGATAGTATTTGGATATTTATCTTATTATCTTCTTCAGTTATAGCCGCCTTTGCAGGTGCTCCAAATTTACTCGGCATAGTTCGTATTAAAGAATTGTAATCGTTTACAGTTACCGCTCTTTTCTGAGCGGCAAAGTTATATGTTACCATATTACGTACCTCTTCGGTTGTTGGTAAATTACCTCCTCCAATTGCTGCCGTTATGTTATTACATCTTAGACTTTGTATTACATTCTGATTAATATTTGGTGACGGTCCCGTGACAGCAAAATTACTTACACCAATTTGAGTAATAACGTTAACACCTACATTAGACCCGACCCCACCACCTATTCTATATTTTACAAATAGTGTAGTATTCGCCTTAACTGTTTTTCCTAATGATATATTATTCTGATAGTTTTCTAATCTCAAGGGAATTCCTGTCCTCGCAAATTGAGCTAATTGGTCATCCGCGGTAACAGTTGCAGAGCCAAATGTTAATTTACAATAACCTTCAGGAGTATATTCAGATATAAATCTATTTTCCGTTTCAATATATCTACCAACTTTTATTCCAGGTTTATCTGAAGCCTTTGTTTGGTCCTCTATGAATATAGTATTTTCAGCTAACGCGTCTACCTCATACCACTTATCAGGTGAGGTTATAAATTCTCCGTATGTCGGCGGGCTTGAGTATGATGTACCATCTTTTTGTATTAGTGTGGTAATACTAATAACATTTTTTTCAGGTAAGAAAAATTCATAGAATGGCTTTACATCGTTATTGTTAATAGTTTTTTTGAATATTTTGGTAGCTCCGTTTACTACAACTTCTCTTTTTGTTATAGTATAATTTACGATTCTATTATTACTATCAAAATTTGGTATCTTAGTTCTATTTGGGAAACCGCTATTATTATATTGAGTACTAAAATCTATATTGTCTTGGTTTTCAAAAATCTGTCCAGCACCTATAAACTGAGAACCACTTCTTATAACACCTAAGTATCTACTATCCTCTTGGTCCCCAAATGCGGGTACGGTTATCGAAACATCTAACAATGCGATTGAAGGTCGGTTACCGGGTATTTTTAAACCATATGTCCTTGCGATGTTATATATTGAAGATTTTTGTTGAGCATATTGTAGAACGGTCTCTTGTATACTTCTATCAATATGATAGTTTAGGTTATCTCCTATCGCAGCATTTAAATCTAAAAACACCGAGAATACCGAAGCGTCGTTAAAATTATCAATTAATTCTGGATAATATTGACGTGTAAAGTTTATAAGGTCCTGCCTTAGTCCCTCAAAATCTCTTTCTGTATATGATATTTTACGATTAGCCATATAATTTAAATATTAATTATTATGAAATCTCTACTTTCAAATGTAGTGTCTTTAATGGAATAGTCTATCTTTACTTTAGCAGTATATTCATTTACACCTTCACCGGCAGTTCTAAATATATCGAACATCTCGTATTCAGAACTTTGGTCTTCTGTGTTTAACTCTTCGACACTAATTTTATCTTCATCAGTATAAGGTGTTATTGAAACATTATTAATCTGTAAGTTTGGAATATACTTATCAACTGATGTTTGTATGTCTGCCTTTATAGCGTCAAATGTTGGCCCGTCCATAGGTTCAAAAATAAATTCATATATTCTAGTCCCAAAATCAGGTAGGTAATATCTACTACCTTTTCTAGTTAATATTAAATGAAGTAAGTCTGTTCTTATCTCTTGCTCAGCACTTTTAGTAAGAGTCAGATAATTTCCATTAACACTTTCAGTAAATGGAAATTTTACACCATATGTTTTATTTATCGCCATAACAATAAATATTCAAGATAATATTTTTATAAAAAAAACCCGTCTATTTAGACAGGTTTTCTTTTTATCCTTCACAAGCAACACATTGTAAATCGTTAAGTTTAAGTTTTTTTCTTGCAAATGCCTGAGCTGAGTTCATCGAGTGTTGGTAATATAGAGTTTTGACCCCTAGTTTCCATGCATCAATTAATAACTTATTCACATCTTTTGTCGGCATATCAGGAGATACCATTAAATTTAAAGATTGTGATTGGTCAATATAATCTTGTCTTATCCCCGCTTGGTTAATAATAGACGATTGGTTTACCTCAGCAAATGTTCTGAACACATCTTTTTGTTCATCACTTAAAAAATCTAAGTGCTGTGCGGAACCATCCTTTTTCTTAATACTATCCCAAACTTCTTTAGTGTCTTTACCTAAGTCACTTAATAACTTTTTTAATACTGGATTTTTAATCGTTACTTTTAATTTAGCGACATCTTTAACATAACAGTTAGACCATATAGGCTCTATTGACTGTGAAACTTGACCTAATATAAATGCTGATGATGTAGTGGGAGCGATAGCGTTTAGAGTAACATTTCTCCTTCCGTAACCTTTCAGATATTCTGGCTCTCCAAACATCTCAGCGAGCTCTGATGATGCCTTATAAGACTTATCTTTTATTAACTTAAAAACTTCAATATTTAATTTTGAGGAATCTTTAGAATCGAAAGGTAAATTTTTTGATTGTAGTAGTGAGTGCCACCCTAAAACACCTAAACCTAACGCTCTTTGTCTTTTAGCAAAATTATAAGCCCTTTCTAAATAAAAAAATGCTCGTCTACCCTCTATAGTTCCTTCATCTCTAATATTTTCAATCTTAGTTAAAAATTCACTAACAATTGCGTCCAAGAAAAAGGTCATGGTTTCAACTGCGTCGGTATCTTTCCACTCATCATAATGAAGTAAATTCATAGATGAAAGTACACACACAAAAGACTCCTCTTCAGAGTTATGAAGCGCAATTTCAGAACATAAATTAGAATTATAAATCTTTGCGTTATTATCTCTATATACTTCAGGAGCATTATTATTCATCGTGTCAGAGAACATAATATAAGGGTAACCAATTTCACCTCTTCTCTGAATTATTTTTGCCCAAATATCCCTTTTTTCACTATCACCCTCAACCATCTCCTTCATGAATTCATCACTTACGGTAACGGCATGTGTTAAATCTTGGATTGGGAACCCTTCTGTCCCAATCTCTAAAAACTCCATAATATCTGGATGCTCAACAGGTAGATACGGTGAAAACCTACCTCTTCTTGTTGAACCTTGGGATATATTATCCACAACACTTTGGAATAAGTTCATGAAGTGTACCGCACCTGGAGCATGTCCATTATCTGTAATTTCAGCACCTCTACCTCTAAGGTTTCCAAAGTATCCTGATGTTCCCCCTCCCATCTTACTCATTTCACCAACCTCAGCTTGTGTGTAAAGAATTGATTCAATATTGTCTCCAATATTAGAACCAAAACAACTTACAGGTAAACCTCTTTTTTTACCAAAATTAGCCCATACTGGAGAAGATAATGAATACCACCCTCTACCCATATAGTCGTAAAACTTTTCAGCAAAACCATCAATACCTAAAATCTTTTCAGCGTGTTCCGCGATAGTTTTAATTCTATCTAAAGGCTCTTCTCCCTCACTAAGGTATCCTCTACGAAGAAAAGTAATGGACTCCTCATTTATCCAGTCGAAATTTTCTCTATTTTTCATTTTTAATAATATCTTTTTAAAATAAATCGTTTGATGTAATTGATTTAGACTTTTTACTATAATTAATACTTCTCTTATTAAAAAAGTCCGTATGTTTTGTAGTTAAAATCTCATCGTCAAACCATTCTGTTGTCTCTAATATAGTATCGTTAACTTCAAAGATACTATCAATACCTATTGAATTTAAAGATACGTTAAATCTGTTCTTAATAAACTCCAATGTTTGTTTTTTAGTTAGGAAATCTAAATCTCCTTTCTCAAAAATCCAATTTACCACTTCTTCTTCCGCCTCATACGCCTCCTGAGTAGAGATTATAAGGTCTTCAACCAACTCTTCCGTCCACCAATCAGGGTTTTCACTTTTTATTAAATTGACCAACTCAAATCCGAATTCCGCGTGTATATTTTCCTCTTTAGAGGTAGCTTCTACGGCATTACTTATTCCCTTTAATTTGTTTTTATGTTTATTAAACGACATAATAACCAAAAACTGAGAAAATAATGATACGTTCTCAATAAACATAGAAAACAACACAATAGACTCAAAATACTCTTTGTTTTCTACCGCTTTAGAGTTTGTTATAGATTTTTCTAAATATTTAATCCTTCTCCTAATCGCGGGAACTTCAAGTAAGTTTTCAAATTCACCGTTTAATCCCAGCAGTTGAACTAGGTGTGAATATGCATCCGCGTGTCTAACTTCTGATTCCGCGAAGGTCGCTCCAACATTACCTATTTCAGGTTTTGGCATTCTCTTATATATGTCACCCCAAAAAGATTTAACCGCGATTTCAATTTGTGAAATTGCTAACATAGCTCTCTCTACTGCGGATTTTTCTTCCTCATTTAAATGGACCTTATAGTCCTGTATATCGGAAGTAAAGTTAAATTCAGTATGTACCCAATAAGAATGTCTAATAGCGTCAACATACTCGTTTAAATTAGGGTATTCATAGGGTTTTAGGTTGGTTCTCTTTGAGAAGATGTTTGGTCTACTTTTAGAACGGTAAATAATATATTCTTTAGCTACATCATTTAGACCGTTATCCATTAATTTATTCTCCACCATATCGTGGATTTCATCGACATGAGGAACCCTATCTTTATTATTTCTAAAAAGAGCCTTTGTGGATAACCTTGCAATTTTCTCAGCCATCTCCTCGTCCACTTTTTCAATACTCTTCATTGCTTTTAAAATGGCATTCTCCATTTTTTCAAGTTTAAATGTGACCTTAGCCCCACTTCTCTTAACTACATAACGATTATCTCTTTCAATCTTATCAATCAAACTTTCCATATTTACACTACTTTAAAAAGGGTTTATTATTTCGTCTCCTTTTGCTGCCTTCTGTCAAGGAGCTCCTTAATTCTTACTTTATTCTTCTCTACTTTCTGTTCCTCTAAACCTAAGAAAGTAACACTTTGTTCGGTATCTATAACCAACATCTCATTATCGAACTTACAGTTTTCAAATACAATACCGTCTTTACCGATACGGGATTTCGTTATTGCAATAGTTGCCAAGTTCATTTCTTTTTGTTGTAAAGATTTAGCTACGGATATAATAACGTGACCAACCTGAGCCTTTTTAATTGAACCTCCCATTTGGTCTGTGGTCACTACTTCAGAAGAGATTGAACTTCTATTACCTTGTGTTGCTGTCCACCCAACCAAGTCTAACTCGTGACACATAGCCTCAAATCCTCTCATAACCGAACCCTCACTTTTCCATTCATCACCTAAATTTTTATCAGGAACAACACAATCAATATAATCCAAAACTACCATATCAAGTTTATTACCCTCCGCTATCATTTTACGAATTTGATTTTTAATCTGACTCATAGTTAACGTATCAGAAGGTAATTTTTTTAATATTAACTTGTTTGGTGCATTTTCTTTAATATCCTGAACTTTTTTCATGACTTTATCTTTATGTAAAGAAAGTAAATCAGGAGCAATTTCAGTCCAAAGTGTAATGTGCTTCCTTTGAATAATTTTGGGATTATCTTCAAAAAATATTTGAAGTACGTTATATCCTAAGTTAAATGCATGGTTAGAAATTTTTGTAAGTAGTGTAGATTTACCAACCCCAGTAGGTGCCAATATAACACCTAATTCACCCTTAGCCATACCACCTTTTAAAAGATTGTCTATTCCGTCAATACCCATAGGGATTGGATGTCTAAAATCTTCTTCTAATACATCGTCAAGATTATCAAAAACGTCTGCAGTTCCCGCATCAATTTCCCCCACCTGTAGAGCCTCTCTGACCATTTCCTCAAGGTGGTCGTAACTCTCAAAATCACCCTTATCGATGATTTTTTGAGCCTTAACCATAACCTTTTGTAGTTCTTGTTGTTTACAGAATTTTAAAGATTTCTCTTGTACAAAGCTCTCACCTCCATCGGGTGCTTCTTTGACTTGTTCTACCATATCCAACACCATTTTTTGAGCCATAGGTGAGGATACTTCAGATTTAACAAGTTGTTCTAACGTATTGTAAGAGGGTGTATGCTCATACTTTATATAATACTCCTTAATAATCTGCATCACCAATTTAAAATATTGATTGTCGAAGTATTTTGGTTCAATAACGTCAACTATAGAAGCCGCAAAATCCTTGTAAAGTACGATATTATTAAGTAGTTGTATCTGGAAGGTATTCCCAAGATAACCAAAATTTTTTTCATTTGACATTCTTATCAGCTTTTAAATTACGTGTCTTAATAAGTATAATCAAATTAGATTATATCCGTTAAATTCGTGTGTCAATTTGTCAGTAGAAAAAACCTCAGTTAGAGACTTCAAAACAGACTTTAAGTGTGGACGAACATCGACAGTATACCTCACTTTAGGTGGATAAATTTTTCCATCCCATATCATATGATAGATTACATCATCATTAAGTTTAATGTACACGTTGAATCTTTCTTCATCTTCAGTCATAGAAGTCTCCATAATGTTTTGGTCTGTCATAATCTGAAACTGATTATCTAACATATATGTAATTGTCTTCATCTTCAGGTCTTGATGAATCTGATTACGAATTTCATCAACCGCATCGTATAACTCGACACTATTCTTAGCGTCTTTATTATAACCCTTAACATTATAATATCTTTGTACGATAATGTTATCATTAAGAGTTAGAAGAAACTCCATTTTAGTCATATCACTTTTTTCCTTAATCATTTTTTTTAATTTTTAAAATTAATTTTTTGTTTTTTTAAACCTTCGTTTTTCTTTTCTTGTTAGTTTCATAAAAGGGGTCAAGAAATAGACCCACGCATTGTCTGTTTTTGGTAAATACTTAAATATTCCATCGTCCATCATCATTCTCATTAGATTTTGATAACCTCGACCTTCAGGGTCTATATCTTCTTCATAATAAAGTTTGACTATTTCTATTGCCTCTTCAGTTAGCAAAGGTATAGATAAATCTACCAACTTCCTATTAATTAAATAAAATTCTTCACCGTATACCCCTCTTTTTGTTTTACCTGAAAGAAGGTTTTGTAACGCCTTATTGTCTTTATCGTTTTCATGTAATTGTTCACCTTTAGTTAAAATATCGTCAACAGATACTATAGAATCAACAATTTCAGGAAATAACTTTACAAATGTTTTTTCCCCAAAATAATAAATACCATCAATATTATCTGACTTATCTCCCGATATAATTTTAAATGTGCTTATGTTTTGGTGAGGTATCTCAATACTACTTAACTTAACCTTATCCCCATTCTTAATCATTTGTTTTTGTGACGGAGAGTAGACTTGGACTTTTTCACATATTAGTTGTGTTAGGTCTTTGTCCGCCGAAAATATTGTTTTGTGTTCATCTTCCGAAATTTGACAGTATTGTGCTATCATATCATCCGCCTCATTACCATCAACATTAATTTGTCGAATAAACATCTCTTCCAAATACTCTTTAACTCTCTTTAGTTGCCAACTATAAGATTGTTTCTGAATATCATTCAGTCTATTATATCTTCTATTTTCTTTATATTCTGGAAAAATCTTTTTTCTCTGTATAGAATTATCTTCCCCATCCCAAAAAACAATAACCTTATCATAGTTGTATTCGTCAATAAACCTACGTAAGGTATTCACAAAATGGTATATACCACCTATATGGTTACCTTTATGATAATATTCGCGGACCCCATGATAACCAATTTTAAATAGGTTATTCCCGTCAACTAATAAAGTTTTGGTCACAACGCATTTATATCGAAGGTTCCACCATCTTCTTCAAGATTAAAGTCACCACCTGTTCCGATGACTTCTTTCCAATATTCCGATTGTTCGGATTTGTATCCTTCAATAGACTTTTTTTCCTCAGCCGCATCTTTACCCGCTAAGAACCCATGAGCGGTTACGAGGATTCTTCCGTCCTCATATCCTAATCCATTAATATGGTTTTTAAGTACTGAAACTCTTGTACGAGTTGCAAATTTTACTTTTCTCTTATCTTTAACCGCCGTTATTTTACTTGTACCCGCACCTTTTTGATTACCAAACAAAAATACAAGTGATGAGTTTAACCAAATCGCTTCACCTCCTTTCGCTTTAATTTTTGGTTGACTAAAAGGGTTGTCAGGAAGTTCGACCCAAGGTTGATTAACAATAAGTAGGGTATTTTCATGTTTTGAATCTGACCTACGAGACCCTGAGATACGTTGGTTTATTCCCATCCCGATTTTATCGGCAAGTACCGCCGCGTTATGTTGTTTACCTCCTTTACCTTCATAGGTCATCTTACAAGGTACCGAACCAACTGAGTCCCATAAAAATAATAAATCATAATCTAACTCCCCCTTTTCTTGGGAGTCCAATAACTCATTTATAAATAAAGTTATTTGCTCAATATACTCAAAATCATTATTAAATATAAAGAATCCGTCCCAATCAAGTTCTCCAGTTTCTTCATCAACCACTTCTTCACAATCAAACCCCATAAGTTTTGCGTGTTCAAAAGACCATTTTTGTTCTGTAATAATAAAAACTGGTAGTACACCTTTTTTCTGAGCGTCAACGGCTGCTTTAACTAACGCGGTAGTCTTTCCCGTGTCAGAGTGACCTAACATCATATTAATATGTCCGATAGCAGGACCTGGTACCCCGACCGCATCTAAAAATTCTTTACCTAAGTCGTGAAACCTCTGTGGTTTAAATTTTGCTGAAGAAGAAAATCTCTTCTTTATATCTTTAAAGTCTTTCTTTTTAATAGCCATTTTTTTTAAATAAAATGATGGTGGAGGTATTATCCCCCACCATCAGTAGTTTTGGTCGTTAGAAAGGAAGGTCACTATCGACTTCAGTAGTCGACTGCGGGTCTTTTTCCTCTGTTGTAGTTGTTTTATTCTCACCTCCAATAGTCTCAGTAGTGTTATCACCATAAACAAACTTCTTAAGTTCTGAGTCCCATACAGGAGTTTCCCCACGAGCAACCGCTTCCAAGTATTCGACAGGTCTTTGAGCATACACGTCAGACCATGTCATCTCATCTTCCATCCAATCTTTCATCGTACCCTTATCTTCAGACAACACCATAGGGTCATCGTACATGATTGTTTGAACAACTGTATACTCAATCCCTGAATTGGTTTTTGACTTTACAAGTTCAATGATAAGGTCTCTCCCTTCATTTGCGTCAGTTACATCACCCTTTGCTCTCCAAATTGGGATGATTTTGTCGAGAATTCCTTCTTGCTTATAGTTGTCTTTAAACCTCCAAAATTTAATACCATCCTCCTCGTTGTTTCGGTCAATAAGTTTGACGATATAAAACTTACGTGGTCGATATTGCATCGCCAATTTCTTATCCGCCTCTTTACCTGTAGACATCAACTCTTCATAAACCTCAGTCAATGGAGAACGTTCCCCATCATTCTTACCTGGGTCGTATAGTTTAACCCATCGACCATCTACTTGTACTTCATGGAACCACACCTCTTTAAAAGGTGATGAACCATCAGGTGTCGGTAGGATTCTGACTCTAGATTGTCCCGATTTAGTCCCTTTAGGTAGGTAAGTCGTGAAGTATTTTTTCAACCTCTCTTCTTGTGTCATTCCATCTCCATTACCGCGAGATGTTACGTTTTTGTCGTACTGTGCTAGTACTGCGTCAAGTGCGTTTGCCATAGTTTTTTCTTTTATTCTTAAAATTATTATCTGTTATTCTATACAAATATAACTAAGAAACTTAGTAAGTCAAATTACTTAACACAAAAAAAGAGACTTTTTAGTCTCTTTTTTTATTACATATAATAAGGTTATTTTAATTAAAATCCCTCATCCTCAAATGGTTTGTCAAATGATTGTTTGATGTCATTTTCTGAATAGTTTTCAACTTCATCATCAGTTAAAACATATTCATGTTTACCGGTCTTTTCTAATTCATCCTGCTTATCAGTAAAAAACTCACTTAGTTTTTGATTATATGGATAACTATCTAAACTTCTTAGTTGTAACTTCTCCTCAGGCGTTTTTTGTCGATATTTTTCTACTTTACTTTCCAAACTATTAATCTTATCTAGTATAGTATCCATTTCTCCTAATTTACTAGTTAAATCGTCTAACTTACCAAACATAGCTTCCATATAATCATCTTGTTTTTGTGATATATCTTTTTGAGTGGTGACTAAATCGGTAATGTCTAACTCCTCAGTTCCTCCTTCATCGGAAACTTCAACATCTGTGGTCACTTCTTCTCCTTCATCACCAACAACTTCCACCTCAGGGTCAGAGCTTACATCAATAGGTTCCGGTACTTCATCTACACCTCCCTCATCAGACGTTATATCTTCTTCACCACCTTCATCAGGTAATGGAGGTAACTCTAACTCTTCTTGTTCTAAAACATAGTCAGTGATACTTCTATATCTCTTTATTTCTTCTAATATATTTTTATCTATCAACATCTTAATAATATTTATCCGTTTAGTAATGTTTTCATACCTGTAGATGTCTCAACTCTAAGAGTTCTATTAACCTTCATAGTATTATCAACTCTTTCTATTAGACCGTCTTTCATTCTTACCGTATAACAATCGCCAGTATCTAAATCGCAAACTTCTTTATAACCATTACCGTTATCGCGTTCAGTTAATCTAGCATCTTTGTTTAGATAGGTATCTAATAAATTTTTTATATTCATAGTTGTTTTTTATATAAATATATTGGTTAAACGAAATATTCAAATATCACCTCTATTTAAAGCTGAAGTGAATATATCTAACCACTGATTAAACTCATCCGTATATACATCATTGTTTGTCATTTTGTTATCGACAATAGATATTACCTGTTGTGGAGTTCCTTCTATTTTATCAATCTCATATATTTGAGACATATAAAAGTACGTTAACGTTTTAGGTGTCGCATCATTTACTTGTGTTTGTTGCAATATAGTATCCATACTATCTAACCACGCGCTAAAAGGGTTATATGTTTCTTTCATAAAGTTTAATGAGTCCTCTATAGTATTAAAAGATGCAATCGGAAAGACTTGTTCATTTCCCGATAAACACGCTTGTGAATTGAATAGGGTTGTTCTATTATCTGGTTTTATTTCTCGGTTAGTAAATAAGTTGGTTAAATTATTATTATATACATTTTGTCTAACAGCCTTATTTTGAGTTGCGACACCATATATAAATAATTTAATATTATCACTATTAAATGTTACACTATTAAGATAATCAATCACGTCTTGTGCCTTTATGTTCGTCTGTAACATATTAACAAAGTCTTTATTTGGGTATTTAGTCATTTCTTGACATTTATCCTCAGGACCCTGAGTAATTTTCTTTATATCTTCAAGAGCTATTGAGTTATTTGTTTGTCCTGATGGAGTGTTACTCTCTATTTGTCTTAACCTCTGCTTATAACTATTTAATATTTTTCTATTAATACTAGCAACTAGTTGACTTGGTGTTGATAGGGAGAATTTAGGAACTCTAGTTCCTTGGAAGGACGTACTAAATCCTCTTGAGGAAATATTATGACTCACATCCATAATAAGATATGGTCCATAAAACATAGGAACATTAGTTAAATTAAAATACATGGTAGGTTGAATCATAACATTACCTAAAGACTGCACCTGACAGGTATAACTAGCGGACCTGTAAATATCGTAATACGATTGTGTCTGTTGCGCAACTTTTTGACCTGAAGTTTGTGACCCTAACTCTTCTAACACTTGGTACGATGCTGCGGTATTTTTATGTTGGGCCATATCTATCGATACTGAATTAAAAACCCCTTGGTTTCTTTTACCGAAATCCACTTGGAACCCTACACATCTATTACTGTCCGAATAATCGGTTTTATTCTGTTGGTTCTCTCTTAGTGGACAATCCGATGGGTTTGTTATATCGAATGAATCATCTCCAACCCGTATATTTGTATTTTGACCCATACCTAACTTTGTAGAAGGTTGTCCTTGATACACACCTAAAACTCTAGGTCTACTATCTCTCGTGTCCACCTCCATAAATGTACCGAACAAATCATTAGGTATATCCTGTGGAACGGGCAACCCATTTTTAACTCTCTCATCTCTACCATAAAAGTTAGTATAGGCGGGGGTGGGCATAAAGGTAAAATTATTATCACCATATATAAAACCAAATAATCCGTATATATTTTGTCTTGGGTTTCGATTTCTAAATCGCCCCTCTAATTGTTTTATATTTATATCTATTTTATTACCTATCGGTCTATTAGCCCTATCTAAAAATAAAAAGTCCTCAAAAATTGTTCTTTCTTTAAAGTCTTGACCCGAAATCCATTTATCGTTTAACGTTTGAAATGATTTCCATAAATCTAATTTAATTACGTTTCCATCTATCTTAGATATCCTAGTTGGGTCGTCAGTTATTGCCACTGAAGGTAAGTCTCGATTTAATTTAATGAAGATATTGTTTAAAACATTTTCTTGAAACTCTTCTTTTTCTGTAAGATTTTTGTTTAAATCTTGTATAAAGTTCGACTTATTGTAAGTAATATCTTGACCTTTTTTAGCTGCATATATTTTAATTAGAGATGATAATTTTTTAACATTATCTTCCGTAAACTCATAATCCATATCAACAAAAAAGTCAGTAAGATAGGAACCGTTATCACTATATTTAAATCCATCCTCATTAAATTCCCCAACATTTATTGTCATTGCTGACCAAGCTTCAGGGTATAGACCAATACTTTCTCCTAGTGTTACAGCTCCCCCTTGGGTTGGTAGGGAGTTGTTAATGTAGTTTCCAAAGTCATAGGGTGATTCAATTTTTTGATTTGTTACTGTTGTAATAGAACCATAAACTTTATTATCATATTTTTCAGGATTACCGATTTTTAACACTACGTCTCTATTTAAAGCCTCACTAATATGGAAATTTACAAACCTTGAGCTTTGGGCATCACTAATACTTTTTAAATCTTGGTCAATGTTATCAGTTAATGTCGGAGAATCTACCATAAATAACTCTTTCATCACTCTAGGTAGGTTTAAATCATATTCACTTAATTCTATTCCGTTATATGCGCTTCCTTGATTCTCATATAAAGACTTCAACCTATATAACTCAGTAACAGGTATTTCATCTCCATTATATTGATTTTTTATTTCATCACTATTTAAAAATTCTGTGAATGTATCACCTCCTCTATTTACTAAGTCGATATTAAATTTATTGTCCACTTGACAGAAATTTAAAAAGTACGTCTCAAAATTATCTAACATTTCCTCAGTAAACACTCCGAATATATCATCAATAGATGAGTACGAAACAGTAGTATCGTTACCTAAATTAAATGATTGAGCATTTCTGTCATCAGGATTTATATGTTTAATATATTGACTAGGTGTCGGCTTATCCACCATTTCATTGGAGAAATACCCGTAGTTCGGAGCAGACCATAGTGACCTAACACCTCCATTATAAATGGATGGGTTAGTTATTAAATTTTGTTTATGACCTCCAATTTGATTAAAACATTCGAACTTTGATTGGTTAAATTTTACATCCCCGAATGAAGGCACAATTAGTAATTTATCTTCTTGATTTTCTCTAAAATCATAATTTCCTTTTATAGTAAAGTATTGTGACCAAGTAGTCATTTTATACTCACTTAAGGTATCACCACTATTCGTATTCTGATTAAAACTTCCTTTTACTGAATTACCTATTTTTAAATTTTTATTGGTTTGGGCATTAACTATCTCATTTGAGGTGTACCCAGTAAAAACATCTTTTTTAGTGAAATAGTAGTAGATGTCGTTCATAACCTTCGGGTAGAATCCGTTTTGTACACTCGAAAATTCAAATGTTTTAGTTTCAAACAGTTCTTGTGGCGGTAAAAACTCACTACCTAAATCAATAATAACCGTATCTTCAGTTTCTTCTAATTGTTTTATAGTTACCGACTCATTATCGTACCCATTAAAAGTATAACTCTTAGAGGTGTTACTTGATATGGGGTCATAAGCCTCTTTATAGTCGAAGTCTTTCCAAATATCGTCTAAAATATCTACACCATTTTTTTTATATTTTTTGTATCTGTACCATATAGACCCATACTTTAATATCCAATAGTAAGGTATCTTATGTATGGCGGCAAACTTATTTAAAGTCGCAAAAATATAATTTAAGTCCGTAGTTACATTAGTGTTATAACTTTTAAATTTTTCCTTTAGTGTTGATAACGGTAATGAGTTTAAGTATAAGTAACCTAAAGCAACATAAGGGTCCTTATTACTATTCTTTTCGTTTTCAACACCCTTCAATATAGAATTAATAAAGTAAGGCGTGTTTAATAATGAAGTTGTCTGTGAATTAGTTATGAAATTTTTAGTAGTGTCGTATTCATTACCATAATCTAAAACTGATTCAGTTAAAACAAATTTCTCTTTAGTTCTATTATTATAATAATTAATAACCTGAGCATTAGTATTAAATGAATTATCCCCTGAAGAATTTACACTACTTTCTAGGGTACTTACTTCCTGATTTGGGTTTGTAGATTTATTCATAGTCCACTCAAAGTAACTATACATCTTTTTGTCATACCTCTCATCATCATTTGAAAACGACGCGAGTGTTTTTTTATTCTCATCAAATGAGAACATCTTAGATGTATCATTGCTTAGTCGTATTGAGCTTATGGAACTACCTTGTGATATGTTTTTTTGTAACCATGATAAGTTATTAAATGGATATCCATCGCTAAATGTAAGTTCGTCGGATTGATTTGACTTGATGTAGTTTGTGAGTTTTTCTGAGCTCTGAGTAGAGGCTTCTACACTTACCGAGTTTCCGTCCAAATATGACATTTTGTATACACCAAAATCTCTATCAATTAATGACTTTAAATATGGTGTAGTATAATTACCTCTCACAAAAAGATTCCAAAATTCACCCTGTCCATTATTGGAAATACTTTTCATATACTTTAATAAGTTTTCATAACTAAATGAAAAGTTCTTAAGTAATTCTATTAACTCAGGTGATTTTGTTACAGATTCTTTTAGATTTATATTTTCGAAATCTGCACATACTGCGTATAATTCATCTTTATAACCCCCCTCCCGAAATAATTTAGTGTAGTTAGAGTTTACAAAAGTTCTCTCATATAACTCATATAAGAAAGGTATAACACTTAAATTACGGTATGGTTGGTTTTCAAACGGAAACTCTATTGCGTTACAACTAATATATGGATTTTCTTTATAGGTGTTGGGATAGTCGTAATCTAAATTGCTTTCTTCTTTTTCTGTAGAACCTTTTATAAATTCTTCCACAAATTGTATTTCAGGCCAAACCTCAGTTAGCCACCCTTGAATTTTACCGCTCTCAGAGGGGTCTCCAGGATATTTATCTTCATATATTTCATTACCCGATTCGTCCACTGAAGCCACAAAATACTGTGGCCATGGGTAAACAACGGGTTTAGGTATATCTGAACTTGAGCCCATACTTGCCAAACCTGTCAATAGTGCGTTTACTTGGGTAGTTTCAATTCCTTCAGACTTTTCAGGAGACATAACCGCCCCAACCCTTATAGGGTTCTCTCTTTGTTCCCACGATTTATCGTGTACTTGGTCCATGAGTCTTAAAAACGCATCGGCAGAGGCAGATATAACCGCAATAACATTTCGTATTGTGGGTCTAAATCCTAAACCAACGTCAGGTGAAGCAATTTTTTCAGCCAAAGCGATAGATAATTTTTCTTCAATAATCTGTCTCTTATTTTTGAATTTATCTTCTAAGTTTTTTAACTTACCTAAAAAAGTATTATTTTTAAGATTGACGCTATTTAATGTATCTCCAAAAATAAAGTACGTATTTAATAACGTACTTTCTTCAATCTCTAAAGTTTCCGCGTTAGCCTCGTAATTAGGAAACGCCAATTCTTTTCCAATTACATTAATTTTAAAATCGGATAATTCAACTTCATTTGGGACTGTTCCGTTATTTCTAACCTCATAGGTCGCTCGCATATCAACGTACTCTATTTCAGGTTTGTCCTGTATAAAGTCCGAAATCTTTACATCACAAAATAACGCAGTTTCTATTTTTTCTTTACCTATAGTTGCTTGTCCGTTCGTCCCAAAGGTTGTATTATCATTTAAAAGTTTATTATATTTTTTAATTATACCATCTAATTCAGAAATCGAATTAGCTTTATTATTTAATATTTCCTTAGGAGCTGAGAAAACTTTTTTATATGAATAAAGTATAGGGTCGTTAGGTATATTAGTTATTAATTTTAAGTTTTTATCTATATTTTTTGTTTCCCAATTGTCAGTATAGTTCCCAAATATGTCATTTCTATATTCGTTAATTGTGTTTAGATACGTTTCTATGTCATTGAGTGCCGACATATCTTCCTTACCATAAGCCTGCATTACATAATTTTCAAAATTCTGCATTTTCATTAACATCTGATTTAATGTTAATTCAGGAAAATTCTCATCTATCAACCCTTTAGCTTTATATGACGAGTATACACTTTTTATCATGTCGTAACCCTTAGTCGTTTTAATCTGCTTAACTTCTTGTGTACCCTCTCCAGTTTGGGTTGACGTTTTGTTTGGCCCTATTGTCACGGTCCTTGGGTACATATGGGGTAGCGCGAATAAACATTCGGTTGGGATATCCGCCAATAGAGCGTGCGTTCTAGTTATTAGGTTTATAGTTATTTTATAATTTCCGGACTGAGGGTCAAATCTAGCGTTAAAATCTATTAACATTAACTCATATCTCATAGCCTTTCCGTAATAACCTTTTAATACTAAAGTGAAAAGTGGGTATGGATATTGAAAAAACGCACTATATGGTGAGTTCTCTCCTTGTTCAAATAGAACTCTACCCTGCACATCTTCCATTTCTATAGTAACGAACGACTTGAAGGATGCATTCATTTTGACGCTGATATTACTAATACCTAATAGTTGTGAGTCTACATCACCTCTTCTTGTCTGACCTAAAGTTAAATTATCTGTCCAAGAAGTGTCAAGATAACTATCCTGAGTCTCTCCATCACCAGTGTCTTGTACTTGGGGCTTCATAAAATTAACCGTACCACCCCTATTTATCGCACCTACCCTAATATTTTGAATGGTATCATCAAAATTACTACCTAAGACTAATTTACTTCTGGGTAACACTTTAGCCTCTAAACTAGCATACATTACCAATTCCTCATGATTAACTAACCTTTCGGATACTTTACCATCACTATCAACGACTTTATTAGGGTCGACTATTATTATATTATCATAATCAGTCTCCACATAAACGTCTTGGTTATTAAAGAATTTATTACCTGCCATAGTAGAAGAAGTGTGTGTCTAATGCTTTTTTATAATCTTGCAATGTATTCACTAAGGGGTAAGGTATAATTAAAACCGCACCATTACTAATATTATTTTCTAACCCTCCGTATTGTGGGTTAGACATTAAAATTAACCATCCAAAATATGGGGTATCATAAAATTCTTGACTAAGTTTGTCTAATCTACTTTGTCCGACTTTATAAATAAACTTTTTATCTGTCGGCTTAGGAGGTATAGTGACGTATGGTACAACCGTCTGCTTACCATTTAATAAGAATTCTTGATATCTATCGTAATACCTCATTAGTTAAATGTATATTTTAAATTATATTTATCAACAGCCCCTCCGTTAGTACCTGTATAAGTTTCATCAAAAAACTGTGGTTTTTGGGTTGGACCCACTATACTATCTTGAGTTTCTTGTACGTATGTAAACTCCCTAACTTTGTTAGGATTAAAAGGTTGATATAATGTAAAGGTTTGTACGGGAGGATTATTAGTAAATGACTTAAATTCAGATGTCGTATTCTGTTGGAGTTCTTTATATATGTCTAGTAATCCTGGTTGAGCTGGAAGTATTGGTTCGTTCATACCTTCACTACCTAAAATTGATGTGAGGTTGTTTGGTATTTCGGGTTGTCCGTAAACTATCGTATTGGCGTAATTCACCCAATCCGACTTTAGAGAAAGCTCCTCACCAAGTATTCTATTTATAAAGTCTTCAGGGTCATTAATAATATAAGGGTAGGCTATTGTACAGAATCTAGTTTGTGATTCAGTATCAAAAGTACCACTTAAAAACCCTTTATATAAATTATCTTTAGGTGGTATTAATCCATTACTTTGAAAAATAGTGTTGTAGAAGTCTTGTAGGTCTAACCCAACCGTTTGAATGTCAGCTAACAATTCCAATCCTGTGTTTGATTGTGAAGAAGAAACATCAACATCTGTAGTCGCGGTTAAACTAAGAATGTTTATTTGTCCTGACTTATTTCTATAACCATCAGTGTCGGTTAACACTAAATTTAACTTATCTATAACCCTTACTAAGTCTGTCTGACTTTCCAATAGGTCAAACATGGTACCATTAATAGTAGCAGGAAAAAATGGATTAGTTACGTTTATAAATTGTTTGAGTAATTTTCTAAACTTTTTTATATCACTATTCTTGAAGTTTTGTGACGATATTGAACTTAAGAATGGATTGGTGTTGTTATCAACATCACTTAATAGTAATGTATATAATTCTTGAGTTTTGTTTTCAATTTTAATAGGCTTACCGAATAACTCCATACCTAATACATTATTATTATCCAGATTTCCCGTAATATTTCCATTAATATACTGTCTATCGTTAGTGTAATAATATAAACCTATCGACGATTGTTCCTGACTAATAGTTTCTAGACTGTTAATCACCGTTTGGGTATATCCTTGGGATTTATCAACAAAGTCGTTTATAATTCCTTTATACTGTATGTCCCCAATTAATTCGGTATTATCTCCAAATGTCGTATTTGTAATCTCACCTATAGTATCACCTGCCTCTTCCGGTCTTTCGATTTTACCATCTTCAACAGTAAAACCTCCAGCGGCCTCTACACTTTCAATAGCAACTCTATCAATATTTGTAGTGTCTTCTGTCGGTACAGAACGTTCATCATAAACTTCAGTATTACCGAAATAGTTAAACGACAATGCGTTTTGTAATCGAGAAACTGGCTCTTTTAGTCCTTGCCCACCTATAAAATAAAAAGACATGTTTACGTCAGCTATCATAGGTTGAACCCCAATCCCTTCAGGATTTAAATCAAAAGTTAATGGTTCGTAATTTATACTCATTTGATTTATAGCAATCTTCGTATGGTAGAAATCACCTATACGTAATACACAAATCGGTGGAGCTCCAAATGAGGTATTTTTTATATCCCCCTTACTAGGTTTTCCGTCTTCACCAATAACGGGTATAGTATCTCCTGGTCTTAGACATTGCTGTAAGAAAGTAAGTCTAGAATTTAAACCTTCAGGTGTCATCGAGTGAAATGCCGGTTGGAAGTATTTAATTTTTTCTTTTATTCCCTCATATACTTGTGGTGAATCTTCTTTCATCATATTAAAGTAATCGCACTCAGTTAAAAGTTTTTTCACTATTATTTTAGCCACATTTTGTTTTTGTCTTACCGCATTACTTTCCACTGTCCTTTGTACCTCGGTTTTTCCTGTTACAGTACTTGTAATAATGGTTTCCTCAATTATTGGTTCTAAATCTTTAGGATTTGGTTCTGGTGGGACCTCTTGTATTGTCGTAGAAAACCTAACCGCTCTACATCCCATAGCACTTATAGAATAAATTTGATTATTCCCTGTAAGCTCCTCGCTACAATTAATTTCTTGACCCGAACCCGCGCCAGGAGTAACAGTAACATTCTCACCTGAAGACACTTCAGAAATATTTAATTTATCAGTATGTCTATTTAAGTCAGAAAAACTTAATATATATTTTTTTATCGCATCGACCCTTCTCTTTGATAGAGATAAATTATAATTATTACTATTCGGTGATGACGCCGAACCCTGAAGTTGTATATTAACCGTAGCTCCTTTATCAATAGCCTCTTTTATTTTACCGGCCAACTCCTGTGTTCTACCTGAGGTACCAACTATAAAACTATCGAAAAAATTACTTACAGGTGTTTTTTGGTCTTCATCCGCAGAAATAAAATAGAGGGGTTTTTGATTAATATACTCTTGTAAACTATTTGAATAATTTTCACTCGTCGTTACTGAGTTGGCGTTTTGTGGTCCAGGTATGTCATTATCGAAATAAAATTCAAACTGATAGTCCGTTTCTGATATAACGGGAGTATATTCTTCAATTACCGGGTCTGTTGTCGTTATTTGAGTGCTCTGTATTTCGTTACTATAATATTCGTAGTCGGTAATATTTTCAGTTTCTGTAACAATATCGTAAATATCTTTATACGTGAACTGAGGAAATCTAGAGGCTAACTCATATATATCGTATTTTCTACAACCCGCAAAAAATGAATCAACAATATCATTAACCTTTTGTGCGTTTTCACCAGCTAATTCTTTATCCACAATTGCATTTAGAATTGATGGGTGGTCTACTACAATTTTCCAACTTAATGAACCGTTTCTTGTAGTGTTATTATATGTAAATATTGGTTCTGGTCTACCTAAAAATTCGTTTGATGTCCAACTTGCAGAGTTTTGTTCATTCACTTTCATATCATAAGGTGGAAACCACATAATTCTACCGTTGTTTGGTCCTCGCTCACAGTGAGGTAAATCTTGATATGTAAATCCAGGTCGACTAGATGTCCTCCACGCTAAGTTCTCAATTGAGAACATATACTTTTTTACTTTATTATCTTGGATATTTGTGGACTCGTTATCTCTCCATGGTGCGATATTTAAGTTATAGGTGTTGTCGAGTATTGAGTAGGAGAATCTTCGGTTTTGTGTCGTTATACCTTCACTCTTTTGTATCTCATCGTTACTAAAATACGGTATATCTTTAGTGAAGACTCTACAATACTCCATTCCTTTTATTTCACCTGTTGTTTGGTCCTCATACTTATAAACCCTTGACCCTTTAGTCATTTCTCTAGTTCCGTCATTAAAAACTTTAGAAACTTGATTAATCGCATTACCAACGTGTTGTAATCTAGCATCCCCATTTAATTGGTCTGCTGCGTCAACTAACCTTTGTGTGTCGTCTAATATAGAGCCTCTCGTAAAGGTATATTGTGTGGAAACAGTACCATCCCAACTAGATTTAACCGCTTGTTCAAAATTAGTGTCCATAGACTGTAATCCACCACCCTCACTTACAAATCTACCAGCAGCTTCATTACTGTCGGTACTTGTCCATGTAAATCCCCCTTGTAGTCTAGGGGCATCATAACTACTATTGGTATTGGTTCTAAACCTTAAAAATCTACTTCCATTTAATCCAAATTTAAAAACGTTTGGTGCGTCTCTAGTTTCATATAATTGGGCGATTTCACCGTACCCCCTTACTGCGGTTCTTACCTTATTACCAAATTGGTCTATGGGTAACTCGCCTGCAGGGGCAACTATATCAGTTAACTCTTGCTCTTTACTCCCTACGTAGTAATTTCCTGCGGGGGCTCTTAACCCAAAACTTCGAGAGTTTTCAGTATAGTCAGGAGCAAATACATTTAATGAAATATTTTTAAACAATCTCTTTGTTTGTCCTCTACCAGTACTAGTTAAAAATGTTTCGGAGGCTCTTTTATTACCTTGTGGTAGTAGGGTTCCTCTATCACTAAACTCACCTCTTCCATCTGATGCCTGATTAATACTTGATTGTGGTTGAACCTCATTAAAATAACTTCCAGGTATCCACGAATATGGTGAATATATTCCGGACACCCTACTTAAAAAATCAAGACCTTTACCTATAACATTATTAGGTACTGAAATTTTCCAATCACTTTCAATTAGTTGTTCATTTCCTGTTGCAATTGCTAACGCGTCAAAAGGGTCTCCTAATGCGTCTAAAATATTTACCCTACCTAATGTTTGTTGGTAAGTTTCTTCAGCGATTCTATATTCAAACTGAGTCTTTAGTGACTTACCCGCTATCTGAGCTAAAGTAGAGTCCTGATTAAGTCTTCCGTTAGACCCCATTGGGTCAAAACTTGTAAGGAGGGTAAGGGAACTATAAGTGGAAGCAACAAAGGTATAGTAAGTTTCTCTTTGTTCAATTTTATTTCTTATATCTCTTATACTAATTAAATCGTTAAATCCCCCTTCAGGTCCGTATTGATTTTGTATAAACGCCCTCTTTTGTGCCTGGTCGGTAATCTGTGAGTCTTCAATCCTTATTGCATCAAGTACGGCCACATCATTAAGTGCGAACTCAGCACTTCCAGGCGAGTCGTTACCTTTATACCCTTCGGCGTATGGCTCTAAGTTTCTTACTAAAAGTCTTTTCCTAAAGTTTTCAGTTGCACTAAATGTTAATTCACTTGACATACAAATCCATTTTTATATAAATAGATTAATTATTCATTTTTAAGACCTATATGTATTATTAGCGTCTGTAAATATATTCATTAATTTACTTGTGAATTCCGGATTATTTACAATTTCATTAGCTAGTTGTTCTGACGTTATGTTTTGTGGTAAATTTCTTCCATCTACCGATAGGTCAATTTTACCTCCCACATTTAAATTAATATCTCCCGACATGGGGGGTGGTGAACCTCCACCCATAATATCACCAATTAAGTTAGTGCCCGCAATAACGATATCATTTTCATTAAATTTTTGAAGGGGCATATTGGGTCTTGATATAAAGTCATCTGCCATCCTCGTATCTTGTCCAAATGATTGTCCTGTGGTCCTACGATTGTCCAACGTATCGCCCGCATATCCCGCCATAGTGTCCATAATTGTTTCTATTACACCGTTAAACCCTTCTAATTCATTTTTTGCCGATTCTATTATTGCGTTTTGTTCGGTAGTAAAACTATCAGCAAGTAGACTTTTCATATCATCTATACTTGTCCCTAAACTTTGAATATTAAGAGCAACCATATCCTTTAAATCCATCCCCTTTATACTATTATCGTCGTCTAAGCTTTTT
>TARA_R110000868_G_scaffold202220_1_pt1 | contig 25203 bp, 23 predicted proteins | sample TARA_R110000868 | Tara Oceans TARA_R110000868 (sample SAMEA4397489) | marine metagenome | biome: Polar Biome; feature: [SRF] surface water layer (ENVO:00010504); material: water (ENVO:00002006), including particulate matter (ENVO:01000060) such as... | depth 5 m | reverse complement strand
TTCTATCCGCTGGTGGGGCTGTTGATCGGCCTGTTGCTGCTCGCTGCTCAGCACCTATTGGCGGATGCAAACGTGTTGCTGCAGGCGGCGCTATTGCTGGCGTTGTGGGTCGGCATCAGCGGAGGTCTGCATCTCGATGGTCTGGCCGACAGCGCCGATGCCTGGGTCGGCGGCTTTGGTGATAAAGAGCGCACCCTGAGCATTATGAAAGACCCACGCAGCGGGCCGATTGCCGTGGTTGTGCTGGTTCTGCTGCTGTTGCTCAAATTTGCCGCGCTGGTGGCCTTGCTGGAGCACGACAACGGGCTGCTGGTGCTGTTGGTGCCGTGGCTGGCGCGCGCGCTGTTGCCACTGTTGTTTCTCACAACGTCCTATGTACGTGCGGGCGGATTGGGCCAAGCGTTGGCTGAGCATCTGCCGCGTCAGCAACTGCCCTGGATATTGGCTGCTCATGGCCTGGGCATGTTGCTGCTGGGCTGGCCTGCGGTGCTCGCCTTGTTGGTGGCCGGGGTGGTGTTCCTCTGGCTGCGCAGCGTGATGCTCAAGCGCCTGGGCGGTACTACAGGGGATACCGCCGGGGCGCTGCTAGAACTGGCCGAATGTGCGGTGCTGGTGGCCTTGGCGCTATGAGAGGCTCGGGCTTCGGTCCTTGAGCATAAATGCTGCCGAGAACCTGTATCAACGTGAGTACGGACTAGGGTTTTGTTCGTTAGCGCTGGTCGTGATTAGCCGATAGTCGGCTTGTCTGCAGCGTAGCCAAGGCTCAATCTAATGGGTCGCAATACATCTGTGGCAATCGCTAGGGAGTAAGCATGAAGACAATCGGGCGCGGCAGTATGTGGATACTGCTAGGCGCATCGCTGATTCTGGCATTGTCGCTGGGCATCCGTCATGGCTTTGGCCTGTTCTTGCCGCCGATGAGTGCCGAGTTCGGTTGGGGGCGCGAGGTGTTCGCCTTCGCAATCGCCCTGCAAAATCTGATATGGGGGCTGACCCAACCCTTTACCGGCGCCTTGGCCGACCGTTTCGGTGCCCGCAGTACGGTGATAGTGGGCGGTATTCTGTATGCCATTGGTTTGGTTTGTATGGGTCTGGCGGATTCGCCCATTAGCCTGTCATTGAGCGCTGGCCTGCTGATTGGTATGGGTTTGTCTGGCACCTCGTTCTCGGTGATTCTTGGTGCGGTCGGTCGCGCCGTGCCGATGGAGAAACGCAGCATGGCCATGGGTCTCGCGGCTGCGGCCGGCTCCTTTGGCCAGTTTGCTATGTTGCCCGGCACGCTGGGCTTAGTCAGCTGGCTGGGTTGGTCAGTGGCGTTGATGGCGTTGGGTTTGCTGGTTGCCTTGATCATTCCGCTGGCGGCAATGCTCAAGGACGTGCCATTGCCGCATACCGGTCAGGAGCAAACGTTAGGCGAGGCGCTGCGTGAGGCTTGCGGGCATTCAGGTTTCTGGCTGTTGGCGTTAGGTTTTTTTGTGTGCGGCTTTCAGGTGGTGTTTATTGGCGTACATCTGCCGGCTTATCTGGTCGATCAGCACCTGCCGGCGCTGGTCGGCACTACGGTACTAGCGCTGGTGGGCCTGTTTAATATCTTTGGTACTTACATTGCCGGCTTGCTGGGTGGGCGAATGTCCAAACCGCGCTTACTCAGCGCCCTGTATCTGGCCCGTGCGGTGGTGATTATGGCGTTCATCATGACCCCACTGACGGTCTGGAGCGCCTATGCCTTTGGTGTGTTTATGGGGCTGCTGTGGTTGTCGACGGTGCCGCTGACCAATGGCACCGTGGCCACGCTGTTCGGGGTGCGTAACCTGTCGATGCTCGGCGGTATTGTGTTTTTGTTCCACCAACTCGGTGCTTTTCTCGGTGGCTGGATGGGCGGCTATCTGTATGACCGTACTGGCAGTTATGATCTTGTTTGGCAGATCGCCATTCTTCTCAGTCTGCTGGCCGCAGCCTTGAACTGGCCAGTGCGTGAGCAGCCGGTGGCGCGCTTGCAACAACAAGAGGCGAATGCATGAACACTGAGTATGGCTTGAATACTGCGCTGGTAATGGCCGGGATGATGCTGCTGGGCTTAGCCTGGTGGGGTTGGCTGCAAAGTGGTTTGGCGTTTTTACAACTGGGCTTGGGTGTCTGCTAAGGCGCGTGATGCGAGTTCTGTCTACTGACTTAAGGTGGCTTCTATGTTGCGTTTTTCACTGCTTCTTATTGTCACGCTCAGCGCTTGGGTTAATGGCGCGCAGGCTGCTGAATGTCCGCAGTTGCTGCAAGGCGAGTTGCAAAAGCTGCGCAGCCAAGAACGCATCGATCTGTGTGCGACCTTCGCTGGTAAGCCTCTAGTGGTAGTTAATACCGCTAGCTTTTGCGGCTTTACTCCACAGTTTAAAGGTCTTGAAGCGCTTTATCAGCGGTACAAAGACCAAGGGCTGCAGGTGCTCGGCGTGCCCTCCGATGATTTTCGCCAGGAAGCCGACAGCAGTGAAGAGACCGCTAAGGTCTGCTACGTCAATTACGGTGTGACCTTTCCCATGAGCGAAACCCAGCGTGTCAGTGGTGCCAATGCGGTGCCGCTGTTCAAAGAACTGGCGGCGCAAAGCCAAGCGCCACGCTGGAATTTTTCCAAGTACGTTGTGGATGCCCAAGGCAAGGTTGTGGCTAGTTTCCCAAGCAGCGTCACCCCTGATGACCCGGCGCTGCTGGCGGCCGTCGAACAGGCTATTGCCTCACAGCGATGATTTAGGCCATGCCTGAGTAGCTGTCATCGAGTGAGTAAGCTGCTGGCAGGTCGCCGCCACATATTCATTACAGCGTTAATGAATCAAGGATGCGTCAGTTGCGAATCACTCAGCTGATGCTCTTCGCCAGCGTAGTAGGCACGCACGCGTGGGTCCATCACTGCTCGCCACAGCGGCGGGAATAGTGCCAGTAACACCATGCCGGCGTATCCATTGGGCAACTGCGGGCTGTCATCGAAGTGGCGCAGCACTTGGTAGCGGCGTTTGGCATGAGCGTGGTGGTCTGAGTGACGCTGTAAATGGAACAGAAACAGGTTGGTGAGCAGGTAGTTGCTGTTCCATGAATGCGTTGGGTTAGTGCGCTCGTAACGGCCATTCTCCAGCTTGCGGCGGTGCAAGCCGTAATGCTCCACGTAGTTGACGATCTCCAATAGAGTGAACGCCACTGCAGATTGGGCAAGAAAGAACAGCGCCCCCAGCCAACCCAGAGTCAGGCTGAACGCGATTAGAAATAGCGCGCTGACTGCGTACCAGCCAATCAACTCGTTGCGCCAGTGCAGGGTGGGCAGATGTTTACGTTTCAGTCGTTCGGCTTCGAGCTTCCAGGCGTTGAGGAAGTTGTGCTTGTAAGCCTGCGGTAAAAAGGCATACAGGCTCTGGCCATAGCGCGCGGAGCTGGCATCTTCTGGGGTAGAGACATGCACATGGTGGCCGCGCACATGCTCGATTTTGAACCCGCCATAACACACTGCCGCGAGCAGCAAACCACCAGCGTTCTGCTCAAGTGACGGGTCTTTGTGGATCAGTTCATGGGCAACGGTGATGCCAATCGAGCCGGTCACCGTACCCACAGAAAGCACCCAGCCCAACTGGCCGATCCAGCTCCAGGCGTCATGGCTAACAAATACCCAGCCGGCCCAAGCCATCATGCCGATTAGAGCGGGGGCAGCGGCGAGGCTTAGTAGGCGGTAGTAGCCCTGCTGTTCCATTCGGGACACCTGCACCGCTTCATCAGGGTTGGCCGGGTCACGGCCAACAATAAAGTCCAGCACAGGGATCACGCCAAACACCACCACGACCACTACCCATGGCCATGCGTTGCTGTATTGACTGTGCAATGAGGCGTAATAGCTCATGGGTATACCCAATACAGAGATCAACCAGAACCAGTAGCCGATGCTTTTGATGGCAAGCATCCAGTTGGAGGGCAGTCGTTCGAACATGGTGGCTCCGTGTTTTATGGATAGGCAAAGGCGATGGTCTGATTGTAGGACAATAGTTCGAAAAAGCTAGTCTGGACAATCCCATCATTTGTGCTGAAAACAGCGCTAAGGCAGCCTTGAAACGCAATGCCCTGTGGTACACTCGCGCCCCGCGCTGCAGCGCCTAAGCCAAGCCTGGCGAGGGCTCAAGCTGATTTAAGCCAATCTTGTTTGCCCCTATTAGGTCAGATAGAGCCTAAGGATCACCATGACGTTCAAGGCACCGGATAGCCTCGCAGAGCAGATTGCCCAGCACCTGGCAGAACGCATCATTTGTGGTGAGCTGAAGGCGCGTGAGCGGATTCAGGAGCAGAAAGTCACCCAGGCACTGAATGTCAGTAGGGGTTCAGTGCGCGAGGCGCTGCTGATTCTTGAGCGTCGCCATCTGATTGTGATCCCGCCGCGCCGGGGGGCGCAGGTGGCCGAGCTCACGCCGCATAACGTCAAAAGCCTGTATGCCCTAGTTACAGAGCTATACATTCTGCTGGGCAATGCAGTGGCTGACAGCTGGCAGGTTGAGGCCGACTTGGCGCCGTTTTTGCTGATTCAGCAGCGCCTGCAGATCAGTATGCAGCGCGAGGACATCAACGGCTTTGTGCAAGGCAGCTTCGATATCATGCGCGCTGCGTTTCCGTTCTCCAACAATCCCTACCTGCAGGAAACCGTAGAGAACCTGCTGCCCGCCATCAGCCGTACTTATCACCTAGCGCTGGAACGGCGTAGAGGCGAAATGAGTCAGTTCCTCAATACCTTTGCGAGCTTGCTGCAGGCGATCATCGCCCGCGATCATCAGGCTATCAGGCAGGTATTGTTGGGTTACGGTGAGCACAATTGTCAGCTGGTACTGGCCGCACTGGCCGAGTCCTAAGGAAAGCGACTCATGCGGCTCAAGTGCATCAAACTCGCCGGTTTTAAATCCTTTGTCGATCCGACTACGGTCAGCTTCCCCAGCAATATGGCGGCAGTGGTTGGGCCCAATGGTTGCGGTAAATCGAACATCATCGACGCCGTGCGCTGGGTGATGGGTGAGAGTTCCGCGAAGAACCTGCGTGGCGAGTCGATGACCGACGTCATCTTCAATGGCTCGAATACGCGCAAGCCGGTCACTCAGGCCTCCATCGAGCTTATTTTCGACAACTCGGACGGCACCCTGACCGGCGAGTACGCGGCCTATGCTGAGATTTCCATCCGCCGCCGAGTGACCCGCGACAGTCAGAACACCTACTTTCTCAACGGCATCAAATGCCGCCGGCGCGACATTACCGACATCTTCCTCGGCACCGGTTTGGGCCCACGCAGTTACTCGATCATCGAGCAAGGCATGATCAGCAAGCTGATCGAGGCCAAGCCAGAGGACCTGCGTAATTTTATCGAAGAAGCCGCCGGCATCTCCAAGTACAAGGAGCGCCGCCGCGAAACCGAGAGCCGCATCCGCCGTACCCACGAGAACCTGGCACGCCTGACCGATCTGCGTGAAGAGCTGGAGCGCCAGCTCGACCGCCTGCATCGCCAGGCCCAGTCCGCCGAGAAGTATCAGGAGTACAAGGCCGAGGAGCGTCAACTTAAGGCGCAGCTCACGGCTTTACGTTGGCAGGCGTTGAACGAGCAGGTGGGTAACCGCGAGGCGTCAATTAGTAACCAAGAAGTTAGCTTCGAAGCACTGGTGGCCGATCAACGTAATGCCGACGCCAGCATCGAACGACTGCGCGATGGTCACCACGAGCTGAGCGAGCGCTTTAACCTGGTGCAGGGGCGTTTTTATTCGGTTGGCGGCGATATTGCCCGGATCGAGCAAAGCATCCAGCACGACCAGCAGCGCTTGCGTCAGCTGCAAGACGATCTCAACGAGGCTGAGCGCGCGCGCCTGGAAACCGAGTCGCACATGGGGCATGACCGCACCTTGCTGGCGACCCTTGGTGAAGAATTGCACATGCTCCTGCCTGAGCAAGAGCTAACTGCCGCAGCGGCGCAAGAGTCTGCGGCCGTGCTGGAAGACTGCGAAAGTGCCATGCATGGCTGGCAGGAACAATGGGACGGTTTCAACCAGCGCAGCGCCGAGCCGCGTCGTCAGGCCGAGGTGCTGCAGTCACGGATTGCCCAGCTGGAGCAGAGCCTTGAGCGCCTTGCCGAGCGTCAGCGCCGTCTCAGCGATGAGCTGCAGCAATTGGCGGCCGACCCGGAAGATGCCGCGATTATCGAACTGGGCGAGCAGATCGCCGCAGGCGAGATTAGCCTGGAAGATCTGCAGATTGAAGAAGAGCAGCAGGCTGAACGCTTGCTGCAACTGCGCAATGACTTGCAGCAAAGCGGGCATAGTCAGCAACAGGCGCAAGGTGAGCTGCAACGGTTAAGTGGTCGGCTGGCCTCGTTAGAAGCCTTGCAGCAGGCCGCTCTCGATCCCGGCAAGGGCATTGGCGATTGGCTGCGCGAACAGCAACTGAGCGAACGGCCGCGCTTAGCCGAAGGCTTACGCGTTGAAGCGGGTTGGGAGCTGGCGGTGGAAACCGTGCTGGGGGCTGACCTGCAGGCCGTGTTGCTGGATGACTTTAACAGCCTGGATTTCGCCGGCTTGAGCCAGGGCGATTTGCGCTTGGCCAGCCTGGGCAACAACGCTGAGCGGGTTGCCGGCAGTTTGTTGGATAAGGTTGAAACCAGTGTCGACCTGGCACCCTGGCTGGGCCAGGTCAAGCCGGTGCAGAGTCTTGATGAGGCGCTGGCGGCACGATTGAGCCTGGCTGAGGGCGAAAGCCTGATCAGCCGTGACGGCTATTGGGTGGGTCGGCATTTTCTACGGGTGCGTCGCGCCAGCGAAGCGGAAAGTGGCGTGTTGGCCCGTGGCCAGGACATTCAACGCCTGAACTTGGAGTGTGGTGAGCGGGAAGCTGCGCTGGCGTTGCTCGATGAACGTCTAGAGCAATTACGCGAAAATCAGCGCGTCCAGGAAGAACAGCGCGAGCAGCAGCGTCGCCAAGCGCAAGATCAGGCGCGTCGCCTTGGCGAGCTGAAAGCGCAATTGTCGGCCGGGCAAGCGAAGGTCGAGCAACTGGTTCTTCGGCGCAATCGCTTGGACAGCGAATTGCTGGAGCTAGCCGAACAGCGCGAGATCGAACATGAGCAACTGGGTGAGTCACGCCTGCATCTGCAGGGTGCCCTGGATGCCATGGCCACAGACAACGATGAGCGGGAAAGCTCGCTGGCGCGACGTGACCGCTTGCGTGAGCGCCTTGACCGAGTTCGCCAGGAGGCCCGCCAGCACAAAGATCACGCCCACCAGCTGGCCGTGCGCCTTGGCTCGTTGCAAGCCCAGCATGATTCGACCCAGCAAGCGTTGCAGCGCCTTGAGTTACAGGCCGAGCGCCTGCACGAGAAACGCGAGCAACTCGACCTTAATCTGGAGGAAGGCGCCGCGCCGCTGGAAGAGCTGCGCATGAAGCTCGAAGAACAGCTCGACAAGCGCATGGCCGTAGAGGATGAGCTCAAACTGGCGCGTCTGGCCCTGGAAGATACCGATCGTGAGCTGCGTGACGCGGAAAAGCGCCGCACTCAGGCCGAGCAGCAGGCGCAGTTGCTGCGTGGCCAGTTAGAACAGCAGCGGATGGATTGGCAATCCCTCACCGTGCGCCGTAAAGCGCTGCAGGAGCAGTTACTGGAAGACAATTACGACCTGCATGGCGTGCTCGCCAGCTTGCCGGCCGAGGCCAGTGAAAAAGCCTGGGAAGATGAGCTGGAGCGTCTGGCGGCGCGCATCCAGCGTCTGGGCCCGATCAACCTGGCGGCGATTGACGAATACCAGCAGCAGTCGGAGCGTAAACGCTACCTGGATGCACAGAACGCCGACTTGGTTGAGGCGCTGGACACCCTGGAAAACGTCATCCGTAAGATCGACAAGGAAACCCGCAACCGCTTCAAAGAAACCTTCGACCAAATCAACGCGGGCTTGCAGGCGTTATTCCCGAAGGTCTTCGGCGGTGGCAACGCCTACCTGCAGCTGACAGGTGAAGACTTGCTGGATACCGGGGTAACGATCATGGCGCGCCCGCCCGGCAAGAAGAACAGCACCATTCATTTGTTGTCCGGTGGTGAAAAAGCATTGACCGCATTGGCGCTGGTATTTGCCATCTTCAAACTCAACCCGGCCCCGTTCTGCATGCTCGACGAAGTCGATGCGCCACTGGATGATGCCAACGTCGGGCGTTATGCACGGTTGGTTAAAGAGATGTCTGAAACCGTACAGTTCATCTATATCACCCACAATAAAATCGCCATGGAAATGGCCGATCAATTGATGGGCGTAACCATGCATGAGCCAGGGTGTTCGCGTCTGGTGGCAGTGGATGTAGAGGAAGCCCTGGCGTTGGTGGAGTCCTGAGGCGCTGGGCGGTGTAAAGTTGTCTTTCGTCGTGCTAGCTTAACGCGCATTGTTATAAAGCTATCTGTTAAAGGCAGGGTAATGCCTTTCATAACTGGGCTTGGCGTGACACAAAAGAATTAGCAAAATGGCCCTGGATGGCCTTTTTCATCACATTATTATTAGGGGTTAAGGTATTTCATGGAATTCGGTCTGCGCGAGTGGCTGATTGTCATCGGCATTATTGTGATTGCTGGCATCTTGTTTGATGGCTGGCGGCGAATGCGCGGTGGCAAGGGCAAACTCAAGTTCAAACTTGACCGCAGTTTTGCCAACCTGCCGGATGATGACAGTGACCCCAATCTGCTTAGTCAGCCGCGGGTTATTGATCGTAACCATGAACCGGCGTTTGACGAAGAAGACTTACCGTCGCTGAGCGCAAGAGAGTTAAACCGTCGCACGGGTGAGCCTCACCAGGGTGACCTTAACCTGGGACAGGAAGAACCAGTGCCGACACTGCTCAATCCAGTGGATAGCGACGTAGTTAAGCCTGCTAGCCAGGCCAAACAAAGTACCAAGGAGTTGCCGCCGGTTGAGGAAGTGCTTGTGATCCATGTGATCGCTCGGGATGAAGAAGGCTTCAAAGGCCCGGCACTGTTACAGAATATTCTGGAGAGCGGCCTGCGCTTTGGCGAGATGGATATTTTCCATCGCCACGAGAGCATGGCCGGTAATGGCGAAGTGCTGTTCTCCATGGCCAATGCACTAAAACCTGGCACGTTTGATCTCGACGATATTGAAGGTTTCAGTACCAGGGCGGTGAGTTTCTTCCTCGGCTTACCCGGTCCGCGTCATCCCAAGCAGGCGTTTGATGTGATGGTGGCATCCGCGCGTAAGTTAGCCCATGAACTCAATGGCGAGCTAAAAGATGATCAACGTAGCGTGATGACGGCGCAAACTATCGAGCATTATCGTCAGCGCATTGTTGAATACGAGCGCAAGCAACTGACCAACAAGCGCTGAATTAACCTGTGAAGTAGAAAGAGCAGCCAAGGCTGCTCTTTTCGTTTGAGAGAACACTGCAATGACCGACGCCTCGATTGCCGCCTCGCGCATTCTGCAACTGCGTGCCGAACTGGATGAACATAACTACCGTTACCACGTCCTCGATGAGCCGAGTGTTCCGGACGCCGAATATGATCGCCTGTTCCATGAACTGAAAGCGCTGGAGACTCTGTATCCAGCGCTGGTTACCGCTGACTCTCCTACTCAGCGGGTGGGTAGTCTGGCGCTTTCGGCTTTTGGCGAGATCAAGCATGAGGTGCCGATGCTCAGCCTGGGCAACGCCTTCGAAGAGACCGACCTGTTGGATTTTGAGCGCCGGGTGCGCGAGGGTCTGGATCTGCCGGCAGGCGATCTGTTTAGCGGCGCGGCTATGGTCGAGTACAGCTGCGAGCCTAAGCTCGATGGTCTGGCCGTCAGCCTGTTGTACCGCGATGGTTTGCTGGTACGCGGTGCAACGCGCGGTGACGGCAGCACAGGCGAGGACATCAGCGTCAACGTGCGCACCATTCGTAACGTGCCGCTAAAGCTGCAGGGTGAAGGGTGGCCAGTCGTGCTTGAGGTGCGTGGTGAAGTCTTTATGTCCAAGTCCGGCTTTGCTGCGCTTAATGCACGGCAGCTAGAGCAGGGCGGCAAGACCTTCGCCAACCCGCGCAACGCTGCTGCTGGAAGCCTGCGTCAGCTGGACTCAAAAATCACCGCCAGTCGCCCTTTGGAGTTCTGCTGTTACGGCATTGGCCAGGTGCAGGGTGAGTTGCCGTCGACGCATATTGGCATTCTTGAGGCGTTGAAACAGTGGGGCATGCCGATCAGTCGCGAGCTGAAGCTGGCCAACGGTGCAGATGAATGCCTGGCGTATTACCGTGATATCGGCGAACGGCGTGAGTCGCTGGTCTATGAAATTGATGGTGTAGTGTTCAAGGTCAACAGCCTGGCCTATCAGCGCGAGCTGGGGTTCCGTGCCCGCGAGCCGCGCTGGGCGATTGCCCACAAATTTCCGGCCTTGGAAGAGTTGACTGAGCTGCTGGATGTGGAGTTTCAGGTCGGTCGTACCGGCGCGGTCACCCCTGTGGCGCGCTTGAAGCCCGTCAAGGTGGCCGGCGTCACCGTATCCAATGCCACGCTGCACAATATGGATGAAGTGGTGCGCCTTGGCGTGATGATTGGCGATACGGTGACTATCCGCCGCGCCGGAGATGTGATCCCACAGGTGGTACAGGTAGTGCTTGAGCGGCGTCCTGTGGATGCCAGGCCCGTGCAGATCCCCGAGAGCTGCCCCGTCTGTGGCTCGCATGTCGAACGCACCCAGTTGGTTAAACGCAGCAAGGGCAAGGAAACCTTCAGCGAAGGCTCGGTGTACCGTTGCGTCGGTCGCCTGACCTGCGCAGCACAGCTTAAACAGGCGATCATTCATTTCGTTTCACGCCGCGCGATGGATATTGAAGGCCTTGGCGACAAGACCATCGAGCAACTGGTCGATGAGGGCCTGATCACCTCACCAGCCGATCTGTACCGGCTCAAGTTCGAGCAAATTATCAACCTGGAAGGCTTTGCCGAGGTCTCCTGCAACAAGCTGCTACAGGCCATTGCAGACAGCAAACAGCCCAGCCTGGCGCGCTTTATATACGCCCTTGGCATCCCTGATGTGGGCGAAGAGACGGCCAAGGTTCTGGCGCGGGTATTGGCTTCGCTGGAGCGTGTTCAGCAAGCCCTCCCTGAGGTGCTGACCTATCTGCCGGATATCGGCCTGGAGGTGGCGCATGAGATTCATAGCTTCTTTGCCGACAGCCATAACCGGCAGGTGATTGCGGCCTTGTTGAGTCGCGACGAGTGCGGCCTGCAATTGCAGGAGCAAGGCGAGTTGAGTGCCGAATTCAGCGCCAGCGTCACGTTGGCGGCGATGCTCGATAAGCTGAATATCCCGTCGGTGGGGCCTGGCGGTGCACAAAAACTGGCAGACAAGTTCGCCAACTTGGAAGCCATCTTGGCGGCTGATTGGCTGGACATGCGGCAAACCCTACCTGAGAAGCAAGCGAAGGCCGTGCGTGAGTTCTTTGACAACGTAGCCAATGCTGAGCGCGCGCGCGCCATTGAAGCTCAACTGCAAGCCTTTGGCATGCACTGGCATAGCGAGAAGAAAGTCATTGCAGGCTTACCATTGGCCGGCCAAACCTGGGTGTTGACCGGCAGTTTGGAGATGATGAGCCGCGATGTCGCCAAGGAAAAGCTGGAGAACCTAGGGGCCAAGGTAGCGGGTTCGGTCTCCGCGAAAACCAGCTGCGTAGTAGCCGGACCAGGCGCGGGCTCAAAACTGGCGAAAGCCAGCGAGTTAGGGCTGCGAGTAATGGATGAAGCGCAGTTCCTAGACGCCTTGGCAGACTTCGGCCTCTAACCCGTCGCGCTAGGCGCTGAGGGCTTAGCCTGGATCGATTCAGTGCGACAGATGCCGTTGAGTTGCTTGCCCAGCGCCATAACAGGCGCTAGCAAGCGCTGATCAGTCACCGCGGTATTCGCAGCCGCTGGTACACGTTTCATGGATGCGAATGCGCGACAGTTCAGGCAGTAGCGGCTTCAGTTGTTGCCAGATCCACTTGGCCAGGACTTCACTGGTGGGGTTTTCCAGGCCAGGAATGTCGTTCAGGTAGTTATGGTCGAGTTGCTCATACAGCGGCTTAAAGATCGCCTTGATCTCGGAGAAATCACGAATCCAGCCGGTATACGGATCGACTTCACCTTCGATATATACCGCCACCTTGAAGGAGTGACCATGCAGGCGTCCGCACTTGTGGCCTTCGGGGACGTGAGGCAGGCGATGCGCGGCCTCAAACATAAACTCTTTGAACAATTCCACGGGGTTTCTCTCAGATGTACGCGGCCAACAGCACGCTTAGCAGGTCGTGAATGTTACCAGCTCACTCATTGTTAACCGAGCCCCGCGAAAATTGGATAGCGTTTTAGGGGCTTGCACCTCAGTGGATAGAGACTGCTGGCATGGTCGATCGTATGGCTTTGGCGTCCTGGCGCTGAGGCTAAAGGGGCGGTCCAATCAACTCAGCCTTGCTGGGTATTGAGTCTTTAACGCTGCAGGGCAAAAGCAAGCCACCAGCGCTGAATAATTGAGAGCATGCTCTTCTACAGCGCTGCGTATGACCTTAAAGTGCGGCTTATTCAGGATCGCTTAACAGGAGTCAAACTATGCATCCATTTGATGCGCCGCATCCGCCTAAATTGGCGTTACTACTCGGCTATGCCGGTCTGGTGCCATTCGTAAGCGGTGCTCTGGGGATTTGGATTACCCCGGAAGGCTGGCGGGTGGTGGTGCTGGCAGCACTGCTGGATTATGCCGCAGTGATTCTGGCGTTTATGGGGGCTATTCACTGGGGCCTGGCCATGCGTGCAGAGAATGCGGGCGAGCCGGCACAGGTGCAGTTGGGGTTATCGGTGATACCGCCCTTATTGGGCTGGCTGGCGATCAGTGGCGGCATGCCGACCAGTTTTGCCTTGCCTTTGTGTTTGCTGGCGTTCGGCGGTTTGTATGCAGCAGACCTAAGGGCCGTCAAGCTGGGGCTGGCTCCGCGGTGGTACCCCAGCCTGCGCCGCCCCTTGACGGTTGTCGTGTGCCTGAGCCTGCTAGTGGCCTGGGCGAGCGTGTTGCTGCGTTGAGTTGAGCCAGTGCGCGACCGTTGCCAAAGTCTGTTCGCGTCGCTGCGCCCAGTTGCCTTTAACACTCAGCAACGGCTGTTGGTGTAAGCGCAGCCAGTCCTCACACTGCTGGTAGAACGCCTGCCGTTGGACCAATTCTGGCTGGCAGCGTTGGCCATCGTCTAGCCAAGGTACGTCAACCGGGTCCAACAGCAGGTGCAGGTGGTAATCGCGTTCCAGTAGGGCTTTTTCGATCCAGGCGGGGCAGTCGCCAAACAGGGCATGGCTCCAGAGCAGATTGCTGAGCAAGTGGGTGTCGAGAATCAATAGGTCTGGGCGCGCCGCTCTTGCTTGGTCCTCCCAGGTTAATTGGCCTTGCGCAATGGTACTGATATCGGCGTAACAGGTATCTCGCTGCTCGCGCTCAATGAAGTGGCGCACATACTCGCCAACTAATTGCCCGCCAAAGGTCGCTTGGATTTGCCCAGCTAACCAGCTTTTACCACTGGACTCCGGCCCGGTAAGTACCAGTACTTTCATGTGCAGGCCAGGGTGCGATCACGTCGCCAAGTCAGCCAGCCGCTGACCGCCAGCAGGGTAAACACACCATACAACGCTGCCGTCGGGTATAGGCCTTGCTGCACAAATAGGGCTACAAATAGCAGGTCCAGTGCGATCCACAAGGGCCAGCATTCGACTCGCTTCTGTGCCATCCATACTTGTGCCACCAGACTGAATGCACTGAGCGTCGCATCCTGCCAGGGCGCGGCGGCGTCCGTAAAAGTGGCCATCAGGTAACCGAGAGTAAGCGCACCGCCGGTGCCAATCGTAAGGCTAGCCACTATGCCCTGTTGGCTTAGCCGGCTGACTTGCACGCCGGTATGGTGGCTGCCGCCTCGTGTCCACAGCCACCAGCCGTAGCCTTGCAACGCGGCATACACGACTTGCAACAGCATGTTTGAGTAGAGCTTGCCGTCATAGAAGATCCACGCATACATCAACACCATCAGTAAACCCAGCGGCCAGCACCAGCGATTTTGCCGTACGGTCAGCCATACGGCCCAAACCCCAAGGGCTGACGCGAGAATTTCCAGAAACGACATACGACACCGGTTAATAAGAGGCCAAAACAGCCGGCGATTGTAGCCATTGTCGCTCGTAGCGTCTTGGCTGCACACGACGTATGTCGGCTGGGTGGCTAATTGCCATAGCTTTACCGATATACTCCGCGCCGATCTAGGAGGTGCTTGGTGTTGAGGTCCGTTTTGGCTGTTATTGGCGCTTTATGTCTATTGGTTTTCAGCCAATTAGCCCCTGCGGCTATAGAGAATTCGCGCGTGGCGGATAAGGCACCCGCTTCGGTGTTATTCCTGAATCCAGGCTTTTCTGATGAGCCATTCTGGGTAGGGTACAGCGCCTTTATGCAGGCCGCAGCTGACGACTTAGGCATGCAGTTGCAGATTATCTATGCCGAGCGCAATCAACAAAATTTGCTGGAGCAACTGGGCACTCTATTAGCCAGTGGTAAGCAACCGGACTATCTACTTTTCGTCAATGAGCGCAGCACAGCCCCTGAAATACTGCGGTTATTCGAGCACAGTCCAACAAAACTGTTCTCGCTGAACAGCACATTGACTGCCGACCAGCAACAGTTTGTCGGCGGCTCACGTCAGCGCTACCCAAACTGGATAGGCAGCCTGGTAGCAAACGATGAAGAGGCGGGTTATTGGATGGCCAAGGCGCTGATTGCAAAGCTCAATGGTCGAGCAGGCAGCTTGCTTGGATTTACTGGAACACGCGATACACCCGCTGCGACCCTCCGTGAGGAGGGGTTGCACCGAGCCTTGCTTGAGCATCCAGAGGTTAAACTGGAACAGCTACTCTATGGTGAGTGGAGTCGGCAGCGTGCCTACACGCAGGCGCAATTGATGCTGCAGCGCTACCCTGATGTGCAGCTGATCTGGTCAGCCAATGATGAAATGGCCTTCGGTGCGATGCAGGCCGCACAGGAAATGAGTAAGCAGCCAGGCAAAGACATTTTTTTTCGGCGCTGAACAATTCAGAAGAAGTGTTACAAGCCCGAATGGATGACAAGTTGTGTGTTCTGGTAGGCGGGCATTTCACCTTGGGCGGCTGGGCCTTGGTCATGCTGCACGATTACCACGCGGGGCTGGATTTTGCTGAGCGTGGTGGCAAAGACCGGGTTGATCAGGTGTTTACCCTGCTTGATAAAGACCAAGCCAAGTGGTTAATGCGCCGTCTTAAAACACCAGGTTATGCGCTGGATTTTCGCCAGTTTAGTGCGGTCTACCGACCGCAGATGAAGGATTACAGATTTTCCATCCAGCCCTTGTTGCAGTGAGTTAAACGCCTGCCAAATGCAGTACCAGTTTGACCACAGCGAAGATCACCAGCACAAATGTCGCAGTGAACAGAACACCGAGAATAATGAAGTGACTGGGTTTGCCGCGGGAAAAATCACGGCTGCGGTTTTTGCCACTCTGCACCCCGAGCGCCGCACTTAGCACGCTCTGCAGCATTTCCCATAACGTCAGCGGTTTATCGTTTTCATCGTCCATCATGCAGTCCTCCTGTACACACAAGGTAGCTGCTTTATACGGCAATACTAGGTGTCAGGCTTATTGACGCGGACGGTCGACGCGGGGTGCTTCAATAACTTGACCAGTGGTCGACGTGGGCGCTGCAGTAACTCCCCTGCGCAGTTCGGACAGGTTCCTTGCAGGGTGTGCTGGGCACATTCTCGGCAAAAAGTGCACTCGAATGAACAGATCAAAGCATTGGCTGAATCAGCCGGCAGATCACGGTCACAGCGTTCGCAGTTGGGACGTAATTGCAGCATGGCAGACTCTTTGTAAAAGGCTTGTCTGCTGAGCATAAACGCTGGTGCTCAGTTGCCGCAAAATTGTTCAGCAGCGCCATGAGCACATGTAAGCGCCGCACACTCATTAGCCGGTACGCTGGCAAGCTAGGGCTCTGCTTAAGAAAAGGCCGATTAGCCATTCAGAGCCCTTACGCGAATAGCGGATTACTCGGGCATGCTCCACGGTTCCAAGGTGAAGCCTTGCTGACTGAGTTGCTCACGGGACTGCTTGAGCATGTCCGCAAACTGCACGGGGTCGCTATAAATGCTGCTGGAAAGCTGGGTACGGCCGAGCAAACGGGTGCTGGTACGGTCGATTACACTCAGGCTGAGGTTGCCAGAACCATCTTGCGGAGCCCAGGCCACGCATTGGAAAGGTTGAAAGGCACGGTCAGCAATCAACAGGGCTTCGTTAAAACGCAGCGGTGCGTTCATGGGGTCGGTTTCTCCGAGGTGATCCCAAATACACAAGAGCAAACGGTAGTTTCGCTTGCCAGTCTTAGCTGTTGATGAGCGAAGTTGACTGTAAAGTCACATCTTGGCCAAAAAATGCACGTATCTGTCCTATAAACAGCCGTTTTATCGGTGCTGTGACTAATGAGCGCTGCACGCTCAGTTTGGTCAGGCCCGTTTACAGCGGCTGAAGACAATCGCTAAGACGACCGGTTTCAACCAGCTCGAGGAACTCATCGCCCAGTCGCTGGCTCTCGCTCATGGCCGTGCGCCAATAGCGTTCGCGGCCGGCGTCATCGTTCAGGTAACGGCTGAAATCCTTACGGTCGGGGAGTTTGCCGTGGGGCAGGCGTGCCAGGTAGTCACGTGAAGGGGCGAGCAGTAGAACATCCTGTAACCGCCCAGCATCACCGCGCCGCCAGGGCATGCCCTTGTCGAACCAGCCTGGGATGACCTTGTCGGTGAAGTGTGGGTAGAGCACGATGTCCTCGCCGCTGTAAGGCAAGTCGAGGTGATAGTCGAGGAGGCCGCCATCACGGTAGGTGCCGGGGCCAGCGCCCGGAATATCGCGCACCCCTTGCATGATCATCGGAATCGAGCCTGATGCCAGCAGTGCATGACGCAAATTACCGCTGTCGAGTTGCAAGTAGCGCGAAGGAAAGTCACTCAGCGGACCCAGCGGCGGGGCTGAACGCGCATCGTGCATAATCAGTCGTTCAAAGTGCTTAGCCAGACGCGCTCGGCCCATCAGGTTACTGCCAATGACCGAAGACAAGCCCAGGCTGAGTGCGCCACGGTGATCGTGCTGCAGCAGGCCGTGGCTTTTCACCACAACAATGTTAAGTCGGTAGTGCGGGTTGCTGAGGATGCTGGCCTCGTCACTGCCGAGCAGCTGCTCCAGCATCAGGCTACAGCTGCTCGACACCTGCGCCATGCTCACCCCCTTGGCAAAGCGTTGCGAGGTATACAACTCGCCCAGACGGCGCAGGCCGGCTGCTGCATCCGGTAGGCAGGCACTGGCGAAGCGCCAGGAACCAATGGACGCGCCAATTAGTGAACGTTCACGGGGGGCTCGGGGCAGCCAGTCACCAAACAAGGCCAGGTCCAACCCTTGAATACCCAGGGCCTTGGGCCCGCCTGCCGCACCGGGCAGAATGCCGACATCTGCCGGTTGCAAGCCCTGCTCACGAATGCGGGCGAGGGCGCGTTCGCCGGCTTTGATCGTTAGAGCTGGGGACTTGATTACTATCGCACTCATGCTGGCCTCCATCGCGCAGGGCCGCGATTATAAAGCGTTGGGTTTTGAGACCAAGCGACTTCAGCGCGTGAATGATGCGCGCACGGTTCAAAATAAATCGTGTTTTAAGCCTATTCAGCTTGAGTTAAGTCACGTGGCGTACCGTGAACTTCACAGAACGACAACGTGACAAGGAACTTGAACATGCAAATATTAACTACCGTATTTGTCGCTGCCGCCCTGATGCTAACGGCTGGTCTGGTGCAAGCCCGTGACCTAGGCCCAGATGAAGCCCTCAAACTACGTGACGCCGGCACCATCCAAACCTTCGAGAAACTCAACGCTGCAGCAATAGCCTTGCACCCAGGAAGCAAAACCGAAGACACCGAGCTCGAAGAAGAATACGGTCGGTACATCTACCAGGTTGACGTCCTTGATGCACAAGGCGTGCGCTGGGAAGTCGAACTGGATGCCACTAACGCCCAAGTGCTGAAGAACCAACGAGACAATTGATGACCACTACGGCTTGGCTGACTCGCGCCCTCCTGGCTGTCCTGCTGCTGACATTGGCGCTCAGCAGTAGCGCCCGTGATTTGGATCAGGATGAAGCCTTACGCCTGCGCCGTGAGGGGCTGATTATGCCCCTTGAGCAGTTATTGCAAATTGCCTTGCTACGCCACCCTGGCGCCGTTTTGCTGGACGTTGAACTGGAAGAAGAGGACGGCGTGCTGGTCTACGAAGTCGAGCTGTTAACCGAGCAGAACATTGTGCGCGAATTAGAGTTGCACGCTATTACCGCTGAAGTGCTCAAAGACGAGGTCGAGGACTGAATGCGTCTACTGCTAGTTGAAGACCATGTACCCCTGGCTGATGAGCTGCTGGCCAGCTTAAGCCGTCAAGGTTATGCCGTTGACTGGTTGGCCGATGGTCGTGATGCGGCCTATCAGGGCGCGACCGAACCTTATGACCTGATCATTCTTGACCTCGGTCTGCCTGGCAAACCGGGGTTGCAGGTGTTGCAGGAATGGCGCAGCGGGGGGCTGGTTACACCGGTATTAATCCTCACCGCCCGCGGTTCCTGGGCTGAGCGCATCGAAGGGCTCAAGGCCGGTGCGGATGACTACCTGAGTAAACCCTTCCACCCAGAAGAACTGCAACTGCGCATTCAATCACTGTTGCGGCGCTCACGCGGTTTAGCCAACCAGCCGCAGCTGGAAGCAGCGGGTTTGCAGTTGGATGAAGGCCGGCAAACGGTTAAACGACATGATCAAGAAGTACAGCTGACGGCCGCCGAGTTTCGTTTGCTGCGTTACTTTATGCTGCATACCGGACAATTGCTGTCGAAGAGCCACTTGGCGGAGCACCTGTATGACGGGGAGAGCGAACGTGACTCAAATGTCATCGAAGTGTACGTCAACCATCTACGACGCAAATTAGGACGCGAGATCATCGAAACCCGGCGTGGGCAGGGGTATCGCTTCAGTGGGGATGCTGCTTGAGGTCGATTCAGCGGCGCTTAAGTCTGGGGTTGATCAGCGTATTGCTGATTGTCGGCCTATTGCTGGCGCAAAGTAGCCTTTGGCTGTTTGACCGTAGCCTGCGCAGTTATTTGCAGGCAACTCTGCAGGATGAAACGCAAACTCTTCTGGGCGCGATTGTGCGCGGCCCTAATGGTTTGCAACTGGATGAGCGCCGTCTGAGTGCTGCGTTTAAGCGGCCTTATTCTGGTCTGTATTTTCGTATCGATCTGGCTGAGCAAAGTTGGCGTTCACGTTCGCTGTGGGATCGTGAATTGCAGCCGGTTGAGCGCGCTGGACTGCAGGACGCGCTAGCCGACGGTCCGCAAGGCCAGCAGTGGCTGGTGTACCGCGCGGACTATAAGCGCTATGGCCAATCGTTTGTGATGCATGTGGCGCGCGATTACACGCCGATGCTTAAAAGCTTCAACCAGGTACAGAAAATTTTCCTGGGGTTGGGTGGCGGCGCGCTGGTGTTAATTCTGTTGCTGCAGCGGTTGATCGTCAGCCGCGCGTTGCGTCCGCTGGAGCAGATCCGCCTGCAGATTATCCAACTGCAGCATGGCCAGCGCAGTCAGCTCGACCAGCAGGTACCGCTTGAATTGGAACCTTTAGTGGCGCAGGTCAACCACCTGCTGGCGCATACCGAAGATACCCTTAAACGTTCACGCCACGCCCTGGGCAACCTCGGCCATGCCTTGAAAACGCCGCTTGCAGTACTGGTCAGCCTAGCTGCACGTGAAGAACTCAAGCCGTTACCCGAATTACGCGAAAGCTTAAGTGGTCAACTGCAACAGATCGAGCAGCGCATCGCCCGCGAACTAGGTCGCGCACGCCTGGCTGGCGAAGCATTACCTGGCGCACATTTCGATTGTACCCGTGAGCTGCCAGCGCTTTTCTCAACGCTGGTCATGATTCATGGCAAATACCTGAAACTGGATTGGCGGGCTGACCCTGAGCTGCGTCTACCATGGGACCGCGAAGACTTGTTGGAACTGCTGGGCAACCTGCTGGATAACGCCTGTAAATGGGCCGACAGCCAGGTGCAGCTGCAGATCAGCCGGCAGGTGCACGGTTATCAATTACTGATTGATGACGACGGGCCGGGTATCGACGCCGCGCAACGTGAAGAGGTGCTCGAACGCGGCAGCAGGCTGGATGAGCACGTTGCGGGTCATGGTCTGGGCTTAGGCATCGTGCGCGATATCGTCGATGCCTGGGCCGGGCAGGTGCAGTTGGCGCAGAGCCCCTTGGGCGGTTTACAGGTTAGGGTTACGTTGCCGTTGAAGCGCACCTGAGGCCGTCAGATACGCCCGACGCAAGCTTCACATGCCGTTGGCAAACTCCGGATTGCTCATGTCGATGCTGGCGCGCACAGGCTGCAGGGCGTGTGCGTACTTGACCAGAACATCCAGCGCATAATCGATGCGCGCATGCAGCCGCTGATCGTCTTCGCTACTCGGTGCTGGGGTGTTCAGTACCTTTTCGACGTTACGTACGATCAGGTGTTCAGGTAGGTAGCAAAGGCGGCAGTTCTTATAGCTGGAGGCGCGCAATTCGCTGATTGGGTACGCTCCGCCAATGCCCGCCGAAACGCCCACTAGCAGTCCAGGCTTGTGCGCCAGTTCAGCCTTGCTGGCATAGATAAAGAAGTTCTTGATAGCCGGGCAAGCCATGCCGTTCCACTCCGGGGAGAGAATAACCAGCGCATCGGCGGCGGCTAGTTGCTTGCTGTAAAGCCCCCAGGGGCCATTATCTTCGCCTGGCCACAGCGGCAATGGCGCAAGACCGAGATCAATGACCTTACTTTTTGTATCGTCGGTATGCCCTAGCTGAATAAGACGCTGGCGCAAGAAGCGGGCGACCTTGCCCGATTGACTGTTATTGCGGCTGGAGCCGGCCACTAAAGCGATATTGAGCATCCTGCACCTCTTTAATGTTGGTCATAAATGAACACCCAGGCTAGCGATTGCCAGCCTGGGTCACAAGGGCGCAACCCGTCTGATTAGACGCGAAACTGATCCATCAGGCTCTGCTGATGGTTGGCCAGTGTGTTCAGGCCCTGGCTGATTTTTGCCGATTCATCGGCCTGGGAGGATATTGACTCAGTGACATCACGAATCGACGCTACGTTACGGTTGATTTCCTCGGCCACCGAACTCTGCTCTTCGGCAGCGCTGGCAATCTGTAGGTTCATATCGGTAATCACACTGACGGCCTGACTGATGCGTTGCAGCACGGCTACAGCTTTTTCGACCTGCTCGACGCTGCCCTGGGCCTGACGATGGCTGCTGTGCATGGTGCTGACCACTTCCTTGGTGCCGCTTTGCAGGCCTTCGATCACCTGGCGAATTTCCTCGACTGAATCCTGCGTGCGTTTGGCCAGGTTGCGCACTTCATCGGCAACCACGGCAAAGCCGCGCCCGGCTTCACCGGCGCGGGCGGCTTCTATCGCCGCGTTTAGCGCCAGCAGGTTGGTCTGTTCGGCAATCGAGCGGATGACCTCAAGCACCGAGCCGATTTTCTCGCTGCTATCCGCCAGTCCTTCGACTTCCTGCATGGCGACGTTCATTTCATTGGCCAGCAACTCGATACTTGAGGTGGTCTTACCGATCACATCCATCCCTTCACGGCTGGCTTGGTCGGCGGTACGCGCAGCTTCGGCTGCCTGGGCGGCGTTGTGTGCAACATCTTGCGCGGTGGCGCTCATTTCTTGGAACGCGGTGGCCACCTGATCAACCTCGCGGTATTGCTGCTGCATACCATCGCTGGTTTGGCTGGCGATCAGCGCTGATTGGTCGGCCTTGCTGCGGGCGTCTTGAACGCTGTGTTTAACATCGGCAATGATTGGCTGCAGCTTGTCGAGGAAGCGGTTGAACCAGCTGGCCAGTTCGCCCAGCTCATCCTTCTTTGCATATTCCAGGCGGCGCGTCAGATCACCTTCACCGCTGGCAATATCTTTCAACATCGCCGCGACGCCCAAGATAGGCCGGGTTACGCCCAAGGCCGTCAACCAAATAAGTAGAATACCGACGATCCCCGCTGCCAGACCCAGACCTAGGGAAATGGCGGTGCTGCGCGTGCCCATTTTATCCATCTCAGCCTCTAGCTGAGTTGCTCGCGCGAGCAGCACCTCCTCAGGCACCTCCATCAGCACGCCCCAGGGCTGCGATTCAGGAATCGGCAAAATCGGCTGCAGGACCTGCAGGTTGCCATTGTGGTGCAACACCTCTGGGCGATTGTTGGCCACCATGCGCAGCATTTCGCCCTGCTGATCGCTAAAGGCTTTTTCCAGCTTGCCACCGAGCAGGCTGCTATCACGACTGTGTGCGGCCATTAAGCCGGCGGGACTGATAATGCTGACATGACCTGCACCATCAAATAGATCCTGATGGGCGGTGTTACTTAGTTCTTGCAAGCTGGCAAGGCCGATATCCACCCCGAGCACACCAATGACTTTGCCGGCCTGTTCGAGGGGGAAGGCAATGCTGGTCATCAGGGTTTTCACCCCATCGGTGTCATCGATATAAGGGTCGAGCAGGCAAACTTTCTTCTGTTGAATCGGGCAGGTGTACCAGGCGTTGTAGGGCGCACCGCTAATACCCGGGGTTGTGTCGTTGAGGTTTTCTTCGGTCATGGTCTCGGAGACCAAATCACCACTCTCACCTTGTGCCCAATAAATCGAGAAGCGCCCTTTATCGTTACTGCCAAGACTTTCCTGATCAGCGAACAGCTCATCCTTGCCGTCCAAGGCGTTCGGCTCGAAGGCCACGTAGACGCCTAGCAAACTGCGGTTGGCCTCTAGAGCGCTGCGCACTTGTCGGGTCAGGTCTTCGCGAAGATCGAAGGCATCAAGAAAGCGTTTTTCCGCCTGTTCACGAATAAACAGCACCTGAGTGGCGGTACTGCGCCCGTATTGGTAGGCATCCATAAAGTAGCGCTGCATATGCAGTGCCTGCGACTCACCGCGGGCCGCCATGCGCAATTGCGCGGAGTCTTGCAGCATGGCCGAGCTGGCCTGCTTGACCAGGCTGGCACTGCGTGAGGCCTGAATCACCGAGGCCGAAACCAATACGGCAACGATGGCCAGCAAGCACAAGCCCGCCAGCAGGGTGATCTTCAACTGGATAGAGAGTCGGCTGAACAGCATTTTCAGGACCTTTTATGACGGAGGCTTAGAGCGCCTATCGGCGCTTAGGCACTTTTCTTTAAGTTTTACATTAACTAAAGCACAGCAAGTTACAGGCCAGTACAGCCTTTTGGCGCCCAGGGTAATCGAATTAGCTACACCGCGTATAAAATAATTTACAGCTGTTTTGACAGCTCGTTCAGCATTGTGCAGAGTACGCGCCCTTCGCCACGCCGGCGCAGCATCCGTCGAAGGTTGAAACCTTTGCGGACCTATTTAAAAGCGGGAGTAAATCGATGAACGCAGTCGTTGCGGCAGTGGGGATCATGCTGATCCTCAGCTTGTGCCGCGTGCATGTGGTTGTAGCTTTAATAGTGGGTGCACTAGCAGGTGGCCTGCTCGGTGGTTTGGGTCTTGAGGGTTCGCTGACGGCCTTTCACAATGGCCTAGGCGGCGGTGCGAAGGTGGCATTGTCCTACGCCTTGCTGGGTGCCTTTGCCGTGGCGATTGCCAAATCTGGCTTGGCCCACGCGTTGGCAGACAAAGCCTTGGCGATGGTTGGTAAACAGGACACTAAAAGTGCCGGGCTGCTCAAGTGGCTGTTGATCGCTCTACTCCTTGTTGTGGCGATTTCTTCGCAGAACATCCTGCCGATTCATATCGCCTTTATCCCGTTACTGGTGCCGCCGCTGCTGTATGTATTGAGCAAGCTGCAGCTCGACCGCCGCTTGATCGCCTGTGTGTTGACGTTTGGTTTGATCACGCCCTACATGTTTTTGCCGGTAGGTTTTGGCGGTATTTTCCTCAATGACATCCTCCTGGCCAATGTGGCCAGTGGCGGCGTTGATACCAGCGGCTTGCAAGTGACCAAAGCCATGGCAATCCCCGCGCTGGGAATGCTCTGTGGTTTGCTGATCGCCGTACTGTTCAGCTACCGCAAAAAGCGCGTTTATGACCTGAGCAAGATAGAGCAGGCCGAGCGCGTGGATGTGGCCTACAACCCGTTGAGCCTGCTGGTGGCTGGCGCGGCGATTGCGGCAGCCTTTGTTGTGCAGCTGTGGTTGGACTCGATGATCATTGGCGCGCTGGTTGGCTTCATTATCTTCTCGGTATCAGGCGTGGTGCGCTGGAAAGAGGCAGACGGCCTTTTTACCGAGGGCATGAAGATGATGGCCATGATCGGCTTTATCATGATCGCTGCGGCCGGATTTGCCGAAGTGATGAAAGCCACTGGCGACGTCAAAAGTCTGGTCGAAAGCGCGGCTGAGCTGATTGGCCACGACAAGGCTCTGGGCGCGCTGCTGATGCTGCTGGTCGGTCTGTTGGTGACCATGGGCATCGGCTCATCGTTCTCTACCATACCTATTATCGCCGCGATTTTCGTACCGCTGGGGCTACAGTTGGGCTTCAGCCCACTGGCCATTTTGTGCATCGTTGGCACCGCAGGCGCGCTTGGCGACGCTGGCTCGCCCGCGTCTGATTCGACCTTGGGCCCAACTGCCGGTCTCAACGTCGACGGTCAACACAATCATATCTGGGACAGCGTGGTGCCGACCTTCCTGCACTACAACCTGCCACTGCTGGTATTCGGTTGGGTCGCTGCCATGGTGCTTTGACCGAGCGCTTATCCGCTGTGTTACAGCGTCAGGCTCTTAGTCTTTAAATGGGGCTACCGATAAATCGGTAGCCCCATTTTTATTTGCGCTGACAGTGGCCAGTGTTGGTCTGCTGACCCCCTGCGTGAGCCATCAACCTCGCAGCTGTCAGCTCGCAGCAACTTGCATGGGCGACTCTCAGGCTCATCGTAGGCCTAGCCAGCAGCGCCATCCCTTATACCGTGCGCCTGCTGTGGGGTTATAGCGATGGCATACCGGCCTCAGCGCTACTGGCAGTTTTCACGTGGCAGCAGTGAGGCAGGTTGATGTTGAATGGGG
>TARA_R110000868_G_scaffold27909_3_pt1 | contig 25214 bp, 21 predicted proteins | sample TARA_R110000868 | Tara Oceans TARA_R110000868 (sample SAMEA4397489) | marine metagenome | biome: Polar Biome; feature: [SRF] surface water layer (ENVO:00010504); material: water (ENVO:00002006), including particulate matter (ENVO:01000060) such as... | depth 5 m | reverse complement strand
CTCCAGCATCTGGTTTCTCCTCACCCATTATCATTCTGAAAATAGTAGATTTACCAGCACCATTGGGCCCGATGATTCCAACAATTCCAGCTTGTGGCAAAGTAAAATTCAAATTATCATATAGTAATTTATCTCCATATGCTTTTGCAACTCCTTTGGCTTCGATTACATTAGTACCTAAACGTGGTCCGTTCGGGATATAGATTTCCAACTTTTCATCTAATGCTTTTTGGTCTTCATTCAATAACTTATCGTAGTTCTGTAAACGTGCTTTTTGTTTTGTTTGACGCCCTTTGGCTCCTTGACGAACCCAGTCCAACTCCCGTTCTAAGTTTTTTCTACGTTTAGAAGCTACTTTTTCTTCCAATGCCATACGGCTTGACTTTTGGTCCAACCAAGAAGAGTAATTTCCTTTCCATGGAATACCTTCTCCTCTATCCAATTCTAAAATCCAACCGGCAACATTATCTAAGAAATATCTATCATGCGTTACAGCGATTACTGTACCAGCATATTGTGCTAAATGTTGTTCTAACCAAAGTACACTTTCGGCATCCAAGTGATTCGTAGGCTCATCTAAAAGCAATACATCTGGCTGTTGTAATAACAAACGACATAAAGCCACACGACGACGCTCTCCACCCGAAAGATTTTTAATTGGAGTATCCCCATCTGGAGTGCGCAAAGCATCCATAGCAATCTCTAATTTAGTATCGATTTCCCAAGCACCCAATGCATCTATTTTATCTTGAAGCGCAGCTTGACGATCCATCAATTTGTCCATCTTGTCTGCATCTTCATAATTTTCAGGAAGACCAAATAAATCGTTGATTTTATTGTATTCTTCTAGTACTTGCATAGTCTCAGCAACCCCTTCACGAACAATTTCGATTACGGTTTTACTATCGTCCAAAATAGGTTCTTGTTCTAAATAACCTACTGTATATCCTGGAGCAAAAACTACATCTCCTTGGTAGTTTTTATCAACTCCTGCAATAATTTTTAAAAGAGAAGATTTTCCTGATCCGTTAAGTCCTAAAATACCTATTTTGGCACCATAGAAAAAACTTAAATAGATGTTTTTAAGAACGGGTTTATCTGCTCCTTGATAAGTTTTGCTCAATTTTGACATTGAGAAAATTACTTTTTTATCGTCTGACATAAATTATTATTTAATTGTTTTAAAGTTATATCGTTATTGAATTGCGTGTAAAACACATTTCAATCGTTACTATAACACACAAAATTAGTGAAAATTTAAAGTGTAAAGGTATTATATTTTTGCCAACAAAATCCCTTTAAACTAGAATGAATAATTGTATCATTAAAATATTGATTTTACAATAATTAATATGCATTATGCATTATTTACTTGTAATCTCAAGATTTGAAATCACAAACTCGCATCCTACATCTGCATTATTTTTAACATCGATAGTTACATTATTTCTCTCCACTAGTTTCTTGACTAAAGTTAATCCAATTCCTGTACTACTTTCTCCATTGAAACTATCTCCTAAAGTTTGAAACATTTCGAAAATTTTAGCATGATACTTATCCGCTATTCCTGGACCATTATCTTTAATCGACAAAGTTGAATTCTCGCTATCTAAACTAATGCTAATTTTTGAAATTTCTTTATTATTATATTTAATAGCATTCGATAGAATATTAGAAACAATTTGATGAAAAGCAATCGGTTGAAATAGAATCGTATGATTCAAGTTTACTTTTTCAATTTGAACATTTGAAGGTGGGTTTATCAATTTTAAAACTTGATCTAGAGCCAATGCAATATTTATTTCCTCTTTTCCTTCATTATTTTGCACATTTTTACTGTAATACAGTAAATCTTCAATTAATTTAGACATACTTTTAGAAGATGTTTTCACCATGTCAAACAAATCGGCCACTTCACCATGTAAGTCAAGAATATGATCTTCTTCAATTAAATTTATTAATGTTTGTATGTTCCCTAATGGGGTTTTTAAATCATGAGCAATAATATGTGCAAATTGTTCTAACTCCTCATTTTTTTGTGCTAAAGTTGCATTTAGTTTTTTCAATTCTTGATCGTAATCCCAAATTTTCAAAAAAGATTCTACTTTTTTTCGAGTAATCTCTGTGTTTAAAGGCTTGGATAAAAAATCGATAGCTCCCAGGTCATAGGCTTTAGACAAATATTTTTGTTCATTGCTAATTGCAGTTACAAAAATAGTAGGAATAAAGGTGGTATCAGGATGGCTCTTTATAATTTCCACAAACTCATACCCATCCATATCAGGCATTTGAACATCTACAAGAATTAAAGAAACTTTTTTCTTAAGTAAAACTTGTAATGCTTCACTTCCAGACAAACAACATATAATTTCTCTTTCTGGAAGATCTAGAATACTCTTTAAAGCCATCAAATTTTCGGGCTTATCATCAATTAATAAAAGAGTATGTTTTTTATTTGGCATAATAATTCATTTTTTTAATAATATCGTTTAGTGTAAAAACTGTATGTTTTTTATATAATTCAATTGCAGCTCGTGGCATGGATTCAAATTCGGCTTCATTACAATCCTGCACAATTGTTTCTCCTCCATTTTCGGCAATTATTTTAAGCCCCATTGCGCCATCTTCATTAGCCCCCGACAAAAGTATTCCACAACAGTTATCTTTTAAAACATAAGAAAAGGATTCAAAGCTAACATCAATAGAAGGTCTGCTATAATTAACTTCTTCTGATGCATCCAATGAAAAACTTAAATTCTCATTTAATAATAAATGATAATCCGACGGTGCAGTATAAATATATCCTTCTTTTACAAATTCTTTATCTTCTGCCTCTTTTACTATATAATGCGATTGCAATTGTAAATAATCTTCCAAAATAGTAGTTGTGTTTTTCAGTCTATGTAAAATAATTACAACAGGCGTGTTCATCTCTTTATCTAATCCTTTTAGAATTGACAATATGAGATTAAAAGAACCTGCCGAGCCACCAATAATAATCAATCGCATATTATATTATTTTATTTTTTGGTAAATTTTCTCTTTGCTATCAATAATTTTAAATTTATCACTAATCGAACTGAATCGCAGTGTCTCTTTATTTCCAAGTGCCAAAAATCCATATACAGGCAAACTATCATAAAATAGTTTTAAAACTTTATTTTGTAATTCCTCATTGAAATAAATTAAAACATTTCGGCATAAAATAAGTTGACATTCTTTAAAAACCCCATCAGTTACTAAATTGTGTCGAGAAAATAAAATATCTTTTTTTAATTCCGAATTTATAATTGATTTTTGACCATCAGAAACAAAATATTGATTCAAGGACTCTTGACCTCCGCATGAAAAATAATTCTTTGAATATTCTTTAAAATCTTTATTAGAATAAATTCCTTTTTTTGATTTGTCTAAAGCATTTGTACTAATATCAGTGGCGTATAATCTTGATTTACTAAGTAAATTCATTTCTTTTAATAGAATAGCCAAAGAGTATGTTTCTTCACCAAAAGAACAACCTGCACTCCATATATTAATTTTTGGATAACTCTCTAAATAGGGAAACACATTATTTATTAAGGATTTGAAAAAGTCTGGATCTCTGAAAAATTCACTTACATTCACAACAATTTCATTTATGAAAGTATTAAAATTTTCAGGATTGTTAACCAATTCATTCTTTAAATGAACGATTGTAACCAAGTCATATAGTTCCATAAATCGATTGATACGCCTCAAAAGGGAAGCTCTTGAATACCCTTCAAAGTCGTAACCGTATTGTTTTTTTATTAAAAAAACAAGTTCATCTATGTCGCTAAATTCTATCATCTATTTATATACCCATATACTAATTAAAGAAATAAGCTGTTGTATATCAATTGGTTTCGATTGATAATCAGATGCCCCAGCATTTAATATCTCTTCACGATCCCCTTTCATTGCCTTTGCCGTTAGTGCAATAATAGGAAGGTTTTTCCATTTAGGATTTTCTCGTATTTTTTTAGTTGCTTCAAAACCATCCATCTCAGGCATCATGATATCCATTAGAACAATATCAATTGTTGCATTGTTTTTTAAAACCTCAAGTGCCTCAATACCATTAAAAGCGGTTAGAATTGATGCTCCTTTTGTAGTTAATGCACTTGAAAGAGCATAAATATTCCGAATATCATCATCCACAATCAAAATTGTTTTATCCTTAAGCACTTCGCCACCTAATAAATTTTGCACTGTCTTACTTACCTTTTTGTTTGAAGTCTCTACTGTATCAAGAAATAATAATAATTCATCTTTTAGTCTTTCCGTAACATTACTGGTTTTTATAACAACTCCATCCGCACTGTTTTGTAATTCTAATTGTTCTTCATCAGTCAAGGACTGCCCTGTATTTACGATTATATTAATCTGATCATTTTTAGATATTTTTCTAAGAGCTGCAATATTTGCAATATTTTTAGAATCAGGCAAACCTATATCCATTATTGCACAATCGATATCGTCATTCATTAAAATGTGCTCTGCTTCTTTAAAAGTATGCGCCTGAACACAAATTACGTTTCTATCGCAATTATGGATTAATTCTTTTATTGAATAATTAAGACTGACATCATCTTCCAAAATCAATACTTTTTTAAACACGTTGTTTATTTGGATATCGATTGACTCAAATGCACTTTTTAATTTATCTGTAGTGATTGGTTTAATTAAGAAATCAAAAGCCCCCATTTCTTTGGCTAATTTCTCTCTATTCATGCCTGACATTACATGCACTGGGATGTGTTGCAGTTCTTTATCTTCTTTCAACCATTTTAAAACCGTCCAACCGTCAATTCCAGGTAATTTCATATCTAGAATTATCGCTTTGGGTTTGTATTTTTTCGCATATTGATATCCTGTTTCTCCTTGATAGGCAACTATTGCCTTGAAACCATTATCATGAGCTACTTGCAACAATACATCAGCAAATGAAGCGTCGTCCTCAATAATCAATATAGTCTTGTCATCTACCGAAACAAAATTTCGATCATCATTAAGATTTTCTGATAAATCCAAAACAGCTTCCAAAGGTCGAGAAGTTTCTACTCTTTTCGATTCTATTTTTGGTTCAATAATAGGCACTGATTCTATACGTTCTAATTTATTATCTTGGAAAGTAACTGGAATATGAACACTAAAAATACTTCCTTTATTTAGCTCACTTTCAAATTCTACTTCTCCTCCTAATAGTATCGCTAGTTCTTTTGAAATAAACAATCCTAAACCTGTACCTCCATACTTTCGACTAGTTGAACTATCTGCTTGCTGAAAAGTTTGAAATAATTTCTTTTTATTTTCTTCCGAAATACCAATTCCATTATCTTCAATATAGATAGACAAAATTTCATCTGGTTTCAATTTAGCCAATATATCTGATGTAAAATCTGTCTTAGTTGAACCCGATGAAAAGCGCAAAGAAACCTTCCCGCTATCCGGTGTAAACTTTAATGCATTGGATAAAAAGTTTTTAAGTATTTGTTCTAGCTTTCCAATATCAGTATGCAATGCTCTTTGACAATCCTCAGAAATAGTTGTTATAAACTCGATTTTCTTCTTTTCCATTTGAGCTCTAAACAAACCATCCATATCAGAATAAACTCTTTCAACGATAGAATCTTCAGTATAAATTTCGACTTTTCCCGCTTCAATTTTAGAAATATCCAAAATATCAGTGATGAGGTTCAATAAATCTTTACCGGAAGAGTTAATTACAGAAAGGTTGTCTATTTGTGGATCCGTTAAATTGCCTAAATTATTTTCTTTTAAAAGATCCGAAAGTATTAAAATACTATTCAAAGGAGTTCGTAATTCATGCGACATATTAGCCAAAAACTCCGACTTATATTTACTGGCCTGTTCAATTTCATCTGCTTTAATACTTAATTCTTCTTGAGCAATAACCAGTTCTTCATTTTTAATTTCAACTTCATGGTTTTTAGTTTCAAGTTCTCGTCCCTTTTCTTCAAGATAGGCATTGGTTTGTTCTAATTCCGAAGCTTGATTACGTAGTTCTTCTTCTGATTGTTGCAATAACATAGACTGTTTGTTCAGCTCCTCATTACTTTGTCTAAGTTCTTCTTCCTGTACTTGTAAAATATTATTTTTAAGCTTAATTTCATTAACAGACACTTTCAATTCTTCATTACGAATATAAACCTCTATTGCACTTCCCATAGATTCAGAAATAGTCTTCAGAAATGTTTCATGTTCTACCGTGAAATTAGTAAGAGACCCTATTTCTATTACTCCTATTACTTCATCTCTATAAGAAATTGGAGTAATTAAAACATTAAAAAAAGGCGATTCACCTAAAGAGGAGGTCAAATAAGAATAATTATTAGGTAAATTATTTAAGCATTTCTGTTCGTTTATTTGCGCCACTTCGCCAACTAAACCTTCTCCTAACATAATTATTGCAGGCGTGTTTTTATGATCAGCATAACTCCCAATTTTATAAAGTTGCTTTTTATCTTCAACTGCATTAATAATATAAAAATTGGCTTGACAACCTTGAGTTTGTTTAACAAGAGTATGACAAATGTTTCTTCCAAATTCGTCCAAATCATTTGATTCTAGTATAGAATAATTAACAGCGCTAATACTGTGCCTCATTTTATTAATCTCCGATGATTCATCTTCCATCCGCTTCAATTCAAGAGACATAGTGTTCATTGACTTATTCAGCGTGTCATTTGGGCTTCTTAAGTTAATTTTTGTACCATATTCTCCTGAGCTTATTCTTGAAGCTAAATGCAACTGCTCTTTCATTCCATCTAATAATTGACTGAAAGAATTACTAATATCAACAAATTCAGAATTTCCAAAAAAAGTAGGGTTTCGTATAATTTTTCCTTGTGATATTTTCTTAATCGTATTAGACATAATATTCAGTGAACCCGATAATTGGTTCACTAATTTATATAATAAAACAAAAGTAATGGTCAAAAAAAGTAAAAGAATTGAAACTAAAATTAGCACACTTTTTAATGCATCAGCTTTTTCTCTACTGGCAATATTTACAATAAAATTTAAATTATTTTTTTCTAATTTCGCTATATTTTTTACTATCAATGTAGAGTTTACCCACCATTTTCTAGGTGGTAAATGTAATTTATTGTCAATAATATTTTGTGCATTAGTACTAAAAGCGAGATACGATTTGGATTTTTGAAATTTTAAAAGGTTTCTGTTTATTGAATCTAGCTTAAAATTTGATAATTTAAATTCAACACTTCGTACATATACTTTTGATTGAAAATACAAATCTAATAAAGTATCATTATTCTTTTTATCTATTAAAGTTTGTATAACAACACCTCTTTTTAATAAAGCAGCCCTTTTTAACAGCACATAATTCGTATAATTATTTGCCAGAGTAGTTATCTTAGGATACTTGCAATAAACGACCTCTCTATCAATTAAATTTATTAAATTTTCGTTGATTTTCGTATATTTAACAAACGAAGTTATAGGAGTTTCCATTTTGTTATCAATATTCTCATGTAGATTGAAAATTGTTATTTGCAATTTTTTTAAATCTCCGGATATTAAACTATCATTAAAATTATTTTTTAAAAACCACTCATTTGTTTTTTGCTTACTTTCTAAATATTTTATTTTAATAGATGCATCAAAAAGGGAATAATTATACAAACCCCTTTCAGTACCAATAAGCTCAATCCCTTCAGAAAGTGCTGCGATATTTTTGATGTTATCTAAACTTTCGTCAATATTTCTATAGTGTTGTAAAGAGTAATTTATATTTGAAACAGTAATATAAATTAACCCTGAAAAAGGAATTAATAGAATGAATATTAACTGCGATTTAATAGATAATTTATTCCACATAGTTGTTTCTAATTTTATTTTATAAATATATTATTATAAACAAAAAAAACACTATTTACATAGTGCTTTTTTTGTCATTTATAGTGTTATCTAATTATAATCTCCCTTTTAATGAACTAAAAACCCAAGCGTTTGCCAAAAACCCAACGCCTACAGCAACAAATCCCCATCCTGACACATCTCGATATTTAAAAGCACCAAGTCCTATTAAAAGTAATCCCATGACTATCATAATAAAAGTAGCCCATCCCAAGACAGTATTCTTATTCATTCCCATATCAATATATTTTAAAAATGTAAATATCGTTTTTTTAAAACTTTAATTAAAAATATTATAAAGCATTTCTTTCAGTAAATCTGAATTTGACATTGCATTTGCACCAACTCCTTTACTTTTCACATCAATATCGCGCAATGAAGCAACAATTTGACTTACTTTTCGCATTGGATAGTTCTTAATTGCCACATCATATTCTTTTAAAAAAAAGGGATTAACCCCCAAAACAGCAGCTACATTTTTTGGATTTATATCCTTCAAGCCGTGGTACTTAAGCAATTGAATAAAAAAACCAAAAACTAAACTTGTTGTGACTACCATTGGATATTCCTTTGGATTATTTGCAAAGTTTTCAGCTATGGTATATGCCTTCAGTTGGTTGCGCTCCCCTATTGCTTTCCTTAATTCAAACACATTGAAATCTTTACTAAATCCAATATTCTCTTCAATATCTTTTGGTGAAATTGTACTGCCTTTTGGCAAAATAATCTGTAGTTTTTCGAGTTCGTTATTAATTTTACTTAAATCAGTTCCTAAAAATTCTACAAGCATAGCCGAAGCTTTAGGCTCAATATTATATTTTTTTCCTGCTAAAACACGCTTAATCCATTCGCCAACTTGGTTTTCATATAATTTTTTACTCTCATAAACAATTCCAGCTTTCGCCAATAATTTGGTAGCTTTTTTTCGTTTATCCAGTGTTTTGTATTTATAACAGAAGACCAATACAGTAGAAGGCATGGGGTTTTCGGCATAACTTTCCAATTTATCAATAGTACGGCTTAAATCTTGCGCTTCTTTAACAATTACAACTTGACGATCTGCCATCATAGGATACCGTTTTGCAGTAGATACAATGTCTTCTATTGAAACATCTCTTCCGTATAAAACCGTTTGATTAAATCCTTTTTCTTCTTCAGACAACACATTCTTTTCTATATAATCGGACAGTTTATCTATATAGTAGGGCTCTTCACCCATCAAAAAATAGATTGGTTTGATATTCCCAGCTTTTATATCATTTACAATTTTTACAACCTCGTCCATGTTTTTTTTGGTTTAAAGTTTAAGGTTTAACGTTTGTCGCATCGGGTACAACTTTAAACCTTAAACTTTAAACTAAATAACTATTTTTGCTTTATGCAAAAACTAAATTTTCAACTTTATAACTTTCGGTTCAAAAATAGCGAAAATAAAGTCTCTATTTTTGATGAAGTTAGGAAAAAATTTATCATTCTTACTCCTGAAGAATGGGTGCGACAACATGTTGTACAATTTTTACTAGTAGAAAAAAAATACCCAAAATCATTAATAAATGTTGAAAAAGTATTAAAAGTCAATGGCTTACGAAAAAGATACGATGTAGTTGTTTTCAATACGGATGGTTCTATTTTCATTTTAATCGAATGCAAAGCACCTGAAATAAAAATAGCACAAGCTACTTTTGACCAAATTGCCCGTTATAACATGACACTGAAAGCCCAATATTTAATGGTAACTAATGGATTGAATCATTACTTTTGTCAAATGGATTTTGAAAATGAAAAATATCAATTTTTAGCTGAATTACCTATATACAAAGTCCAATAATTAAAATATTTAAATGAAAATAGCTGTTGTCATACTCAACTGGAACGGAGTACAATTATTAGAACAATTTTTACCTTCTGTTGTAAAACATTCACCTGAAGCAACTGTTTATTTAGCAGATAATGCCTCAACGGATGATTCTATTTCATTTGTATTGGCCAATTTCCCTGCAGTTAAAATTATAAAAAACGATATTAATTTGGGTTTTGCTGGAGGGTATAATGAAGCTTTAAAAAATATTGATGCTGAAGTTTATGCTTTAGTTAATTCGGATATTGAAGTTACAGAAAATTGGTTAAAGCCCATCATTGAAACTTTCGAAAAAGAACCGAAAACAGCTATAATTCAACCTAAAATTTTAGATTACAAGAATAAAGCCTATTTTGAATATGCTGGTGCTGCTGGTGGTTTTATAGATAAATATGGCTATCCTTATTGTAGAGGACGCATTTTTGAAACGATTGAAAAAGACAATGGTCAATATGATGATAATTGTGAAATATTCTGGGCTTCAGGTGCTTGTTTTTTTATTAAAAGTTCCGTTTATCATGAATTAAATGGTTTTGATTCTGATTTTTTTGCACATCAAGAAGAAATTGACCTATGTTGGCGTTCGTTTAATAAAGGGTATAAAACAGTTTACAACTACAAATCGGTTGTTTATCATGTTGGTGGCGCTACCTTGCAACAAGGAAATCCAAGAAAAACTTTTTTGAATTTCAGAAATTCATTGTTAATGTTAACAAAAAATTTACCCAAAGAAAAGTTATATTCAATATTATTTTACCGCATGCTATTAGATGGAATAGCTGCTATTCAATTTATTTTTAAAGGCAAATTTTCACATTTTACTGCTGTTTTAAAAGCTCATCTTTCTTTTTATAGTTTATTTTCAAATACTTACAAAAAAAGAGCTGATTTTCAGCTAAAAAAATACTATACATCTGAAAGTATCGTTTGTACCTATTACATAAATGGTGGCAAGGTATTTGTGAGCTAATTTTAACAATATTTTATACCTAATATCTAATCATTAAAAACTAACTTTGTAATTGAACCCTAATTAAAAATTTTATGAAAAAAATCGTAATTGCATTATCCGTTCTAGCTCTTTTAACTTCTTGTGTTTCTAAAAAGAAATACGCCGATTTAGAAGCTCGTAACAAAGAGACTCAAGATTTATTAAATTCTTGTACCGTTAAATTAAACTCTTGTTTAGAAGAAAAAGCAGGTTTAACAGCTACGGTTGCTGGTTTAAAAGATCACAATCAAACTTTAATCAATACGTCTAAGGACATGACAATATTGACAACTAAAGGAGCTGAAAATATCGAAAAAGCTTTAGAGTCAATTAAAGAAAAAGATTTGAAAATTAGCAGAATGCAAGATGCATTAACTAAAAAAGACAGTGTTACTCTAGCAGTTGTAACTAGTTTAAAAAGTGCTGTTGGGATTTCTGATCCAGATATCGAAATAAATGTTGAAAAAGGGGTTGTATTCATTTCTATTGCTGATAAATTATTATTTAAAACTGGTAGTTATGATGTAACTGATAAGGCAAAAGCAGTTTTAGCTAAAGTTGCTAAAGTAGTAAATGACAAACCAGATTTCGAATGTATGGTTGAAGGGCATACGGATAGCGTTCCTTACATTGGAAACGGTATTTTACTTGATAACTGGGATTTAAGTGTGAAACGTTCTACATCAATTATTCGTGTATTAACAAATCAATTAGGTGTTAAACCAGAACAATTAATTGCAGCAGGTAGAAGTTCTTACGTACCTTTAGTTGCTAATGATACCGCTGAAAACAGAGCGCGTAACAGAAGAACTCGTATTGTTGTATTACCTAAAATTGATCAATTCTATGAAATGATTGAAAAAGAAATGAAAAAACAAAAACAATAGTTTTTATTAAAAAAACTCTTTTAAAATTTATCCAAAAGCGTCTTGAAATATCAAGGCGCTTTTTTTTGTGTGATTGATTGAATGATTATTATAATTTAAAAAATGAATCGTCATGAAAAAGAAAAAGCAGGTCGTTAGACCTGCTTCAATGTATCCTTAACCTTTTTTAATAACCAATTAAATATAATTAAGAATAACATGCTTATACTTGTTAAATCTTCATCATTCCTACATAATTGTAAATATTAATTCAACACAATTGACTTTTTAACCTCTTTTATTTTATTGCATTATATGATATCCAAACTTCCTTTTCCCTCTCTAATTATAACAGGCTCATCACCAGATAAATCAATAATTGTTGAGCCTACATTATCTCCATAACCGCCATCAATAACCATATCGACTAGGTTTTGCCACTTTTCAAAAATAAGTTCAGGATCTGTTGTATATTCAATTACATCGTCATCATCATGAATAGAAGTTGAAACAATAGGATTTCCTAATTGACGAACAATTTCAAGTGCAATTGAATTGTCAGGAACACGAATACCCACGGTTGTTTTCTTCTTAAATTCTTTAGGCAAGTTATTATTACCTGGTAAAATAAAAGTATAAGGACCTGGTAAAGCTCTTTTTAAAAGCTTAAAAGTTGAAGTCTCAATTTGTCTTACATAATCAGAAATATTGCTTAGGTCATGACAAATAAATGAAAAATTAGCTTTATCTAACTTGATTCCTTTAATCTTTGCAATGCGTTCTAGTGCTTTTGTATTTGTAATATCACATCCTAATCCATAAACGGTATCTGTGGGATAGATTACCAACCCACCGTCTTTTAAAACCTTAACAACTTTGGCAATAGCCGCTTCATTAGGGTTATCAGGATATATTTTTATAAATTGAGCCATTTTTTTTAGTTTAAAGTTTTAGGTTTAAGGTTTCAGGTTTTTAAATAAACTTTTAATCTGAAACTTTAAACTTTTTTTATCCAATAATATCCAACTTTGCAAAACGTAATAATAATTTCTTAATTCCGCCTACTTCAAATTTAATTTCCGCTTTTTTATCAGCTCCTACTCCTTCAATGTTCACTACTTGCCCTCTACCAAAACGCTCGTGCATTACCAAATTACCTTGAACTAATTTGTTATCAAATAAATTAGCACCCCCTGAAGGCATATTTCCTGAAACTGGTTTTAATTTACGAACATTTATTTCTGGCTTAGTCACACTACTATTAGTATAATTAGCTGGTGGCGTTCCATTAGACGGCTTTGCTAAACGCATTTTTGACTTATCCACATCTCCAAAAATATCCTTGTCAATCATCGATTTGTAACGATAGTTACTTTCTGCAGGTGTAAGATACTCTAAATATTGTGAATTTATTTCTTCAATAAAACGCGAGGGTTCACTATCCGTTAATTTTCCCCAGCGGTAACGAGATTGCGCATAGGTAAGATACGCTTGATGTTCTGCCCTTGTTAATGCTACATAAAATAAACGTCGTTCTTCCTCCAGCTCACTTCTAGTACTCATACTCATCGCACTTGGAAATAAATCTTCCTCCATTCCAACTACAAAAACATGTGGAAATTCAAGTCCTTTAGCAAGGTGAATAGTCATCAGTGCCACACGGTCTTCATCACTAGTATCTTTATCTAAATCCGTCGCCAAGGCCACATCTTCCATAAACTCTGATAAAGCACCACGTGCGCCATCAATCTCTTTTTGCCCCTCGGTAAAATCTTTAATACCGTTAAGCAATTCTTCTATATTCTGAATTTTAGCCATTCCTTCTGGTGTGGCATCTTTTTTTAATTCTTGTACTAATCCTGTTTTCTTAGAAACATGATCGGTAATATAAAAAGCATCTTGATTTTCATTTATAACTTGAAAACTTTGAATCATAGTGACAAAATCACTCAATCGTTGTTTTGTACCTGAATTTAATTTCAAATCAATTTTATCAATATTTTGCATCACTTCAAAAATCGAACGCTTGTAATGATTGGCTGCAACAGTCAATTTTTCGACAGTTGTATCACCAATACCTCTTGCTGGATAATTGATTACTCGCATTAATGCCTCTTCATCTTTTGGATTAATCACCAAACGCAAGTAACACAAAACATCTTTAATTTCTTTCCTTTGGTAAAAAGACAAGCCTCCATAAATTCGGTACGGAATATCTCTTTTTCTCAACGCATCTTCCATAGCACGTGATTGTGCATTGGTACGGTATAAAATAGCGAATTGACCATTATTCATTTGGTTTTGCATCTTTTGTTCAAAAATGGTACTCGCTACAAAACGCCCTTCTTCGGCATCAGTCATAGAACGATGCACTTTGATTTTTGGACCAAAATCATTGGCTGTCCAAACTATTTTATCCAGTTTGGTTTTATTATTATCTATAATTGTGTTTGCTGCTTCAACAATATTTTTTGTCGAACGGTAATTTTGTTCTAATTTGAATGTTTTAACTCCTTCATAATCTTTTTGAAAGTTCAAGATATTATTGATATTTGCTCCACGAAAAGCATAAATACTTTGTGCATCATCACCCACAACACATATATTCTGGAATTTATCCGATAATGCTCTTACAATTAAATACTGTGAATGATTCGTATCTTGGTACTCATCCACCATGATATAACGAAAACGGTTTTGATATTTAGCCAATACTTCAGGAAAACGGGTTAGTAATTCATTAGTTTTCAATAATAAATCATCAAAATCCATCGCTCCTGACTTAAAGCACTTTTCTACATATTTTTGATACAACTCTCCCATCCTAGGTTTTTTGGCCATGGCATCCGCTTCTTGCAAATCGGAATCGTTGAAATAGGCTTTGACGGTGATCAAACTATTTTTAAAGTTCGAGATTCGTCCTAAAACCTGTTTTGGTTTATAAATATCCCGATCCAGCTGCATCTCTTTAATAATACCAGATATGCAACGCAATGAATCTTGAGAATCATAAATAGTAAAATTAGATGGATAGCCTAATTTGTCCGCCTCTGAACGTAGAATTCGAGCAAAGACCGAGTGAAATGTTCCCATCCAAAGATTTTTGGCTTCGCCAGAACCTACAATATCCGAGATACGTTTTTTCATTTCACGCGCCGCCTTATTCGTAAATGTCAGCGATAAAATATTAAATGAATCAACACCTTGACTCATTAAATAGGCAATTCTTATTGTCAAAACACGTGTTTTACCAGAACCAGCACCAGCAATAATAATCATTGGACCTTCTTTTTGTAAAACAGGTTCGCGTTGTGCTTCGTTAAGTTGGGAAATGTATTTTTGCATGAAAATTTTCTATTTATGCAAAAATAAGAATTTAAGATTTAATACTGTTGCAGGTACTACAATTTTAAAGGATTAAAGTAAAGTGTTTAAAAAATGGCATTTGAGAAAAAAACTCCTTTTATTTTTTCCAAAAAACATCGTAAGCAAACCTGATTAAGGTTCCAACTACCACGACTAAAAAGAAGACACGAATAAATCCATTTCCTTTACTAATAGCTAGTTTAGCACCTAACCAGCCTCCAAAGGCATTGCAGGCAGCCATTGGCAAAGCAATCGCCCAAATGATTTTTCCTTTTAACGCAAACAAACATATTGAACCAAAGTTTGTAGCTAAATTGACCATTTTAGCATTTGCGGAAGCATGAAGAAAATCAAAACCCATTAACGCAATAAAAGCTACTACTAGAAAACTACCTGTTCCAGGACCTATAAAACCATCATAGAAGCCAACAATAAAACTGATGAGAACAGCATTAAGAATTTGAGTTCTTTCAGAAATATTTTTTTCGACTAATTGCCCAAAATTTTTCTTAGCATACGTATAAATCGCTAATAATGACAATATAAAAAGCAATAGCGGCTTCATAAAGTCATTGCTCATATAGGTTAATAAAGTAGAGCCCAAAAATGCAGAAGGCAAAGCCAATACCATCATGATTAGCAATAACTTCCAGTTCATAGTTACCTTTTTCAAATATTGGTAAGCCGCAAAAGAAGTACCACTAAAAGCAGGGATTTTTAAGGTTCCAATAACTGTTGAAACTGGTAAATTAGGCATTAATATTAATCCTGCTGGTGTTTGAATTAAGCCACCACCGCCAACAATTGCATCAATAAACCCAGCAGCAAAAGCAGCTACACAAAGTAAAATAATAATGTATGTTTCCATTAAATTGCAGTAGTTATTGGTAAGACGATCGTACTTTTGTTTTTAATATTTTTTGTAAAAATACTACTACTTTGGATTTATTACACCATAATTGAAGGGTAATTATATTCAAAAAGTATATTTTTGCATATCATAAAATACTAATAATGGATTCGACTACAATCACTGAAATAATTGCTTTTACACTTCCTTCACTTATTACTGGAGCGGTGGCTTACTATTTGTTTGATGCCCACTTCAAAGACCAACAAAACACCAGACGATGGTTGTTACAAAAAGACAATCAATCAGCATCATTACCAATTCGTTTGCAAGCTTATGAACGGATGACTTTGTTAATGGAACGCATCAATCCATCACAGTTAATGGTTCGTATCAATCCAATATCTGAAGATAAAAATGAATACAGAAATTTTGTCATTGCCCAAATTGAACAAGAGTTTGAACACAATTTAGCACAACAAATTTATATTTCTAATGAATGTTGGTCCGTTATAGTAACCGCCAAAAATGCAACGATTCAAATGATTCGCGTGGCGGCACAACATGAAAAAGTAACAAATGCAGATAGTTTACGTGAATTAGTAATCTCTGATTTATTACAAAAAGCTTCTCCAAGTAGTGCTGCATTAGCTTATCTTAGAAATGAAGTGAGCCAGCTGTGGTAATACTTTAATTTTCTTTGTTGGTATCATTCCGTTCCTTAGCGGTTTCATACCCTTGTTTCCACCATTTTTCCATTTGAATTTTATTAAAAACTAGTGCATTACTAGTTAATTGGGTGGGTGTATAATATAAATTGAGTTTTACATTTTTATTTATAGCTGTTAATTTCCCAATAGTAATGTCGTTTTTTTGAACTTGCTCGAGTAATGTTCCAAAAAGATTTACTAATAATGAAAAGGGATTTTTTCCAGTGAATTTAGGAGAAATATGAACTTCTGTCTCCAGAATAATGGCATCTATCTCAGTTGCTCCGCGATTAATTGCTTCACGAATAGGTACTAAACTAGTAAACCCTCCATCGCCATATTCACTATTATTTTTAATGACAAGACTCATAAAAGGAATATAATTGCACGAAATCCAAATCCAATCACAAAAATCATCATAATCGAAATCCGAAAGTGTTTTGTATTCCACTTTATTACTACTTAAATTCGTCACCGTTACGACAACAATTTTATTGCTACTTTTTAATTGATAAAAATCCTCTTTAGTAATCGTTTTTCTAATCAACTTTTTTAAATTAAAACTTTCTCCAAAAGTATTTGAACCTCTTAAAAAATTGATTAAAACATTAAAATGGTTGATTCTTATGATATCAATTCCATTTTTGTTTTTTATTTTAAAAGGGCATCTATTAAAAATATTTTCTTCAGTAACTGATGTATATACCTTTTTTATAATGGCAATTTTATCCAATGCCAAATGACTAACCAGCAAACTTCCAGTAGATGTACCAATAAAAATATCGTATTTATTTTTTTCTTTATCCAATAAATACTCAGCAACACCCCCTGCGAATGCGCCTTTACTTCCTCCTCCTGAAATTACTAATGCTCTCATTGGAAACTGTTTTAAATTTTACTCTTTTAACAACCGATTCAACTGAAAATACTCGCTTTCGTTTAAACTTGGCAAAACCTTTTCAAATGATGTTCTCATTTCAGGATTTTTAAGAAGTAATCGAATATTATCCCTTCCAAATTTAGAAAATTGCCACATATGATGTGTAGTTGCATTGACTAAATTTTTTAATACAACATCATCTATTAATTGAAAGGCAATTAATTTTTCTAATGCATTTTGCCTCGTAATAGCTTCATAATTAGTAGATGAATAATTGATTAATTCCTCAGTTAAAGCCTTTTTATCCACTGAATAATCAGTAGTAGATAAAGCCAAAGACAACCACAATGTTCTTAAATTATAATCATTAAAACCCATCCAACCCTTTGCTATTTCTAAATACTTAATGCGGTATTCCCGGAAAGAATTCCATAAATAATACAAGGCGATTTCCTGAGTTTGATAGGATTTATCATCCAATAATGTTTCATATTCTGCTCGAAATTCTTCTGGGATTTTGGGTAATGAAACAGCAATTTCTTGTCGAACTTGGACATTATTTGTTGCCAAAGCCAACTGTAATAATGCTTTTTTATTTGCAAAAACCTCATTTTTCAATTGGTTAACAATCGCTATTTTTACCGTATAATAATCCTCTGATTGAAGTATTTTGGCAAAAAAATCCTTTTTACTTTCCAATGTATTTTTATTGACTTTATTTACTTCCAACAGTAATTGAGCAGTTTTATTTTTAGAAAGTAAATCGTTTGCTTCTAATACATTAAAGCTAGAAGATTCAAGCCATACTTTACTAAATTTCGTTGTGTCGAAATTGGAAACTTTATGAATTTCATTAAAAAAATCTTGGGTTGTTACCGTCCTATATCCATAGGTATTTAAATAACTACAAACCGCTTTTTTAAAGGCTTTATCTCCAATTGCCTCATGCAATACAAAAAGTGCCCAAGCTCCTTTTTGATAAAAACTCAACGAACTTGCTTTAGCATTCAAAACAGGAATCGTATCTGTTCTGGAAGCATATTTTATTTGTTGTGCTGATTCATATAATTTGGAATAGAAATAATCATCACCATATATTTTTCGTTCGGCTAATAATGCATAATAAGTGGCAAAACCTTCTTGCAACCAATGATGTTTTCCACTTTCGGCTGTAATCAAATCTCCAAACCATTGATGTGCTAGTTCATGTGCATTGACATTGCTATAAGAACGATCCTCAAAACCTATGGAATCTACAACGTACCGACTAGAAAACAAAGTAGCCGAAGTATTTTCCATTCCCGCATACAAGAAATCTCGAACTGGAATTTGCTTGTATATTTTCCAAGGATATTTTACCCCTATTTCTTTTTCTAAAAAATCAAAAATTTCCTTAGAATAACGATATGTTGATTGCCAGTTGGATTTATCCTTAGGTTCATAATAGAACTCCAAAGGAATTCCGGAATTTGAATATTGTATTTGTTTTTCGAATTTTCCAATGGCCAGCATTAATAAATAGGAACTCATTGGTTTTTGCATGTTGAATCTCCAATACGTCATTGAATCGTTATTCATTTTACTGCTCAAAAGTCCGTTTGCTATTACTTGATATTTAGAATCCACGACCACTTCAAGATTAAAAATAACTTTCTCGTTTACATCATCAAAACTTGGAAACCAATTACTGGTGTATTTCCCCTGCCCTTGTGTCCAAATTTGCACATTATCTTTTTCTTCTGAGCCAATAAAATACAAGGCTTGCTTTGGTTTAGCTGTATAATTAAAACTGATATTATTTTTTCCTTTTTTGAAATCAGCAATCAATACCATTTGCTTTTTGGTATTAATAAATTGGATCCCTTTTTGATTTAATTCTACTTCAGAGAACTCCATGTTTTGTGCATCAATTTTAATGGTATCAACGGGTTTTAAAACCTCAAACCAGTAACTAACTGCACCTGAAATGGATTTATCAATAGGATTAACCGTAATTTGTCCCTGCACTAATTTAAAGTCAACTGATTTTGTTTGTTGCGCAAATGCAAATGTGGATATAAATAATAAAAGGTATTTCATTTTAAAAAATTAATGTATCTATCTTTCAAAGTTACGAAGGTTTCTTGAACTAATAGAACTAATTTTGTAAGTTTACTACCTGATAAAACAATACAATCCCATTGAAAAAGAAAGCCTTATTTAACTGGAGCAGCGGTAAAGATTCTGCTTTGGCCTTATACAAAACACTTCAAGAGTCTAATTTTGAAATTACTTGTTTGCTAACTAGTGTTAATCAACAATTTCAACGTATTTCGATGCATGGCGTTCGAGTGGAATTACTACAACAACAAGCCAGTAGCATTGGATTACCGCTAGAAATAATGCAAATTCCTGAAATGCCAACCATGGAAGTCTATGAAAAAGTGATGCTAGAAACCTTAGACAAATTAAAGAATCAAGGAGTTACTCATTCCATTTTTGGAGATATTTTTCTAGAAGATTTGCGCAAATACCGCGAGGATAAATTGGCCGAAATAGGCTTTGAAGGCGTTTTTCCGCTATGGAAAATCCCAACACAAGATTTAATACAAGAATTCATCCATTTGGGTTTTAAAACAATTGTAGTTTGTGTGAACGAACGCTATTTAGATAAAAGCTTTGTAGGTCGCATAATTGACCAAGATTTTATCAACGAATTACCTGAAAATGTGGATGTATGTGGTGAAAACGGTGAATTCCATACTTTTACTTTTGACGGGCCTATTTTCTCGAAACCTATTGATTTTGAAATTGGAGAAACTGTGTACCGAAAATATGAAAAACCTGAAAAAGAAGAACCCTCAGATACAGCTTGCGATACCAGTGCTTCAGATGCATTTGATTTTGGTTTTTGGTATTGTGATTTAATCAACAAATAATTAAACAAAAAGCTCCAAAATGATAATTTCGGAGCTTTTTGTTATTCTAAAAATATAATATCAATCTAGGTTCGGTAATGAAAAGGCATCAAAAACACTTTTCTCTTTCATAAGCGCTTCGATTTCCGAAGATTTTCTTGGTGCTTCTGCCGATAAATTCACAGGTCCATTTGCAGTAATTAAAATATCATCTTCGATACGCACTGCGATTCCCCACCATTTTTTATCACAATCACTTCCTTTAGGAATATAAATTCCTGGCTCCACTGTCAGCACCATATCTTCTTCAAAATTATTGTACAATCCTGGATCATGAACATCTAAACCAATATGATGCGAAGTACCATGAGGAAAATATTTTCTAGAGTCTTCTTCTTTTTTTATAATTCCTAACTTCATTAAACCTTGGCTTATAATTTTACGAGCTGCTGCATCTGGAGCTGCAATACTATTCCCAATTTTGGCAGTTGCAATACCTGCTTCTTGTGCGTCATAAACCAAGTCGTATATCACTCTTTGTTCTGGAGAAAATTTACCGTTTGCTGGAATAGTTCGTGTAACATCAGCGCTGTAGCCGTGATACTCCGCTCCTAAATCCATTAAAACCAAATCATTTTCAACTTTCATTTTACTGTTTTCAATATAATGTAAAACACAACCGTTGTTTCCTGCTCCCACGATAGAAGGATATCCTTCAAACTCGCTACCGTATTTTTTATAGACAAACTCATGAAGTCCTTGAATCTCAGTTTCTGACATTCCAGGATGCATGGCTTTCATAACTTCACGTTGTCCCATAGCCGAAATACGCACTGCCTTTGTAAGTAAAACCATTTCTTCCTTGGTTTTTTTCTCACGCAAACTAGCCATGTACGTTTTAATAGATTCAGTATCTAAAATGGCTTTCTTAGTTGTTATGTTTTTCTTTAAGCCCAATTCTGTTTGCAATTTGGAATCTGTTTGTGGTACCGTTTTAACATCATATCCAATCTGACTTTTAAATGCGGAAACCAACTTATATAAATCGGCTTCATCTTTTTTTGAATTGCGATAATCATCATTAAAATCCTTGAATTGCACAGTTGAAAAACTAGAATAATCTATTCCGGAATTCAAAAACTCTTTTCCATTAAAAGCTATATCAAACCCCAATTCTTTTTTGGCTCCATCGGTACCCAAACGAATACCTGTCCACTGCTCTGCTTTTGGATTTTTTTCTTGAACATACAGCATTTCGTTGTAGGTTTTACCCTCTTTATTAGTTTGATCATTAGAAAAAATCACTAAAACCGAATTGGGTTCTTTATATCCCGTTAAGTAATAAAAATCAGGATCCTGATGGTACACATAATCCACATCATTTGCACGGTTGCGAACTGGATTGCCAAAAAAGACAGCCACACTATTATTGGGCATTTTAGCACGTAGCGCTGCTCTTCGTTCTTTGTGAAATTGAGATGATAAATAATCTGTGGGAGTTCCTGTTTGTGCAAAAGTGAATGAAGCAGAAAACAAACTGATAATAATGGATAGTTTTAAATACATATTTTTTATAATATAAAATGAGCTAAAAGTAACGGCATGAAAATTAGTAATGCGTAGTAAATATAACCGATTTATTTTTGCAAAAAAAATATTGTTTAAAGATTAAAAAGAGAAGTTTCTTTATCTTTAAACAATAGTATTTTTTAAATTCGGCAACTTTTTTAATTCACTTTTTTGTATTCTAATCCTGGACCATCACAGTTTTTCCAAGTACTCGACAATATCGAATTGGGTAGTATATAAAGTTCTTCTTTATTATTACCGTAACAACTTCCAATAATATCACTATCAATTTTATAACTTAATTCCAGAAAAGATTCTTTTTGCACTTTCGCAAAAATATAATCACCTGAAAGTTCCGTTTTAACCCCGTTTCGAGTTCTAGATTTTACAAAGCTGCCATCTTTATTGAAAATGTAATTTTCTTGCCATTCCATTGCTGCACCCGTGGTTTCGGAATTAGCCCTGTTTCCAGACATTTTATACAATTCCCATTTTCCATGATAATCGGTTGTGATCGCTTTGATATTGTCATTTGAACAAGAACAAAAAAGGACTAGCAAAGCACAAAAAATAATTGAATTTTTCATTTTTTTAGCGTTTCAATTTCCTATAAGATGCTTTTTTACAGTAAAGGTTGCTTCAATTTAATTATTTTTAAATTCTATTATCTTTCTTCATAGATTTTCAACAACTGAGTTACCGTATTCCAGTTTCTAATGGTTGCTGTAAGACTTAGTTTTTTCTCAATGTATTTTTGGTCTAGTCTTGTTTTTCCTGCACCTACGGCATATTTAATAAAAATTCTATTACCGTCAATTTGCGCTTCATCGGGTTTAAACTGACTAATTTTTAAATCATTGATGTTTTCAGAACGCAACTCTTTCGAAACAAAAGCCACATATATTTTTTTGATGTCCAATTCTTTTTCTTTCAAAAAAGGATTATTCGAAAAGCATTTTTTTAAATCTTCAATTCCTATTACAATCGTAGGTACATCATGTCCAAATGCTTTGAAAATTTCTTGTTTGATGATAAAACCAACTTTGGCAGCACTTTCTTCTTCTGAATCTACAAAAACATTACCGGATTGAATATAAGTATCTACATTAGTAAAGCCTATTTTCTCCAAAGTCGTTTTTAATAAATCCATTTTCATCATATTATGTCCAGAAACATTGATACCACGAAGGAGTGCGAGATGCGTTGTCATTTTTTACAGTTTTTGTTATTGTTCCAAAGATATCGTGTTTAAAGTAGAATTCACAATTTTATTAAATTAGAAAATGCTGTTTGATTTTCAGCAAAAAAACCGAAAGCGATAACACTTTCTGATAAGTAACTTTTACTTTTTTAAATCAAAACCTTAACAACTACTTTTTTAACTCTGGTGCTAACCCCATCTTGCACACTAGGTCTGTGTAAATCATCTGGAAAAAAAACTGTAAACATTCCTGCTTCAAGTTTTAAATAAGTTGTTTCCCCTTCATAAAAAGTATAATCTTTATCTAAATCAGTCGTTACTGCTTTTTGATCTTTTTTGGTGGTAACCCCAATTAATTCAGCTCCTTCAATCACATATTGAATATCGATATATTTGGTATGCCCTTCGAGTACACAATCTTTGATTTCTTTTGTATCATACTCCTGAACAATGGCAAATATGTCTTTATCCTCAATTTCGTAAGTTCCAGTCTCTATTTGAACCAAATTAGTATTTTTAATAAATTCAAATCCTTTTGCCAATCTTTCGGTTAGTTTAGCGTAAAGGCCATAATTTTCAATTTTATCGATTATCATTTTTCTATTTATTTAATTACCAAATCAACTTTCAAAAATAGTCAAAATATTTCCTAATTTCTTTTGAAAAATTATATTTTAAATAGAAACTAAAACTATTTCGAACGGAATTGAATTTTTAATTAATTTGCTCTTGATAATCGAATATTGTTTTATATTCCCTATTTTTTATAATTATTCTGTAGAGTCCTTTATCTATAATAAAATTAGCTTCTTGCTCTTTATTTGTTATTTCAATAACATCCGCAGGAACTCCTTCTTTTTCGAATTCGTTATTTCTATATGCCAAAGCCAAAACTGGAAATTCTGGAATAGCATCTGTTTTAATTCGGTATGCTTTTCTTCTACCGTCTAAATAAAGCCAATCTGGTCGGCCCTTTTTGTACAGTGTAACAGGATGAATAATTCTACAATCACCAACACCTTTTCCCTCCGGACCATTAAATGTTTCTGCATTTGCATTAACCATAATTGCAGGTTTAACTTGATTTGTAATTCTGATGTAGGGGTTGTTAAATTCGGGGGAACCTTTCTCTGAACATTGTATTTGATCAATTGTAAAAGGATTGACTCCTGTACTATCACTTAACCGCGCAGCCATGGCTTTTTCCCAACTTTTAATCCCAGGAATTCCTTCATTAAGATGATCATATCCACAGTGTATTAAAAACTTATCATTTGGATGTAGCGCCATCATTTTGGCAATATTTGCAGCTTGTTCTATTTCTCTGTCTTTTCCAGTTTTTCCTTTCACATAGGTATATTCATAATTAAATAATGTAAATCCTAGGTCTAAGGCTTCTTTAATTAAATTAGAATATTGAGATTCATGCAAATACAAAGAACCACTTTCCAAACTAGGAAATTTTCTCTTGTTTATTAAAGTATCTTCTAGTGCTTCAACACCCAAATAACGATAACCATTTTTATAAAGATCTTTTAATAAAGAAGTAGTAAATACACGATGTCTAGAATTATTATGTGCCTCATTAATGATTATTACTCTCTCTTTTTTAGAACGATTGATAATATAATCTTTTGCGTTCGTTGGTTTAAATTTATCAAAATACAAACTATCATTTACTGACAGTGTTATCTTTTTAGCTCCTTGCATGTCCCAAGTTTGCAATGCTTTTATATAATTTCCACTAATGGAATAATCCACCGCTGCGGATTGAAATCGCCAAGGGAGAGTATCCTTTTCTAACTGATTATTAATATCCTCTTTAAATTTAAAAATTTCTTTTTTCGTTTGAGCGTTTAGTTCCATAGTTATGGAAATCACTACTAATAAAAGTATTAAGACCTGTTTCATATAATTAAACATCTTGTTATATTTAATCAAATATACACTTTTTTCCTACTTGATTTCCATGTAATCTCATTTCCAAATTTCCAAACAATAAACTATCTTCGCTTCATCATAATAAAAATCCGTTTTAATCTGCGTTTTTGAATTTGCAAATCCGTGTTATCCGCGTCCAAAATAACCAAATGAACAACCTCC
>TARA_R110000868_G_scaffold304437_30_pt1 | contig 25216 bp, 21 predicted proteins | sample TARA_R110000868 | Tara Oceans TARA_R110000868 (sample SAMEA4397489) | marine metagenome | biome: Polar Biome; feature: [SRF] surface water layer (ENVO:00010504); material: water (ENVO:00002006), including particulate matter (ENVO:01000060) such as... | depth 5 m | reverse complement strand
TTTATAGAGTTTTATAGAGTTTTATAGAGTTTTATAGAGTTTTATGGAGTACGTTTCAATACGCCTATTTCCGAATATGTTTACTAAGGGTGTTCAAATAATGCCTTAATAACTTATAACAGGTTAACTTGGTCTTTATAAGCCATTGTAGTGCTATGGTCGTAGTATCTCGAAGTCACCTCTGTGGACGAGTGTCCTAATATTTTACTTACTGCGTATATATTGCCATTTTTCTCTAGAATATGTGTTGCGAACGAATGTCTAAGACTATGAAAGGTCAATTCCTTTGGTAGGTCCAATTCTTGTTTTACAATACTAAGCCTGTCTTGAATTGATCTTGTCTTGTATTGTCCTGGTTCCTCTTCTTTCATTAATACAAAACAATCCTCAAAAGTCTTACCCTTATACCAATCAGGATTGTTTCTTATTCGCTTTCTCAATTCTAATCGTAAAATGTTAAGTATACTTAGCGCCTGATCACTTAGAGGGATAGTACGATCCTTGTTTGATTTGGTTATACGTGCTGGAATCATAATGGAAGCTTGGTTTAGGTCTATCATACTCCACTTAATGTGGGTAGCTTCCCCGATTCGCATTCCAGTTAAATAGGCTAATTGAAGAGCTAAGCCAAGCTTTGTACCTTCCGTTGCATTGAAAAGTTGTTCTAATTGACCTCTTTTGAATTCAGGACGTTTCCCTTTAACATCAAATAAAAAATCCTGTCCTCTGAATGGGCTTTTTAGCAAATAGTCGTTCTTTTCAGCCCAACCAAAGCCAGCTTTAATGGATCTCATTTCTATGTTGATGGTTGTTTTCTTGATTCCTTCGGCAAGGCGTTGGAGTTTATATTCCTGTATATCTGATCGTTTATATTCCCCAATGGCTCTATTACCACAGATTCGAAGGAAATTTCCTAAAGCATTTGAATAGATACGAAAACTACTAACGGCTAGATTATGCTCTAGATGTTTAAAATATTTACTCTCTAGGAATTTAGAAAGTTGGAGGCGCTCTTCAAGTGGGATGGTAGCTTGATTGATTTCATCGACGAGCATAGTTACAGCCTTTTTATGAGCTTGATTTATGGCCTCTTTCTTTATTTTGGCTGAACAGGAAGGAGGGTAGGAAATTCCTGTAGACAGATTTCTTGTTTTACCTTTTTGGTCGGTATAGCGTACATAGATAATATATTTTTTATTTCTTTTGAACGGATAAATTTTAAAGTTCATAATACTCACAGTTAGATTAAAATTAAATGTGAGGGTAAACTCCAAAATCCAGTAAAAAAGGTTCTCTCCAGATAAAATATTTATCTGGAGAAGTACGATATAAACGAGTTATTTAGTAACTGCTCGGTAACTCATTTGGTAAAATAGGGGTTATAGACGCTTTAAATGAAGGTTCTCAAAGAGTTTGAGTCGCGCGCGTCTACCAGTTCCGCCACCTTGGCAAGTAGCTAAGATTTAAAGATAAGGGGAGATGGGACTAAATCACAAGAATGATTTGGTTATTTATAACCATTCGGATTATTCGACTGCCAGCGCCAGCCATCTTCGCACATTTCTTTAATTCCACGTTCTGCTATCCAGCCTAATTCCTTTTTTGCAAGAGTAGGTTCAGCATAACATGAGGCAATATCTCCAGGTCTTCGAGGACCAATTTTATATGCAACAGATTTTCCTGAAGCGTCTTCAAAAGCTTTGATCATTTCAAGTACACTCGAACCTTTTCCAGTTCCAAGATTGTAAATCTTAACCCCACCAGTTGCACCATTAAGCTTTTCTATGGCTTTTAAATGACCCAGTGCCAAATCTACAACATGTATGTAATCTCGTACTCCCGTTCCATCAACCGTAGGATAGTCATCTCCAAAAACAGCAAGTTCCTTTAGTTTACCCACTGCAACTTGAGAAACATAGGGCATTAAATTGTTCGGGGTTCCATTCGGATCCTCACCAATTAATCCAGATTTGTGAGCTCCTACTGGATTGAAATATCTTAGTAAAGTAATATTCCACGATTTGTCAGCAACATGCAGATCTTTAAGAATATATTCGATAAAAAGTTTTGTTCTTCCATAAGGATTGGTCGCAGAAAGAGGAAAATCTTCAGTAATTGGCACTGTGGCAGGATCTCCATAAACGGTAGCAGAAGAGCTAAATACGAGTTTTTTAACTCCAAATTCTTTCATTACATCACAAAGTACCAAGGTACTATCTAGGTTATTTTGATAATACATTATGGGTTTAGCTACCGATTCCCCCACAGCTTTAAATCCAGCAAAATGGATAACGGAATCTATGTCATGACTTTTGAAAATCTTCTCTAACTCTACTTTGTTTATTAAGTCAACATTATAGAAATGAGGTGTTTTCCCAGTAATTTTTTGCACTCTTCGAAGCGATTCTTCACTACTGTTAGAGAGGTTATCAACAACAACAACGTCTTGATTTGCATTTAAAAGTTCTAGAACGGTATGACTTCCAATATAGCCTGCGCCTCCTGTTACAAGTACTGACATCTGAATTAGTTTAGTTCAATGATTTTAGTCATCCAAACTAATGTTTATTGATCTAAAAACCTTCTCTAATTAATTAATGATTTCAATCTTATTTCCCAATCCCAAACTTTCGAAGTATTTGACCTGACTATTAAAAGAACTATAACTGGTAATCATCTTTGCTTTAAAGAAATCAGTTTCAATTAATAAAACAGTTTCTCTGATTGAATATTTAAAAAGGTTGTAAATGGATTTAAGAACTGATAGAAAAGTATTATCCAGAACTAGATTGAACTGAGAAATAATTTTAACCATCAATGGATTTCTAAAATCCCGTTCAATCATAATTTTTGAGAGCGTTATTTTCTTGATAGAATTTTTTGAGATAAGAATTCCATTCTGATAATTACTTTTGGTGAGAAAAAGCATCAAACCTTTTTCATAGCGTTGATAGATTGCCTTCATTTCTTCACGTTTAAGAGGAAGAGGGGCTCCATTCAAATCGATAATCTCCTTTACGAAATAGATGGTTGAACCCGTTGCAGTAAAAAATTTACCAGGTTCTTTGTAAGGATATCCAATTACTGATCGAATGATATCCTGATCATCCAGTTCACTTTCTTTTAAAATCATAATTACACAGTTTAGTCTGTGTATGGTAATAGACTAAAGCTAAAAGTCGTTCCTTTATTGAGTACACTTTTTACTGAAAGTTCAGACCCATGTAATTCTAATATTTTTTGTGCAATCGATAATCCAAGACCTACCCCAGAATCACCAGTTCTACTTGGATCAGTTTGATAAAATCTATCAAAAATTCTAGCTATTTGATCTTGTGGAATTCCAACTCCAGTATCTGATATTTCTACACTTACCCGGTTACCCGCATTTGCAGGGATAATATAGACTTCACCATTGTAGGGAGTGTTTTTTATAGCATTGTCAATCAAGTTTGAGATAGCTCTTTCCATGAGTGCAATATCTGCATTTACAAGATTTAAGGGCTCGTTAGGAAGAATTGCTTTCAACGTAATTTTCTTTTCTAATGCTTGTGGTTGAAATTGAGCTACCAAATCTTGAGCAAGTTCTGCAATAGAAACCGGTTCAAGCTCAGGTTGTACGTTCTTGGCATCAAGCTTTGAAAGCTCAAATAATTCCGCTATCAAGTTACCTAGTTTACGAGTATTTCTTAAAACGATATCGTAATAGTGATTTCGATCTTTAGAAGAAAGAGTTTTATCTTTTAGCTGAATAGTTTCAAGATATCCTTGAATGGATGCAAGTGGACTTCTAAGATCGTGTGAGACATTGGCAATAAGTTCGCGTCTAAGTTTATCAACTTGTTTGATTTCCTCCATGTTTGCTACCAACGTATCTGCCATTTGATTAAAAGAGGAGCCGAGTACTCCAATTTCATCCTTGGAATGAACTTGAACACGTTCTTCAAGTTGACCATGTTCAAAAGCCATAACTGTATTAGTCATTTCTCGCAAACGATAAGTAAGCCATCGAAATATTAAAAGCCCTAAAAGTATAGTTCCAACTATAATAATCCCAAGACCTAACATAGTATTTTTTATGATATAACTTTCGGCCAGCATTCCTGCAGTTTCATCATAAAGTTTACCACCCAGAATCACATATAAATAACATCCTTGCTCTCCCATAATGGAAACATTTGCCACAGAAAATGGTTTAAGTGAGGTTCCTTGTAGTGGATCTTGACCAAGAATTGGAAGTTCATCACCAGCTAAAAATTGAGTTAAAGGTTGAGTATCGATATAATTAAATTCAAGACTCGAGCTATTTTCCTCACCAAGAAAAACTCCTTTAATCATTCCGTCCGAAGAGACTAAGTAGATATCAACTTGTGGATTAATACCTTTAAGGTATGCTATTTCTTTTTGGATACTATCTGCTTCAATAGCTTCATTAAGATAAGGCTGGATTTGCATCGCCATTTCAAAAGCAAGATCTCTATTCACTTTCTGATTTGTTTCTTCAACAAACATTAAAGACGATTTCATACTTAGATAGGCAAGAGTGCCTCCTAAAAATAAAATAAGAACAAGAAATACTAGGGAGAGTTTACCGTAAAAGCTTTGAGTGAATATATTCATAATCAAATTTCTTCAAGTTCAGTAAATCGGTAGCCAACACCCCATACCGTTTTAATAAAAACAGGGTTTGCTGCATCTTTTTCAATTTTACTTCTAAGTCGGTTTATATGAGAGTTTACGGTATGTGAATAACCACTATATTGATATCCCCATACGATATCTAACAGATCTTGTCGACTGTATGCTCGACCTGGATTACTGGCAAAAAGCATTAATAAGTCAAATTCCTTAGATGTAAGCTCCAGTTGTTCTTTCTCAATTTCAATAACTCTTTTATTTGGATAAATTGATAATTCTCCGAAGCTAATATGATCTTTAACAGAATCTTCTTCAGTTTGACTTGCTTTTGAACGTCGTAACAATGCTTTTACTCGTGCAGAAAGCTCTCGAATGCTAAATGGTTTGGTTAGGTAATCATCTGCTCCAAATTCCAATCCCATTATCTTATCTATTTCTTCAGCTTTTGCAGTAAGCATTAGGATTGGAGTTCTTGAATCTTCTTCACGAATAGCTTTACAAATATCAAATCCATTCATACCTGGAAGCATTACATCTAAAATGATAAGAGAGTAGGAGGTTGATCGAGCTTTTTTTAGCGATTCTGAACCATTGTAGCTTTGCTCAACAGAAAAGTTAAGATCGGTAAGTTGGATTTTGATTAATTCAGATAAATCTGAATCATCTTCAACGATAAGAATGGGGTTATTCGGAGCTTTCATAGACAAAATTTTAAGCTCGATAAATAAGAACCTAACTAAATTAATGTATCACAGAAAAATAACATTTAATCTTACTGAGCAATCTCTTTTAATTCATCTAAAACTTGATTACAGATTGCATCCATTTTCTTACAAGATGCTTTTAGATACGAATCACTTTTCTCTTCCCAAATAAAAGTTTTTCCTAATTCGTATTCTTCAATAATTAAACCAAGTCCAAGCATTTGAGCAACTGGTTTAATTTTATGCCCCGCTTTTCGAAAGTTAACTTCATCCCGCGCCATAAGAAATGACGTATAGTTTTCTTGAAATTCTTTAAATGAAGTTACTGCTGCTTCTGCAAATTCTTTTATATATGCAGTCTCACCATATAACATCTCGGTTAGTGTAGTGAAATCAACTAATTTTTTTTTGCTACTCAACGTTTATTTATTCGTTTACTGGTTCAGTAATATTGTGAGGTTGAGGTCTACCTAATTCATCTAAATGAACAAACACAATTTCATCAATGGTTATAATAGTGTTTTTTTCGAACTTTGTACGAACTTCACATTTAACAGTAATTGATGTTTTCCCAAATTTAACAGTTTCCATACCAATCTCAATCACTTCCCCTAATTTAGCTGAATTAACAAAATTTATTTCAGACATAAATTTCGTTACAATATTGCCCTCTCCAAGTTGACAAAGAACAAAAATTGCAGCTTCTTCATCGATCCAACTTAGCACTGCACCACCAAAAAGAGTGCCATGTGCATTTAAATCTTGAGGTTTAATTAATTTTCTGCTAAAAAACTGCATAAAATATTTTTAAGAAAATGATTTTAATTTATGATAGTCAATATAACTAGAACAAAAATCAAAAAAGCACTTTAAAGTGACATTATTTCCTATCATCTTCGTTATACATATATAATATTTTGTCTTTAATAATACTCTCTCTCATAATAAATAAGATCGTTCTAAACGAAGATCTTTTTTTATTTAAGAAAGTTTAATCCAACTTACCTTTTTACTATAAATTTAATATTGTATTGTGTAACAAATAAGATGTATCAACTCTTAATAATTACATTAAAAATACGTCATTTACTCTCTCGGAAACATGAGAACTATAGCATTTACTAATCAAAAAGGTGGGGTTGGGAAAACAACTTCAACAATTAACGTCGGCGCTGGGTTAGCCAAACTTGGAAAAAAAGTACTTTTAATAGACTTAGATCCTCAAGCAAACCTTACATATTCTTTACGCTTGCATTCTCAACGGTTGGATAAAACTATTTATCAAGCCTTAAAAGGTGGTGTGAAACTTAAAGATGTAGTTATAAACCATAAGGGGTTCGATTATATCGCTTCTTCTTTAGAGCTATCGGGTGCAGAACTTGAGTTAGCTAATGAACCCGCTAGGGAAAGCCTACTAAAGAATTTTTTAGCTCAACTGAAAGACACCGACTACGATTATGTACTAATTGATTGTCCTCCAAATTTAGGTTTACTAACCCTAAATGCTTTTACTGCTGTTGAAGATATTTTCATAGTTCTTCAATCTGAATACTTGGCATTGCATGGGCTTTCAAAGCTTCTAGATTTGATTAAAGTTGTTCAGCAACGATTAAATGCGAATTTGGAAGTAGGGGGCATAATCTGCACTTTATATGATAGCAGAAAAAACTTAAATAAAGAGGTTGTAGGTCATATTAAAGACTACTTTGGTAAGAAAGTTTTTAATACTATAATTCGAGACAATGTTGCACTTGCAGAAGCACCAAGTCATCATAAAACAATTTTTGAGTACGATGGAAATAGTAATGGCGCTCAAGATTACTTAGCGTTGGCAAAAGAAATAAAAAACGGCCATTAGTTAGATGGAGGATAAAAAGCCGGTAATGGGGCATAATCCACTAGGATATCGCCCTTTGGCTGAAGCAAAATTTAGTTTCATACCCCAAACCGATTCTGGATCAGGTGCGGGTGAAGGTGAAGAGTTGAAGTCTTCACCTAGTAAAAAGACTGTCTCTTATTATCTAGAAGAAGACTTGATTGATGAAATAAAAAAAAGGGCTAAAGAAAATCAAGATTCATACTCACATTTTGTAAACCAAACTCTTAAAAAAGCGATAAAAGAGTAATTTACTTCTATTTTTTTATTAAGTTTTCACTACAGCATTTTGTTATACTCTTCTCAAATAAATGCCTAAAGTGAATGCTGTACAGTTATAATTCTAAATCTCTTGCTGAGCTTGTACATCCTTTTTTTGATGTATTGAAAACATCAAAAAAAAATGATCCTTTTAAAAGACCGTGGGTAGTTGTTCAAAATAAAGAAATGCAGCAATGGCTTACATTGCAAGTAGCTACTAAACTTGGTATAGCTGCAAATATCGAGTTTATTCTTCCTTCTGAATTAATGTGGAAGCTTTACCGAGTGTATAATCCTGAAATGCCAAAAATTCTACCCACGGATAGACTTCCATTGCAATGGAGAATCTTCGATTTTTTTTTAGAACTTGAAGAAAATGAGCGGAGTTCTATAAACGGTTTACCACATTTCAAAGATGAACCTCAGGCATTTCAACTTGCTGCCCAGATTGCGGATGTTTTTGATTTATATCAAATGTACCGACCTGAAATGCTACAAGACTGGAAATCAGGAAAGCTATCAACTAGTGATAGCAATGAATACTGGCAATTATGGTTATGGAGAGCGTTAAAACTTAAATCTAACACCGAAATACCGGATAGAAGTGAAGCTTTTGTCGACCTTTTATCAAAGTTTGAAAGTGAAGCTAAATCACAAAAAATTTTACCTAATGAGATATTAGTATTTGGACTTTCGCATTTCCCTAAACCATTTATCAATTTAATTTCTGCACTTAGTTCGACAATCGATTGTCACTTTTTTGTGCAAGAGTTTGCCTCAGGGGGGAATGACATATTCAATATTAAGTGGAACTTATTAAATGAGGAATGGGGACTTCTAAAATCAGATTCGATTAAGTGTTTAAAATTAAATAAGAGTAACATATTAAAAATAAATAAAGAAGATTCAGTATTTACTAAGCTAAGAAATGGTGTTCAAGCTCGAAAAATAGTTGAGCTACATTCTTGTCATAGCCCAAAAAGAGAAGCTGAAGTATTAAAAAATAGACTGCTTTCTGAACTTGATTCCGATAAAAATTTAAAGCCAGAAGAGATACTTGTTTTAGTTCCTGATATGGACACTTATTCACATATTCTTAAGAATAAATTTTCTTTCTCAGAGAACGAAACAGCGCTACCCATATATGCACCTAAGGCCTATTTAGATGAATCACAATTGGGCTTTCTAGAATTATTAGAGCTTTTATCAGGAGAAGTAAAAGCAACGGCGTTTATTGAAGTTTTAGAAACCGATATATTCAAACAGCGCTATAGTTTAAATGAAGATGATTTAATTTTAATTAGAAACTGGTTTGTAGAAAACCATATTCATTTTGGGCTTGATAACTCTGATTCTTCATTCTCTCTAGAGAAGTTAATTGAAGCACTTAATATTGGTTATTCTACAGAAGCTGGAGACTTTCAACTTTACGGAGATACTGCTCCATCAAATGGATTAAATTCAACAGATCAACTTAGATTAATTGCTAGACTTTCTTCGTGTATTCAATTTCTGAAGCAAGCTAGAATTACAGTAAATAGAAGTCGTAAGGCAATAGAATGGATGGATATTTTTAAGAGATGGATGAATGAGCTCCAAAATGCTAAACAATCTTCTTTTTTAAGTCTTCTAGATCATATTAGAGATAATATTCTAATTTCTGACTCTAAATCATTTGTTGAGTTCAGTATGATTAAAAAATGGATGCTAACTCAATTAAAAGATGTTCAAGCTACATCAAGTGGGTTGGGTCATGGTGTAGTATTGAGTTCCTATATTCCATACAGAAGTATTCCATTTAAAATGATCGCAATACTAGGAATGAATGAATCAACGTTCCCAAGGAAGTCAATTCGACCTACTTTTGATTTGATATATAATGATCCACAGCCTGGAGAGAGAATAACTAAAAAAGACGATGAGCTGTTATTTCTAGAGTTACTACATTCGGCACAGAATAAACTTTATATAAGTTATTTAGGTCAAGACCAATATTCTGAAAATGTACGTCTTCCATCAATCTTGGTTCAAAAGCTTTTAGATATAATTGAAGAGACAGGAGATAAAGTAAATGTTATAAAAGAAAAGCTACATGGATTCGATCAATCCTATTTTATAGCTCAAGAAAGTTATTCAAATAGATTTAGAGAGTTGTCGAAAAGAGTAAAAGCATTACCTAAATCGAGACAATTATTTATAACTGAAAAACTTAAAAATCAGCCTCTAGAAGAAAAGAATATAATTCAATTAAACGACCTGATATTATTCTTTGTACATCCTTCTAAGTATATATCTACAAATATTTTAGATATTTCTGAAGCTTATTCAGAAAACCAAGTGGACGATAGAGAAATCTTTAGTCTTAATGGTTTAGATAAATACAAACTCGATGAAGTAATTTTTGATGGATTTACGAAAAATATTTCTGAAACTACTATTCTAAATTACTCGAAAGCTAGAGGAATCATACCTGAAGGAATAGCTGGAATTGAAGCCTTTAATTCAGAGAAGGATGTAATTAAAGAATTATTAACAAAGATCAAAGATATCGGCGATTCTACACCGAAAAAAGTAAATATTTTAGTAAATGTTGGTGACTATCAGGTTCAAGGAACTATCGACAATGTATTTGAATCTAACCTGGTGCTTTGGAGAACTGGTAAAGAAAGAGCCAAGGACCTAGTCCAAGTTTGGTTAAAGCATCTATTCCTAGTTAAATCAGGAAATATTGATCATTCTTTTCTAGTGTGTAAAGAAAAGGATAAAATTGAACCCTCCACAAGTGTGTTTAAAGAAATAAATGATCTTGATTCTATCCTTAAAACATTAATTGAATGGTATTTAGAAGGGCTAAATAGTTTTGATTCATTATGTTTTTTCCCAGAGACTTCGAAAGAATACTATGAAAAATATATCCAGGATCAATCCAAGGCAGAAGACGCTGCTCGGAAGAAATGGGTTTCTTCTAATTTTTCAAAAGGGGAAGGAGATGATTTTTACAATAAGTTGATTTGGAGAGAAATTGATCCATTAAAAAAACAAGTGTTTGAAGACTTGAGTTTAAGATTTTGGAAACCATTATTAGATTCTAGAGGAAAAATCTAAATGGTGAGAGAATTCCACATATTTGATGCCCCTTTACATGGAATAAGTTTAGTGGAGGCTGGAGCTGGTACTGGAAAAACGTATAACATTGCTTCATTATTTGTCCGCACTATTTTAGAGAAAGAATTGCTTCCTGTTAATATTTTAGTGCTTACTTTTACCGAAGCAGCAACCATAGAACTTAAGTCAAGACTTAGAAAACGTCTTAAAGAATCTATTTCGGTATTAGAAGGAAGTGAACCTTCAGATCAGTTTTTGATAGCTTTTAAAGCTAAATTCGATTCCTCTCATCTGTCTCATCTTAAAAAAGCATTGTATAGTTTTGATGATGCACCCATTTCAACAATACATGGCTTTTGTCAACGCTTGTTAAAAGAGAATGCACTTGAATTTGGAGTATCACCCGATTTCGAGATTTTATCTGATAACGATATATTACTTCAAGATGCAGTAGATCAATATTGGCGTGATTTCATGAAAGGGAGTGAGAACGAGTTTGTTCAAACTATTCAAAAATTCATATTTAAGGAGGGTTTGACGCCTGATAAACTTTTAACGTATATCAAACCTGCTCTAGCTAAAAAATATGCTAAGATTGTTCCTAAAGTTGATTCTTTGAATAGTTATAAACCTGTTTATCAAGATTTGAGTCAAATTTATAAAAGTATCAAGAGCTTATATTTAGAAGAAGAAGATTCACTTGATGAAGTTGTACGGAGTGGTGTTTTATTTAAAAACTCATTAAATCCAACAGAAAGGTATTTTCTTCCAGAATTTTTGGAATGGTTAAATTCTGGTTCTTTTACCTTACCCTATTCTAACATCAAATATTTTAGCTCATTTTTATATGAAAAGGTTAAAAAGAACAAAGAAATACCCCAGTATCGATTTATAGATTTAGTTGATCAATACTTAGAACTATTTGAAAGTTTTAAAGCAATAAAAAGTTCTTTCATCAAAGAATCGATCTACAAAGTTGCTGATTCTTTTGAAAATGCTAAGAAAAAGAAGGAAGTAGTTTCCTATAATGATCTTCTTGAAAATGTAGCTAGTGGCTTAAATCCAGAACTGATTTCAGCACTTAGAAAACAATATCCGTTTGCACTAATCGATGAATTTCAGGACACAGATCCAGTCCAGTATTCTATCTTTAAATCCATTTATAAAGACGCTAAAGATACAGCAATGTTTATGATTGGGGATCCTAAACAAGCTATCTATAAATTTCGTGGAGCTGATATTTACACTTATTTAGAGGCTCGTAAGGATGCTCAATACGAGTATTCATTGAGTTTTAATTATAGGTCTAATCCCAAAATCATAAATGCAGTTAATAAGGTTTTTGAGAAAACTGAAACCCCATTCATTTTAGAAGGTCTTAATTTTGTACCTGCTAGCTTTCCTATTGCCAATAATACTCAAGAAAAGCTTTTGAAGTATAAAGGAAGTGTTATACCTCAAATGCAATTTTTAGAATATCAAACTAACTCTACATCAATTGATCCCATTAGAACGGGTGTAGTTGAATCAACTGCTTCAGAAATTGTTAATTTATTGAAAGGTGATTTTTCAATTGATGGGAAAAAAGTTGAACAAAGTGATATTGCAATCTTAGTAAAACAAAATGCTCATGCGTTAGAAATGCAAGAGAAACTTCGTCTGAGGGGTATTAGAAGTATCATTAAAAATAAAGAGAGTGTCTTTAAAACCGAGGAGTCGAACGAACTTTATCTAATCTTTAAAGCACTTGCTGATAGTACTTTTGAGAATGGTATTCGTGCAGCACTTTCTACTTCGGCATTAGGTTTTAAAGCTAAAGATATCTTAGAGTTATTAAGTGATGAATCTAAATGGAATAGTATTCTTGAAAAGATTTATTACTTCAACAGGCTCTGGAAAGATCATGGTTTTGGAACAATGGCAGAACAATTGCTTCATGAATTTGAAGTGGAGCTAAATCTAGCAAACTACTTTGATGCTGAGAGAAGAATAACCAATACTCATCATATTATTGAATTACTCAACAAAGCAGAGCGAGAAAAGAAATTAACGCCTGCAGGACTTTTGAGATATTTTAAAACTAGGCAAACAGACAATACAAAAAATAAGGATGATGAGGTCATTCGTTTAGAAAGTGATGAAAAATTGGTTCAAATACTTACTATTCATTCAAGTAAGGGGTTAGAATACCCAATTATTTTTTGCCCTTATCTATGGGACGATAATAATGATCAAATTCGAACTCCATTTGAGTTTAATAATCAAGAAGCTTCTGTAATTGATATTGGTACAGAAGGAGAGGAAAATGAAAACAATAAATTCAAATACAAGTATGAACAACTTTCAGAGTCAGTTCGACTTACTTATGTTGCATTAACACGTGCTAAGTCCGCGTGCTTTATTTATACAGTTGATTCAAAAAATACCTCAAAATCTGCCTTAAGTTCTTTACTGGAAGGTAGTGAGAATGTACTAAGTAGATTAAAAGGAGAAAATAAATCTCCATCATCGATTACTGAAGAAATAAAGTCTCTTTCAAAAAATGAGGATATAAAATTTAGACAAGCATCAGTAAATGAAAATTTTATTGAAGATTTTCAGGAAAATGAGTCTTTAGAATTTTTAATCAATAAATCTGAAAGGGATGATTTATTCAATATTAACAAATTAACTAGTTTTTCTGCATTAAATGATTCGGCAAAGTCGATAACTAACGAAAATGGAAAACCGAGTTTTGATTATGATGATCAAGATAGCGTCGTTCTGAATAGTCAATCGATCCAAAAAAACCAGTTTACTTTACCAAAAGGAGCTCTTACAGGGACAATGCTCCATAATATTTTTGAAAATATTGAATTTGATGATCCCACGACTTTTAACGATCCAATAGAAAAAGAAATTAATCGAGCAGGTTTAAATGCAAAATGGACCGATACAGTAACATCTTTAATAACTAATTCTGTCAATCATGAATTAAAATCTGGTATTAAACTGAAGGATTTAGAATCTTCAAATCGAATTCCTGAAATTGAATTCCATTTCCCAACCTCAAATATCAGTTTTAATGATTTATTAGCAATTATAAGAGGAATATCAGTTCAGGATTCGAGGGAATCAATTCATGGTTTTATAAAAGGATACATTGATCTCACCTTCAAAGTAAAGGGTAAATTTTATATCCTAGATTATAAATCCAATCATTTAGGAGATACATTTCAAGATTATGAAATGAATGCTTTAGAGAATGAAATCGAGCATTCAAATTATGACTTACAATATCATTTATATGTAGTTGCTCTTCATCGGATGTTAAAACTATCCATTTCTGATTATAATTATGAAACTCATTTTGGAGGAGTTTACTATTTATTTCTAAGAGGAGTTAATATTGAAGATAAGGAAAGTGGTGTCTTTTTTCACAAACCTGATTTTAAAGTTATCGATAAACTAGATCAATTATTTAAAAGGAGCGATAAGTGAATCGAGTAATTGAGAGACTTATCGATCTACATAAAAATGATCAAATTGAGCTTCCTGTTCTAGAATTTGTTCGTTTTTTAAGTGGAATAGAAGAAACTAATGACAGTATTCTAATTTCTGGTGCTGCTTCAATGTATTTTCATTTAAATGGTCATATCTGTATTTCTAAAAATGAAATTCAGGAGTTTTCGAAGGAATTAGAATTGACCGAATTTTCCTTAACAAGCTTAAAAAAAGGATTAGAAAGTTCAATTTTATTGGGAGATGGTAGCGAATTAACACCGTTGGTTTATGATGGTAATAACCTTTATTTACATCGCTTTTGGAAATATGAAGGAGAACTTGCTGATTGGTTGAGAAATCGATCAGAAGAAATACTCCCCATTTCAAATGAAACCCATCAGTTTATAGAATCATTATTTCCAGATACCGATAATGACTGGCAAAAAATGGCTGTACTTCTTAGTCATTTAAAAAAATTAGTAATTATTACTGGTGGACCTGGAACAGGGAAAACATTCACTATCCAAAAAATACTTGAATCACATTTACAATCATCAGCTAAATTAAAAATAGCTCTATCTGCTCCAACAGGTAAAGCAGCTCAACGACTTAACGAATCTTTAGATTCAGAATCACTTCTTTCTGAGATTGATCCTGCAATCACTATTCATTCTTTATTGGGGGCCAAAGGAGCTACAGGTCAGTTTAATTACGGAACAGATAACAAATTACCCTACGACCTTATTATCGTTGACGAAGCTTCAATGCTAGATTTAAGTTTATGGATTAGTTTGATTCGGGCGGTTCCAGATGCTGCTACTCTAGTTCTATTAGGAGATAAAAATCAATTAGCTTCTGTAGAAGCAGGTTCCATTTTAGGGGATATCTGTTCTAATGCTTCAAATGTTTTTTCTAGTTCTATCTCAGAAATAGTAGGTTTAAAATCTGTGGATGATGAAAAATCTAAAATAAATGACTCCATTATAGAGCTTAAACAGAGTTATCGATTCTCTGAAAATAGTGGGATCAGTATGCTTTCGGAAGCCATAATAAATGAAGATTCCGAACTGGTACTAAGTATTTTAAAAGATCATAAATATTCGGGTGTGAATATCGTTGATCCTACAAATGAATCAATGGCCCATTTGATTCAACAATATGTTGTAGAACCATTTTTAAAAATGAAAGAAGAAGGGTTTTCTCATGAAAAGTATCGATCATATCAAATCTTAAGTGCATTAAGAAAAGGTCCTTATGGTGTCGAGTACATTAATAAATCTAGTGAAAAGCTTCTAAAAAAAGAACTAGGAATCTCAATTTCAAAAGAGTGGTATTCGGGAAGATCAATAATTATAAATAGAAATAATTATTCCCTAAAGCTTAGAAATGGAGAAAGCGGTTATGCTATGCTAGATGAGTTTGACTCACCTAGCGAAGTGTTTTTTGAAGGAAAAGAATATCCTATCAAAAGTTCAAGAGTTTCAGAGTATGAACCAGCCTATGGTCTGACTGTACATAAAAGTCAGGGATCAGAATTTGATCATATAGGATTAGTTCTATCTAACAATATAAATGCTATTCTAACTAAAGAACTTTTATATACAGCTGTAACAAGAGCCCGGAAAAGTGTTCTTGTAATCTCAAGCGAGGTAGTTATCACTTCAACAGTACAAAAAAGTATAGTTCGAAGTAGCGGTTTAAAGAGTAAAATCTGGCTGACCTGACTTAATTGAAGTAATTCGGGGTATATATTTTAAAGAGTATAAAAAAAGCTGCAATGCCGAAGCATTACAGCCTATATCTGTACCCCGAAAAAAGCCAACGTATTCATTGGAGGTCGGTTGGTAGCCGACCTTCTTTCTTTTTTCTCCCATAAATATGCATCATTCAAAGCATAGTTTTACTTAGAAGTTATTAATCGGGGTTAGAGATTCTTAATTGGTACAATTTTAAAATTCGGAACAAAGTGTACTGTCTTTCAATAAAAATAATTGAAAGTAAATTTTAAAAAGTACATAGTTATGAATATTATAAAATATATTAAGAAAACTACTCTCATTGTAGGTTTTGCCCTTCTTGGTTTTGCTTGTACAGATTCAAACAATGATTCTGACACAGCAACTATTTCAGGTAAAGTTAATGGTAGTAATCAAAAATCATTGGCTACTAGTGCTGATGTAATATCCGCAGGATATATTCAATCAGACGGTTCCATTCGTAATATTGAAGGAACTGAAGTTAATACAGATGCTTCAGGTAGATTTAACTTAGCAGTTAATGCAGATGCATTTCTAGAAATAGTTGTGCAAGCTAAATCTGAAGGTGAGACTACTTTAGGATATTCTTCAACTAAAATTGAAAATGGTGAATCATATATTATAAAACCAATTGATTCAGAATCTAGCGCAGAGACAAAAGTTTTTGCAGAATTAGTTGAATCCGGTAGATCTGGAATGATAAATAAATCAGAAATTGAAACAGTTATTACCAATAGAAATGCTGTAATCATTAATTCTAATGCCATTAACTCATCAACCATTGCAAGTGGACTTGAAAATTCAGCGATGGTAAGAACTAATTACTTTAGTAATAAATTTAAAAATGAAGCAGATGCTAAATTAGATTTTATTGCTAACGCAATGATTAATGCACAAGTAAAATTAGAAACCCAGCTTAATTCAGCTATTAGCGTTGAAGCAAGGGAAGAAGCATACACATCATTTAGATCAGATTTTATTGATGCGTATTTAAACGCAGAAATGAAAGCCTCAACTGCAGCAAAAGCAGTGGAAATGTGGGGAAGAGTATTTATTACTAGCACTAATATTCTTTCAGATGAAATCAAGGCTGAAACGAATATTCAGGTATCCCTTATTACTGCAACATTAATTGATGCAGCGGTAAGAGCAGAAATGGATGTAGTAGGTGCAGAGCAATCATCTAAAGAAGCGATAATTGAAGCTGGTTTAGTTCTTAGATCTGATATAAATGCGTCTACAGGTATGATAGCTGATATCAGAACAGCTTTTGAAAAATACCATGATGATGTGAAAACTTCTCTTGAGAATGATTCAAATATCTCAGCTACTACTGTCGTTGCGGTAGATGGTGAAATAAATTCAGCCTCAGGTTCAAAAACAACTTTTGATAATTCAATTGCTTCAAGAGTTAGTGTAAATCTTGTAATGCAAGCTTATAATAATTTTTATAATTCTATTGAGTCTTCTGTTAAAACCAATTCAAATGGATCAGAAAAAGAGATTGAAGCACTTACTGAATTGATGATTTTAATTAATACCGCTTCTTAAAACAATCTAAACTTAACATTACATTAAAAAAGCCATTCAATAGGATGGCTTTTTTTATTTAGAATTATTTTACTTCAATCAACTCTACTTTGAAGATAATGGCATCGTTAGGTTGAATAACACCGCCTGGACGTGGATTCTCACCATAAGCCAATTCACTAGGAATATAAAGCATATAAGTTGCTCCTTCTTTCATTAAACTCAAACCCTCAATCCAGCCTGGAATCACTGCTCCAAGTAGAAACTCAGCTGGTTCACTATCATAGCTTGAATCGAAAACAGTTCCATCAATTAATGTTCCTTCATAATGAACTATTACTGTATCCTCAGCGGTAGGTTGTGTTCCAGTACCTTCTTCGATTACTTTATATTGTAATCCTGAGACTGTTTCAATAACACCTTCTTTTAATTTGTTATCTATAAAGAAAACTTTGGCTTCTTCCTGATTCTCCATTTTTACTTTATCAAGCAAATAACTGCTAAATCTAGAAAAAAGCTGTTGCATGTTTACATCTTGAAGCTCAGAATCTTCATCATTTAAGCCAGAATTAAATCCTGCTAAGAAGTTTTCTACATCGATATCTGGAAAGCCTTGATTGGTTAATTGTGAACCGTTTTGAAAACCAATAGCGTAGCTTACACTATCTTCCATACTATTTAAGGAAGCACTTGGTGAATAATCTTGTGTTGATTTTGAACAAGCCATAGATAGCATTCCTGCTATAATGACTAGAGAAAATAGTTGTTTAAAATTCATTATTTATATTGATATTTACTTTAGTAATTAAGAATCCTAAAAGATAGGTAAAAAAGGGTAGTAAAACACTTTACACTGCTTCTGTGTATATTCTTTTTACTAATTAACAGACATTAAAGATAAACTTTGAAATTTACAGATTTAAAGCTTCATGCGAGCCTTCAAATGGGCCTTGAAGATATTGGCTATTCCGAACCAACTCCGATACAGCAATTAAGTATTCCAATCATCTTGAACAAGAAAGATGTATTAGGTGCTGCACAAACTGGTACTGGTAAAACAGGGGCATTCGTAATCCCAATTATCCAACAGATACTTGAAAATCCATCAGAAGGGACGAAGGCATTAATACTTTCCCCCACTAGAGAACTTGCTCAACAAATTGACGAACAGATTTTTGCGCTCGGGTATCATTGTGGTATATCTTCAGCTACAATTATTGGTGGCGAAGACTTTGCTAGACAAGCAAATGCGATTAGAGCTGGTGTAGACATTATTGTTGCAACTCCAGGTAGATTAATCGATCAGACTAAAGTTTTAGATGTCGATTTTGAGAACATCCGGTTTTTGATTTTAGATGAAGCAGATCGAATGCTTGATATGGGATTTATGCCTGATGTAACGCATATCATAGATAAGCTCCCTAAAAAAAGGCAGACTCTACTTTTTTCAGCCACAATGCCAAAACAGATACAGAAGCTTGCTCAAGACATTATGATTGATCCTGAATTAATCGAAATAGAATTATCTAAGCCATCTGAAAGTGTAGCACAAAAAGCATATTTAATCGATGGTAGAGAGAAATTGAAACTTGCTCAACATCTACTCGACCAAATGGAGTGGAGTTCATGTATCATATTTACCGCTACTAAAAGAGGTACAGATCAGCTTGAACGGCTTTTATCAAAAAAGGGAGTTAATGCTGCTAGTATACATGGTGATAAAACACAAGATGAGCGGACTAAAGCTTTAAATGATTTCAAGAATGGAAAGGTCCCAATTATTGTCGCTACCGATGTATTAGCAAGGGGAATAGATATTGCTAATGTTTCTTTAATTATAAACTATGACGTCCCTAGAGCAGTAGAAGATTATATTCATAGAATTGGAAGAACAGGTAGATACGATAAAACTGGAGTTGCCATAACTTTGGTAAGTAAGCAAGACACCAAATTCTTTAATGCCATTAAATCGAAAGTTGGCAAAGACCTTGAAATTTTTGAAGGATCAGACTCATTTAAACAAGTAAGTACCAAATCAAAAAAAACGAAAAATAGTACTGAAAAAAATATAGAGTCTTCGGAGAAAAAAGAAGCAAACAAACCCGCTAAAGAAATCACTCCTGATTTCTCAAATGTTAAGGGCGTAAATATCTCTAAAAATGAGGAAGGCAAAATTGTAATTGAGCTTAAGAACAAAAAGGAAGAAAACGACCCTCAAAAAGAAGATAAACCCAAGAAAGAGCCTATAACAGTTATTAAGAAAGCTGATAAAGCTAAAGATAACAAGAAACAGAATCCGAAGAAGAAAGATACTCCAAAAAGAAAAGAAGCTTCTTCTCCTAAGGAGAGGAAACCACTCGTAGTGTTAAAAACTATAGATAAAGCTTCTGAGCGTAATAAAAATGCACCAAAACCTGCAAAAGGTATTTGGGGTCTCATTAAAAGTTTTTTTCCAAGAGGATAAATTTTAACATAATTTTTACTTACTAGACATATTCACCGTTTATCTTTATAAAGAAACACTCTATCAAATGAAGAATCTAATATTCCTTTTTTCAATTTATTTATTTAGCTCAGTTAATTGTTTGGCTCAAAATGCTGATACAATTCAGGTGGCTCCAAAACCACAAAGAATAGCTGAAAGGCTACCCTTAGTTAAAGATGCACCGATCAAAAATGTGATATTTATTATTGGTGATGGAACTGGTCTTGTTCAATTAACTTCTGGGCAGTACAAATTAGTAGGAGCAGAAGGTCTTCTTCATATTCAAACAATGCCTGTAACTGGTATCGTAAAAACATACGCAGCTAATAGCTTAATAACTGATTCTGCTTCAGGTGCTACAGCGTATTCTTGTGGTGCAAAAACTGATAATGGAATGATTGGTCAATTACCAGATGGTTCAGATTGTAAAACTATTTTAGAACTCGCAGAAGAAAAGGGATTGAGTACAGGACTCGTTTCTACATCGGGTGTAACTCATGCCACACCAGCTAGTTATGCTGCTCATGTACAATCAAGAAATATGCAAGCCGAAATTGCAAGCCAGTATCTCGTTTCGGGAGCAGAAGTAATATTAGGCGGAGGGACAGAGTATTTTGTTCCTGCATCAGATAGCAAAAGTAGAAGGGAAGATGAACGTAATTTAATTGATGAATTCAAATCTATTGGGTATGAATATATAGATTCCAAAACTGGATTAGAAAATGCTGGCGATGGTAAGTTACTAGGTTTATTTTCTCCTTCAGGAATGCCTAGTGAAGATAGAACACCAACTCTGGCACAGATGTCAACAAAGGCTATAAGTACGTTAAGTAAGAATGAAAAAGGATTCTTTTTAATGATTGAAGGTTCACAGATTGATTGGGGTGGACATGGTAATGATACAGAATATGTTATTCGAGAGGTTGAAGATTTTGATAATGCGATTAAAGTTGCATTAGATTTCGCAAAAGAAAACGGAGAAACATTAGTAGTAGTTACCGCAGACCATGAAACAGGAGGGATGACATTAAATGCTCCCTATGGCACTCGAGAAAAGGTTGAAATAGCCTGGACTACCGGTGGTCATACAGGTGTACCTGTTCCTTTAATGGCTTACGGACCCCATGCTATTGAGTTCACAGGTTGGTGGGAGAATGCTGAAGTAGGTCAAAAAGTTGCTGAACTATTTGGTGTAGGAAACTTACCTAGCGTTATTGAAGAATAGCAGTTTTTATTGATTTGCCCGAATCTGATAAATCAGTCCATGCTATCAAAACTCCATTTTCTATTTTAGTGATTTGAGGGAACCCGCTAGACCTTGAGGGACTCATTTTTGTAATTATATGGTTTTCAAGTGATTTCCCTGTACTAGAAATTAAACGAAGACGTAATTGAGCTTCATCATCAACTCTTGTTATCCAACTAATCCAAGAAGAGTTGTTATCATTAGCTATAATATCAACTCTACCAAGAACAGATGTTGAATCAATATCAATTGCGGGAAGAAAAGAATTCCCTTCATCTAGAGAAAAAGAAAGCTTCACTTTTGGTTTATCGTCAACCCCAGTAAACCAAGCAACAGAGACGGTTTTATCAAACACATCAATAGCAGGACCGTTAACCGGACACGCTGCAATTTTCCAGTTATCATTATGAACTGGAATCGGTTTTTGCCAAACTCCATCTATTGTTTTTGTAATATAAATATCTCTAACTTCATTTTTTGTTCTATTCCGGTAAGCCGCAATTAATCCATTATTTGTTTTAGCGATAGACGTATTACAACAATCGCACACAGAAGAATCTATTTCAGCCTCAGATAGAGTTTTACCCAACACTGTAAGCTGAGCTCCTCTTAAAGACATTGAAGAGCTTAAAACACCATGTTCTTTATGTCCAGTACTTCCTGTATTTCTACCATCCAACCAAATCGCATAGTAAGAAGTGTCTGAAACTGGAACCATACTAACAAAACCATGCTCGGTAGCAGTTTCATCATTATGAGGTACTATTGGTTTTGAAATTCTTCCTTTTACGAATGAAGCAACTTCAACATTATAAGAATATGTATTTCCAGGGATTTTTTTCAACCAATGCACAGACATTGGATTTCCATTTTCTGCAATAATTGATGGGAAATCAGCCCAGTTTACGAACCACTCATTTGATTGAGCCACTTCTACCGGATCGCGCCAAGAATTATCAGAAAATTTCGAATAAAGAAGAGTCGTTTTTCCTTCAGATTGTTCAACCCAACTCATAAATACGGTTCCTGAATTATCTGTAAAAAGTCTAGGTAGTGAACTCTCAATAGATGTTGGGTTTTCAATTACTTTAAGATCTTTTGGATTCGAACAATTTGAGATTATCAAGCCAGCTAAAATAAAACTAAGAAGATATTTTCGACGCATGCGTATGTTTTAGAGTTAGAAAAGATAGATATAGACCTAAAAAAGTAGCCGCTGTAATTCCAATAAGATACCAAATGGGCTCACTGGTATAGGTTTGTATAATTTCAGTTATTCTCCAAAAAAGTAGTAGAAAAGCTAATGCAAATAAATGCCTAATAGGAGAAACATCAACAATTGTTACCGTAAGCATTCCACAAATCCAACTAATAACAGTTGTAGAAACAATAATAATTAGGACCCACGATAGACCAGGTAATGAAGAAGTACCAAAAAAGATAAAACTTTCTTGATGATAAAAAATGATGATCACTCGGATAAATCCTTCCAAAAAAATACTAAAAAGAAATGATCCAATAACTGTTGCAATGCTTTTCATGCTCAAGGGTATAGAGTTCTATCAATTAAACCAATATCATTTTAGTAAAATTATTTTTTACAGATATTGAAGATGAATAAAGCATAGAAAGTTTCTACCTTTGAAGACAATTAAAAAAAATCATACTATGAAAAAATCATTCTTAATATCCTTAATTATTTTTAGTTCTGTTTCAGTTTTTGCTCAAACTGAAACAGAAGTTATTCGACTATCAGAACCTATTCAACAAACGGATGAAGTTGAAGTTTTCGGGGAAGAAATTAGCTTAGATTTATTAACCCCAATGTCACTTTCACAAATTATCGTAGGGGAGAAGCCTTCTACATCAGTAACGCTAAAAACTTCTGTTGCTGAAGTATGTTCAAAAAAAGGTTGTTTTTTTATTGCACAAGATGGAGAATATACAGCAAGAATTACCTTTAAAGATTATGGTTTTTTTATCCCAACAGATTCTCAGGGTAAAGAAGTAATATTAGTAGGTGATTTTAGTGTAAAAATACTTAGCGAAGAGAAAGCTAAACATTATGCAGAAGATGCTGGTAATGACCCAGAAGGGATTAAGGGAGAGCAAAAAGAATATTCAGTAGTTGCAACCAGTGTGGTTGTTCCAAAATCAAAGTAATTCATCGATAAATATTAATGCAAGAAAACGATTTTTTAGAGCCTTCAGAAATTATCTCTACAGACAAACAACTAATGGAATCGCCCGAAATTGAGGCGATAGCAAAAAAAGTAATCACAGATTTCAAGCTTGATTTCGGACCAGCTGAAGTAGGATATTTTTTAATTTATCCTCACATTTCAAAACAAAAGGCTGCCAAATGTATGAAGGCTACAAGAGAGGTTAAATACTATTCTGGAAATGATTATTTGATTGAAGTTTCAGGTGAACTTTGGGATATGTTAGATTCTAAAACTAAAGAAATGATGATTTATCATGAACTTCTTCACCTTGATCCAACTTTTAAGTCAAAGACTCAAGAATGGAAGATGAATCTCAGAAAACCAGATTTTGCTGATTTTTATACTATAAATGACAAGTTTGGAAATGAATGGTATAAAACAATTCAGGCTACAGCTTCGTCTTTATACGATTTAGATCCTAAGCAAGAAAGTAAAGTATCACTTTAATTACCTTGAGCTTGTTACTTAGTATCTACTAAACGTACTCCAAATGCATTATTAGGTGCTGTTCTAGATAAACAATAAATCTCCAAACAATTCGAGTGGTTTGTTTACTGACAGGCTTCTCAACAGAAGTCAAAAGGTTTATTATTGATAGAATCATATGATAGTTAAAGGCTCTATTCAATTCTATTTAGAGTCAAACTTAGATTAGTTACTTTACTTCGTACCCATCTTGTTGGAGGATAGCTTTAATCTTTGGAATGTGATTTCCTTGGATTTCAATTACTTTTCCTTTGGTAGTGCCACCAGTACCTAACTGAGATTTTAGTTTTTTTTCTAATTTTTCGATTACCTGAGGATTGTGTGTAATTCCTTTAATTACGGTTACCTGTTTTCCTCTACGACCACCAGTTTCTAAACCGACTGTAACTTTCATAGCTATACTTTAGTTAGTTTCCATTTTCCGCGTTTGAATAAAATAAACCCAATTATTCCCAATGCAGTTTCTGAAATTACAATAGAATAAAACACACCTTCCTGAGCCCAACCTAATTCTTGAGCCAAAATATAAGCAAGTGGTATCTCAAGCAACCAAAAACAAAAGAAATTAATTATGGTTGGAGTTTTTGTATCACCTGCTCCATTAAAAGCTTGTATAACTACCATTCCAAATGCGTAGGATAAATACCCATAGCTTATAACACGTAGGCATTTAGCACCTATTTCAATTACTTCTGTATTCGATGTAAATAATTGCATCAAAAAATCAGAAAAAACGTTGAAGCAAATTCCTACTAAGCCGAGAAAAATCATATTAATGCCAGCCACTGTCCATACAGATTTCTCGGCTCGATCTGGTTTATTCGCACCAAGATTTTGTCCCACAAGAGTAGCCGCAGCGTTACTCATTCCCCAAGAAGGAAGAATTGAGAATACAAATATTCTAATAGCAATTGTATAACCAGCTACGACAACACTACCATAAGAACTCAGAATTTTAACTAGTACTACCCAACTTGATGTAGCTATTAACCACTGAAAGATTCCTCCAATCGAAACTCTTATTAAATTCTTTATGATATCCCACTGAAAAACTAAGTGTGATTTCACAATTTTAATTCTAGAAGAATCACTAATCAGAAGATATAGTTGTAATAGAACGCCAGTTCCTCTACCTATTACCGTTGCAATTGCGGCACCTTCAATCCCAAGTTCAGGAAATACCCACCAACCGAATATCAAAATTGGATCTAAAACTATATTTATACCATTAGAAAGCCAAAGGACTCTCATTGATAAGGATGCGTCTCCAGCACCTCTAAAAATAGCGTTGATAACAAATAGTAACATTATTACAACATTACTACCGATCATAATTGAGGTATAGCCAGAAAATTCAGCAATAATAGTTTTTTCAGCGCCCATAAACCCAAGTAATTCTGAAGAGAAAAAAACTCCAATC
>TARA_R110000868_G_scaffold304437_26_pt1 | contig 25229 bp, 22 predicted proteins | sample TARA_R110000868 | Tara Oceans TARA_R110000868 (sample SAMEA4397489) | marine metagenome | biome: Polar Biome; feature: [SRF] surface water layer (ENVO:00010504); material: water (ENVO:00002006), including particulate matter (ENVO:01000060) such as... | depth 5 m | reverse complement strand
ATTTTTTAAATTATGAAGAACAAGTCCTGTTTTGTCTTCAAAACGAGTTCCATATACAAGCCATTTACCATCACTAGAAGTAACAGGAGTAAAAGCTGAGCCATATCTTGAAGTGACAGTAGTTCGATCTCCAGTTTCACGATCATAACGACCTACCTGATACTGTGGGAACTGCGCATTATAATTCCATGATCCGTTACGTTGAGAAAAATAAATATATCGACCTTCGAATCCCACAACTGGATCTGTGGTTTTTAGGTTTTCAGGAGTTGATATTAAAGCAGTACCTCCACCACCATCTTTATGATACATCCATAGCTTAGCTACTCCCTTTCCTTTTGACCCAATTAGATAATCACCATCTGGAGTCCAATCCACAGCAAAATACCCATTCGATTTTCCACTAGTGACTTGAGTAACTTCAGAAGTATCTTCAAGATTTATGTAATAAATATTATCTGAACCATGAGCGTCAGATATATAGGCTAAAGACTTTCCGTCAGGACTGTACCTTGGTTTGGAGTCGAATGCCATTCCATCAGTTATTTGAATGGCTTCTCCACCAGAAATCGGGATTTCATAAATATCCCCCATGAAATCAAAAGCAATTTTAGAACCGTCTGGGCTAACGTCCACTGACATCCATGTCCCTTCATTACTTTCTATTTCTACAGTTCTACCGGGGTTCATGGGTAGATTTTTGCTCTTTTTATTGATTGTTACAGAATCAGAATCAGCTCTAGCGGTAATCATTCGATTAAAATCTTGTGCGGATATTGATGCAGAAAAAACAAAAAGCATCAAAAAAATAGCACACTTAATTATGTGTTTGCTATACATAAATAGTACCTCAGTTGTAGTAGTTTATTTAATTAATCAGGATGTAATGTAAGTAAAATCTCTTTAGGTACGAAGTTACAAAAGGTAACATGATTTACACTTTGATAGATTTTGTTTTATAATTAGAAAAGAACTGTTAGTCCAAGATTGTTACCATAGTTTCCTATCAACCTTCGGCTGAATTCAACATACATGAATCCAAAAATTTTAAAAGCTGCTATACCTAGTTCAGCTTGTGTTTCTGAATTTGAATAAGGAAGAAAAGGTTCTAATGATGCTTTTTCATCTATTACACCAATTGTAAAAAAGGTTGCCAAATGAATCCCACTTTTTTGAATAAAGTTGAATGGTGCTTTTCGAGTAATTGAACTGCCAAACTTATATTTAACCTTAATCAGTGATACACGGTAGCCAATTGGCTCTTTAAAACTGATGGTATTGAATGGTCGAACTCTTACGTAATCATCTAATACAAAGCCATTATAGCCAAATAGCCTTTGATTAGGTGTTCCAGAATCTGATGCTCCTGTTATAATTTCACTTTGAATAAAATGTGAACTAAAAACTGGAATGTTTAAGCTTAATCCAATTCTGTAGCGGTTATAATCGAAGTCACTACCCCAATTAGAAACTCCTTTTTCAAGCTTTCCATCAATAAGCCATCCAAAATCTCGAACGTTATAATCACGTAAAAACTGAGTTCTTAAATATTTTCTTGTATCGTGATGGAAGTGAATAGATACCCCTTTTAAGTTCCCATTCTGAGTAGGATAAACTGTGTCATTATTTGGATAAAGTAATGGATCAACTTCTCCGAAAAGAGAAAAATCGGTAGCACTATTTAAACTTGAATGTTCTTCATTTAAATAAAGAACACGAATAAATGATTCTATATCAAATCGATACCGCAACCCAAGCTGAGTACCTTTTCTTTGAAAATAATTATTTACGATACTACCGAAGAGTAACGAACTCATTGATTGTCTGAAATCGTAAAAATCTAAGGGTGTACGATTATATTCATAGTCTTGGTATTGAACTGTAATCTGATTTTGATAAGTAAATTCAGGTGCAAAGGCTGTTCCTGGGATATAATGATGTGCTTTAAATTTGTAACTGAGTTCTTTATTGGAAAAGCCATATCCACTAATTGCACGATATTCATAATCAGAGTGAATGGGAGTTCTTAATCCTAATCCCAAATAATGACCTTCTACCCTATTAAAATGATAAATATCACTCAGGTTTGTTAAATAGAAACGCTCTAATTGATAAGGCAACCTGAAAAAATTACTCATAACAGACATGCCTAACCTGAGAGTTCTGTTCTTCTCTGTATATGATTGAGCTTCAGATAGATAAATAGAGTTTTCATTTTTTGAATTGATTGAAAGTGAATCCCAAAAAACTGTTTTTCTCCTATGAGCATTGGGTGAAATTATACTCGTATTGAGTTCTAAGTCATTTGATTTTAAATCTGGTGGATTTATTGAATAGTTAATCCATTTCCATTCATCTTTATAAATAATAGGATTTGAAGTACCAAAGAAGCTTAACCGAGCTGAGAGCTTAGTTTCATCTGGAAGCCAAAACTCATCTATTTTATGATAAGTTTGCACATATCTTAGCTTAGAAATACTAAACAATCCATTACTCGTTGATGCGTATTCATTTAGAGTGACATCTATGCCTAAAATGGTCGATGTAAATTCATCATACCAAATTGAGCCATTAAATAGAGGTCTATTATTAAATTTTGGCTTAGCAGAAATTTTAATTGTCCCTTCTGGCCATGTAGAATCAGCTGGTGAGTCTGATAAGTAATAAAATCTACCTGCTCTTTTTGAAATTGGACCTACAACGGTAATATCTTCAGTAAGTACACTTAAAGGTACTAATTCCTGATTTAGGTTTAAAGGAGGGCCACCTGTAGAAAAGAAATCGTATTCACTAAAAAAGTTCTTACTTGCTCTGTTTGCTAATATGGTTTCAGTAAAACGCTCCGGTTTTAGAATATGCTTCACTTTAGTAAAACGTTCGGAAAACGCAGTAGCAGTAAATGAGTTCGTACTATTCTTTTGGGATTGATTTGATCCTAATATTGCTAGTTTATATATGTCTGCTGTATAAGTTTTTAATCCACTATTTAGTTTATTTCTATTAACAGCTAATTCTTGGACTTTACGAGTTACTCTATCAGCACTAATCACAATCTCGTCCATTAATAATAAGTCAGGAGCTAGATTTACATTAACTACGATTGTTTCATTTGGACGAACTATTACTGTAATAAGAGTATCAATATATGATAGGCTACTAAAACGAACGGCAAAACTTCCAGGATTTAAAGAAATGCTATAAACTCCATCATCATTAGAATACGTACCAGATAATGTTCCTTCCTTAACAATATTTGCAAGTGGTATTGTTTCTCCAGTTGTTGCATCATAAACTGTACCTGTAAGAATCCCCTTTTGTGCTAAAATAGTCTGTTGAAATCCAGATAGCATAAAAATGATGAATACTAAACGCAGCAGATTGTTTGCGTACTTAGAATAAGTAGATGTCTCCTGATCTGTCTTAATTTTTCTAGGTATTAAGGTTCTAGCCTGTTATGGGCTTGATATTTTATTGTACTCCGGGCTCTAATAAGCGAATGGATTTATCATTAGCATTTATCGTTGCCTGAATACCCACCGGAAGTGTGATGTTTTTTTCTTGATGGCTTATCATAGCTCCATAGAATGCGGGAATATCTAATAAAGAAATATGATCATCAAATACTTCTTTCAAAGTAAGACTGTTTTCCCCCCCCGAACAATCTGTACATTTACCAAATACTAATCCATTAATTTTACTTAGAATACCTGAAAGTTTAAGCTGAGTAAGCATTCTATCTACTCTGTATACATCTTCCCCTATATCTTCTAAAAACAATATTGCACCATCAAAATCAGGTAAATAATCAGAGCCAATTAGTGAAGTAAGAACGGTGAGGTTTCCTCCTAAAAGTTTACCTGATGCTACACCAGAATGTATCACAAAACTATCTTCTTGATCATCTGGTATATGAAATTCAGCATTCTTAGCATTTATTAAAACTTCATCCCATGAATTAAGAGTAAATTCATTCCAATCTGACTTTCCAACAGGACCGTGAAAAGTTACTAATCCTGTTTTTTTATTAATTGCCATGTGCAAAGACGTGATATCACTAAAGCCAATTAAAGGTTTTGGATTCGATTTAATCACATTAAAATCAATAAAAGGAAGTATTCGGTTACACCCCCAACCTCCTCTTACACAAAGAATTGCTTCAACCTCCTCGTCAGAAAACATATCAATGAGATCTTGAGCTCTGTCTACATCCTTACCTGCTAAATACCCATTACTGTCTTTAACATGTTTTCCTAGCTTTAACTTATAGCCCAATTTTTCAAGGTTAGAAACCATGGTATCAAATTGATCGGGATTATAAATTGGACTTGCTGGTGCTACTAGGCCAAGTGTAGCTCCTTTTTTAATTCGTTTTGGCTTAATTAAAGTTGAGTTATTAATTAAATTACCATCGAAGCTTTTAAACAAACCTGAAGTTATACCCAGACCTGTTAACGATAAAAAGTTTTTTCTTGAAATACTCATGATGTAATCTATTTTGTGTTCTTTTTATATAATGATTCTTCAAGAATAATATCCAATACCTTTTTTGGTAGGAGTTCTAACAATTGATCTTGAGAATTAATAAGCTCCTTTATCTTAGAAGAAGAAACATTAATTGGAGTATGTTCTACAAAAGTTGTTCTTTCTAAGATATATTTTTCTACCTCAAAATGATTCGCCCCTGGTCTTTGAGCAACTAATAATGGAACTTCTTTAATTAGTTCTCCGTGATGTTTCCAGGTATGGAATTTAGAAAGGCTATCTTCACCCATACAAAAAAAGAATGTCACTTCTGGATGTAATTCTTTTAAATGCTTGACTGTATTAAATGAAAATGAAGGTTTAGGTAGCTCATTTTCTATAGTCATTATGCTAAGATTTTCAACTTCAGAAAAAGCTACCTCTAACATTTCATGCCGAATCGAATAAGAAACATGCTCTTCACCTTTTTTGTGAGGTGGAAAAGGGGTAAGAAGTACCCACAGTTGATCAATTATTTCAGATTGAAGGAAAGAATGGGCAATTGACACATGTCCTTTATGGACCGGATCAAATGTCCCACCAAATAATCCAATCCTTCTACTCATTAATTGCTTCCTAAGCTATCGCCTGAAGATGGAGGATCGAGTTTGGAAATTTTTTCGGTAGCCTCAAGATATAATGCCTCAACTTTTTCCCTGTTTTCGCTTTGTGGAAATAATTGGATAAATTTTTCGTAGCTACTTACTGCCATACTGTACCGTTCAAGTTGTTTAGAATCAATACTTCGATCAGCGTAAGTAATAAAAGTTTCTATCTGCTTGATTAAAGCTCGTTCTGCCCAAATAGATTCAGGGTATTTATCGATAGTTTGATCATAATAAATAGTAGCAGCTAAAAAGCGATCGGTTCTGAGATAGAATTCAGCAGATTCATAATTCTTTCTAGCAAGTTTATTTCTCAACTCATCAATTTTGGAAGCAGACTCTAATACGAACTCAGAATTTGGATACTTAGTATTAAAAAGCTGGAATAACTCAATGGCTCTTCCTGTTGCACTTTGATCTAATCGATATCTAGGACTTTGTTGGTAGTAACAAAGAGCTCGTTTATATTCTACTTCCTCTCTTTTTGGATTTCTTGGGTAATAACTTATATAGCGCTCATATTCAGAAGCAGCAAGGATGTACTGCTTATCGTTATAGTAACTCTCAGCAAGAAAAAATTGAGCGTCTTCTGCGAAAGTAGTACCTCTACCAACTCTAGTCACCAAATTAAATCCATAAGCAGCATCTCCGTATTTACCTTTTTCAAAAAGTGCCACAGATTTATCATAGGCAACTTCAATAGGTTCACCAGGACGGACAAGGTCTTTATTCTTGCAAGCAGTAAAAAGCATTATTGTTGAAAATAATGCAATGGACAAATATCTCATTTTATAAGGTCTAATTTCTTTAGTGATCACGATATCGTAAAAATGTAAGTAATTTTTTTAGTTCTTCTTTGTAATTCGATGCTGGAAAGTGCTCTAGTAATTCAAAAGCTTTTTTATATCTGCGTTCAATTTCACTAGCAACATCTTCAATAATTTTTAAATCCTTCATTAAGGTCAACACATGTTCTACTGACTCTTTTGTAGGATTCTTATTTAATAACGTTTCTTTTATTAAAGCTTTTTCGTCTTTGTTTGCTCGTTCTAACGCAAGTATAGTAAGATATGTTTTCTTTCCCTCAAAAATATCTCCACCTGCTCTTTTTCCAAACTTTTCAGGGTCAGCGATAGCATCTAAAAGATCATCCTGAATTTGAAAGGCAATACCCATCTCATTACCAATGAGTGCTAATTCTTCTCTTTGCGTTGAGGTTGAATGTGCCACGATAGCTCCCATTTCAAGAGAAGCACTAAGTAAGGCTGCCGTTTTACCAGAAATCATCTCAATGTATTCATTAAGTTCTACATCTTCACGATCAACAAACTCCATATCCAAAGCCTGACCTTCACAAACAGTAACGGTTGCTTTCAGAAATACATCATATAAAGCCGAAAATTCTTGCTTTGTGTATTCTTCATTGTGGCCATAAAAAGCTAGCTGTTGCATGGCTCCAGCAAACATAACATCGCCAGAAAGAATCGCTACATTTTCGTCCCATTTTTTAAACACACTTGGTTTACCGCGCCTGGTATCGGCTGAATCCATAATATCATCATGTACAAGAGTGAAATTATGTAGAATTTCTACAGCTAATGCAGCTGAAATAGAGTCTTGGGAATTACCCTTACACATACCACAAGCAAACATAGTAAGAACTGGACGAATTCTCTTCCCACCTGCTGTTAACGCATACTCAAAAGGCTTATATAGCGTAACTGGATGATCGGGAAGATTAAGATTAGCTAGCGCTGTTTCTATCTCTGAATAAAATTGTTTTTGTAAATCCGTAGTGCTCAAATCAAATCTGTAGAATTAACTTATCAAGATAAGAAATATGATAGAGCTTTATCAGCATGATTTAGGTAAAATATGAGATGAATTTAATTCTGAAACTGAGCTACAACCTAATAAAGTAAGGATTATCAATAAGTCGTTTTTCCAACCATCAAACAAAAGCTGAACGCCTTCCAAACCGTTTTCAGATATGGCCTTAATGATAGGTTGAGCTGAAGCCGTAAAAGTACTTCCTAGGCATAAAGCTTTGGCAATATCATGCGCAGAACGTATTCCGCCAGATGCAATTAATTCGAAACTCCTCTCCCACTGAAGTGAACTTATCTGCGTTAGACATTCTACTGTAGGAATTCCCCAATTATCGAAATTATGGCTCGGAGATTTGTTGGAAGAGCGATAGTTCTCAACCTTAGCCCAACTTGTACCACCAGCTCCGGATACATCTAAAACTTCAACACCAACATTTAATAATCTTTTTGCCACATATTTAGAAATTCCAGCTCCAGTTTCTTTTACAATTACAGGAACCGAGACATCTTTAACTAACTGTTCAATCCCATTTAGAACTCCTCTGAAATTTCGGTCGCCTTCGGGTTGCATTATTTCTTGAAGTGGATTTAAATGCACAATTACTGCATCTGCTTCAATACTATGTATAAGATTCTTCAATTTGTCTTTTGAGAATCCTTCAATTAATTGAACACCTCCAATATTTGCACTTATAAACGCTTTTGGTGCTTTTTCTCGAACTATAGAGAACGTTTTAGTAAGCGTTTTATCTTCTAACATTGCGCGTTGACTTCCCACTCCAAACGGAAGGTTATTGATTTCACAAAATTCGGCAATTATTGCATTTACCGGCCCAGCATCAGCATATCCACCAGTCATTGATGAAATAAACAAAGGAAAAGAAAAGCTTCTTCCAAGAAATATAGCTTCTGTGGAAACTTCGTCTAAATTAACTTCAGGAAGTGCATTGTGGTTAAAATAGAATTGATCAAATCCTGATGATTGTGTGTATTGAGTCCCCTCAGTTACGGTTAGCTCAACATGATCTTTTTTTCTTTGTCGGATATCTGCCATGAGAGGAAGTTCCAAATTCCAAGTATCAAATACCAACGTTTTATCAGCTCGTCATTCTGATCCGTCAGTTGACGGAGAAGAACCTAACCGAATATCCAACAAGATCCCTCGAAAGTATCCTCAGGATGACTTTGGTAGAGTATCAAGGCAAGTAAGAGCCACTATTCACATGGAAAGTCTGTCCCGTAGCATGTTTAAGTTTTCCCTCAGCAAGGAAAAGCACCAGATTGGCAAACTCTTCAGTTGGGGCAATGGTATCCAAGAATAAACCTTGAGTTAGATATTCAGCTCCATACACTTCTATAGATTCTCTAGCCATATCGGTATCTACAAAACCTGGAGCGATAGAATAGGCTGTGATTCCATCTTTACCGAAGCTACGTGCGATACTTTTAGTTAAACCAATCATTCCTGCTTTGCTGGCCGCATAAGAAGCATATTCCTGAGTATCGCCTCGCTGACCTGCACGACTTGAGATATTGATGATCCTTCCTTCTATTCCTCGTTCTTTCCAAGCGTTAATCGCCCATTTACATAGTAATGCAGTAGAACGAAGATTTACTTGCATGGTTTTGTCCCAGTTATCCAACCATTCTTTATCGGAAATAGTGAAATCTGCATCTTTAAACATTCCCGCGTTGTTTATTAATATCTCTGGGATTTCTTCGGCTTCGAATAGTTCTTTGAGCTTGACAACATCTTCAGGTTTTGAAAGGTCACAAGCAATGTGTTGGTATTTGTTATTTGTTGAATCTTTAATTGGTGATCTTGAGGTTCCTACAACCTGATGACTATTTATTAATAGCGAATCTTTAATTGCCTTTCCTATTCCGCGGGACGAGCCTGTAAGTAATACCTTCATCCTATATTTTCTAATTTGTCTGTTAACTTTGTTGAATATGAGTCCTACAATATTCAGATACAAATAACTTACTTAGATAAAGTCATTCAGAGCGAAAGGGAAGAATCTGCACAATTAATGAGCGGTGAAGATTCTTAACCTCGTTCAGTAGCTCTGCTGCATAATACCTACCTAGAATCTCCAGCTTCTACTAAAAGGGATCAGAGCGTCCGAAAAAAATTCAAAGGATACCTTCCTACCTAGATTTAAGCGAGATGCTTGACGAAGCTAAAAAAAAATACAAGAAGACCACTTCGCTTTGCTCGTGAATGGAAATAGGACTAATGAATCTACCCTTTCCAAACAGGTACGAAGCTACAAGCTTCGCCGTACATAATCTTTTTAGCTGATCCCATTAATTGATTGGTAGCCAATAGGTAAATTGAATCAGGTACATGAATATCTCCACATCCTTTTAGCAGTACAAACTTATTTTGGTACTGACTCCAATCATAGAATTCTATATTTCGTCTGTAAAGTTCATGGGTAACTTCTTTAGCAGATAAGTGAAATACTTCTTTTGCGAATTGATTGGCATGAGTTGTAATTAACATCCAAGCCCAGGGAGCAACAATGGCATCGGTTGAACAGAATACAGATAGATATTTCCCTTTGTATTGCGACCAGTCGTGGTTTTCAAGATGAGTCCTGAAATCATTCTCCTTTAACATCAAGCCCAAGTGCAGAAAGTCTTTAATATCCAGCTCAACAATTGGTGTGGAATCATGAAAAAGCTTAGCTAGATCTATGGTGATAAGCTTTTGGTTTGCTTTTACTTTATTTATGATGGGTTCTGTCATCTAATTTATTTTTAGTTTGTCCCTCATTGGAGAGGGACAGAATCAAAACTTGTTTTGGTTCAGGGAGAGGACAGAATGGCTATGTACTTACTGCCTTGAGTATGTCTTCCTCTGATTCTCCGCTTTCGGTGAATCGGTCTCCCTCCAAAGGGAGACACTTTCTTCTTTAAAAACTAAATACTAAAACTTTCCCCGCAAGAGCAAGTACGGCTAGCATTTGGGTTATGGAAATGAAAGCCTTGACCTTCTAATCCATCGGTATAATCGAGCTCAGTTCCTGCTAAATAAAGAAAGCTTCGCATATCTACGAGAACTTTCATTCCATTTAGTTCAAACACTTGATCTTGCTCACTCGGCTTTTCATCAGTTGCAAAATCTAGATTATAAGTCAGACCAGAACATCCCCCACTAACCACTCCTACTTTAAGGAATGAATCTTTAGATATTCCTTTCTCAGATCGAATTTCGTCGATTCTTTGAAAAGCCCGTTCACTAATAGTGATCTCACTCATTGGTTTAAACTGAAATTACCTGAATTTCTGGATCAATACGTTTTACCATGCTTTCGATAGCATATAAGGTACCTGAAGAGGCTGTAGGACACGTTCCACACGCCCCTTGATAATGAACTTTTAAACGGTTGCTTTCTAGTCCCAGAACTTTCAGTCCACCACCATCAGCCAATAAATAAGGTCTAACTTGTTCGTCTAGCATACGATTGATTTCATGAAGCCGTGGATCATCAGACTCAGCAGCTTCCTTACTTACATGGACCTCAGAATCGTCTTCATCAAAAATCTGCGCTTCTGCTTCACGGATTGGAGGAGCTAGCTTACGAAGTAATTCTGACCATACCGCAGAGCCATCTTGAGTTACTGTGATGTATTTATCTACATAATAGACATTAATTACACTATCAATTGCGAATAGCGCTGAAGCAAGGATATCTCCTTCCGCTTCCATACTGTTTTCGAACGAACGTGTGGTTCCATTTGTAAGAGGTTCATCCAATACAAAACGCATTGCGTCTGGGTTTGGCGTACGTTCTATTTCTTTAATTTTAGCCATTTATTTCTCCTTTTTATCCAAAAAATTCTTTTGTGTATTCAATGCCTTCAACTAAACGATCAATATCGTCTTCGTTATTATAAAACGAAATGGAAGCTCTAAGTGTGCCAGGAATTCTAAAATGATCCATTACAGGTTGCGCACAATGATGTCCAGTTCGAACAGCAATACCTTCTTTATCAAGAATTGTACCCGCATCTGTAGGATGAATTCCATCCAATAAAAAAGAAATTACAGAAGCTTTATTATCAGCGGTTCCAATAATATTAAGTCCATCAATAGAAGAAAGCTTTTTAGTAGCATATTCAACTAACTCAGCTTCTCTTTCAGCGATATGTTCAATTCCAATCGTATTTATAAAGTCGATTGCAGCTGCAAAGCCAACTCCAGCTGAAATTGGAGGAGTTCCGGCTTCAAATTTATGTGGAAGATCATTCCATGTAGTTTTTGCAAAAGTAACCTTATCAATCATATCTCCACCACCACGATATGGGGGCATAGCTTCGAGCATTTCTTTTTTTCCGTATAAAATACCAAAGCCTGTTGGACCACATATTTTATGCGCCGAAAAAGCGTAAAAATCTACCTCTAAGGCTTGAACATCTACTCTTGAATGAGGAATTGCTTGCGCTCCATCAACTAAAACCGGAATTCCTTTAGCATGTGATGCTTCAATAATTTCTTTAATGGGATTAATTGTCCCAAGTGCATTAGAAACATGAATAACAGCGACTATTTTAGTTTTATCTGAAAGAAGCTCATAGAACTTCTCCATTATCAACTCGCCGTTTTCATCCATTGGGATGACTTTAAGTGTCGCTCCAGTTTGTTCACCAATCAATTGCCAAGGAACAATATTGGCGTGATGTTCCATCTCAGTAACAAGAATCTCGTCACCTTCTTTTAAATGGGTTCTTCCATAAGAACTTGCCACTAGATTAATGGAGTCAGTAGTTCCCGTTGTATAAATAATCTCTTCTAAATGCTTAGCATTGATGAAAGTTCGAACTTTCTCACGGGTAGATTCAAATGCGTCGGTGGCTTTCTGACTTAAAGTATGAATGCCACGATGAACATTTGCATGTTCAGTAGAGTGATATTTATTTATGCGATCAATTACTGATTGTGGCATTTGACTAGAAGCACCACTATCCAGATATACCAATTTTTTTCCGTTAACCTCTTGGTTAAGAACAGGAAACTGAGATCGAATTTCTTCCCAGTTAATCTTAGTTGGTATGTCTGTTTTAGTTTGATTCATTATTTAAACGTGAAGGTTCTACTCCTTAAGTATACTCCCTTTGATTCTCCGTAAGCGGATAAACTGCCTACCTCCTCTGGGGGACAATTTTCGATATTAATTACTTATCATCTCTATTTGTGTATTGAATCACTTCTTTTAATAGAAGCTTTTCAACAGATTCTACTGCCATGCTTTCAACACTTTCGAGTGCAAAAGCGTAAACAAGTAACTCACGCGATTTTTGCTCTGTTAATCCACGACTTTGAAGGTAAAAAACCTCTTCATCTTGTAACTGACCAATTGTTGCACCGTGTGAACACAATACGTCATCTGCAAAAATTTCAAGTTGAGGCTTTGTGTTTACTTTACCTTCATCAGAAATCAACAGGTTTCTATTTTCCTGAAAGGAGTCAATCTTTTGAGCATCTTTTGCTACAAAAATCTTTCCGTTAAAAATAGAATGTGCTTTATCATTAACTACTACTTTATGTAGTTGATGGCTCTTTCCATAAGGAAAACGATGATCCATAATAGAGTGAGTATCAGCGATTTGCTCACCATCAATCAACACCAATCCATCAACAGTGAAATCCACTTCTTCAGCATTCTGAATTACACGAGGATCGTTTCTAAACAGCTTTGCGCCCAAACAAATGGTATAAGAATGATACTCAGCATTTTTATCTAGCATCGCGATAGGACGAGAAACGTGTGATGCCTGCTTTGAATCTCTTTGAATTCGTGCATGATGAACATTTGAACCTGTAAACATCTTAAATTCTGTGACAGGAACATTTAAGTACACATTATCAGCTAAACCAATATGCTCTTCGATAATGGTAGACTTTGAGAACATCTCCCCTACATAAAGTAACCTTGGCGTTGCATAAAAAGGTTTTTCAGCATCAGTAAAGACATTTAGTATATGAATTGGAGCTTTTATTACGGTTTCTTCAGGTACGTAAATAAATGTTCCATCAGAAAATGCCGCATCGTTAAAAGGTGCGAATACATCGTCATCGTAATTAGTTATAGTTCCTAAATAAGTTTTAACTGAATCGTGATCTGTACTTCCAGCAAGATTACCCACAACTACACCATTTGGGAGTCCTTCTATTGAAGATAATTTTTCATTATAGATTCCATTCACAAAAACCAATCTGGTGTTTAGCGCTTCAGGTAAATAGTGGTCTGATATATCACCAACTTCAGATACCCCTGCTTCTTCAACAGATACAAACTTATTTTTGGTAATTGATTTGAGATCAATAAATCTCCAATCCTCATCTTTACGAGTCGGGAAAGCTGTTTCTTCGAGCGAAACTCTTCCACGTTCATTTATTGCTCTAATTGAAATAGAAGTTCCTTTTGGTTCAACCTCTCCTCCAATGTACGATAGCAGTGTTTCTTTTTGTAATACTTCACTCATTACTGAGCTCCGTTTAGTGCTAGTTCCTTTTGCATTTCGTCATAACCATTCGCTTCTAACTCAACGGCTAACTCAATTCCACCAGACTTAATAATTTTACCGGCCATCATAACATGCACAAAATCAGGCTTAATGTAATTAAGTAGACGCTGATAATGAGTAATTAGCACAATAGCGTTGTCTTTATTTGCAATTTTGTTCACACCTTCTGAAACAACTTTAAGTGCATCAATATCTAAACCAGAATCAGTCTCATCTAAAAATGAAAGTACCGGATTTAAAACTGCCATTTGGAAGATTTCATTTTTCTTTTTCTCTCCACCAGAAAATCCTGTATTGATAGAACGACTCAAGAATTCATCCTTCATATCAATGATTTCTAGCTTAGTTTCTAGATAATCTTCAAATTCAAGTGGATCTAGTTCGTCACGGTCGTTAGCTCGAGCAATAGTATTATAAGCTTCTCGAAGAAGCGTTTTATTAGTAATACCTGGTACTTCAACAGGATATTGGAATGCTAAGAAGAGACCTAAATGCGCTCGTTCGTCTGCATCCATTTCAGTAATATCTTCACCATTAAAAAGGATTTCTCCTTCGGTTACTTCATACTCTGGGTGACCAGAAACTACTTTTGAAAGGGTGCTTTTACCACTTCCATTTGGCCCCATGATTGCATGAATTTCACCAGCATTAATTTTTAGGTTAACGCCTTTTAAAATATGTATGTCTTCGCCTTCAACTTTGGCGTGTAGGTTTTTGATTTCTAACACTATTCGTCTTTTTTATCTTTGTTTGTTTTCTAATTTCTTTTTTCAAAAGTCATTCTGAGCGAAAGCGAAGAACCTGCACAGTTAAATAATTTTGCAGATCCTTCGGAAGTATCCTCAGGATGACTAATAGGTAATTATTTACCCAACACTTCCTTCCAATTTTACATCCAGTAATTTGTTTGCCTCAACAGCAAATTCTAGAGGCAATTCTTTAAGTACATCTTTAACAAATCCATTGATAATCATTGAAATAGCATCTTGTTCGCTGATGCCTCGTTGCATCAGATAGAAAATTTGCTCTTCTCCAACTCTGGATGTAGTCGCTTCATGCTCTACACTACTTGATGAGTTCTCAGAAGAAATGTATGGGAACGTATGAGCTCCGCATTCTTGTCCGATTAACATCGAGTCACAAACCGAATAATTCTTTGACCCATGAGCCTTCTTACCAATTTTAACTTCGCCTCGGTAACTATTATTAGATTTACCAGCAGAAATTCCTTTCGAAATAATAGTACTCTTTGTATTTCGCCCAAGGTGAATCATTTTAGTACCGGTATCTGCCTGCTGCATTTTAGTTGTAACAGCTACAGAGTAAAACTCACCGATTGAATTATCTCCTTGAAGAATCACGCTTGGATATTTCAACGTAACAGCAGAACCTGTTTCTAATTGAGTCCAAGAAATTTTGGAGTTATTACCTTTACAAATACCTCTTTTCGTAACAAAATTATAGATACCGCCTTTACCGTTTTCATCACCAGAATACCAGTTTTGAATGGTAGAATATTTGATATCAGCATTGTCTAATGCTACAAGTTCAACTACTGCAGCATGAAGTTGATTCTCATCATACATTGGAGCTGTACAGCCTTCTAGGTAACTAACACTGGCCCCTTCTTCAGCAACAATCAATGTTCTTTCAAACTGACCCGAATTCATATTGTTTATTCGAAAGTAGGTTGATAGCTCCATCGGGCATTTTGTATTTTTTGGGATATAACAAAACGATCCGTCCGAAAATACTGCTGAATTTAAAGCTGCGTAAAAATTATCCCGAACTGGAACTACAGAAGCTAGATACTTCTTAACCAATTCTGGGTGTTCTTTAATCGCCTCAGAAATAGAGCAAAAGATTACTCCCGCTTCAGCCAGCTTTTCTTTGAATGAGGTGAAAATAGAAACACTATCAAAAACAGCATCTACAGCAACATTAGAAAGCATTTTCTGTTCTTCTAATGGAATACCTAACTTTTCATATGTTTCACGGATATTTGGATCAACATCATCCATACTATCCAATTGAGGCTTTTTCTTCGGAGCTGAATAGTAAAGTAAGTTCTCGAAATCAGGAACATTATAGGTAGCATTAAACCAAGTTGGTTCTTCCATTTCTTTCCAAGCATGATATGCTTTAACACGGAAGTCTGTCATCCATTCTGGTTCACCTTTTATTAATGAAAGATGCCTGACAATTTCTTCACTTATTCCTTTTGGAAAATCTTCGTACTCAACATCAGTGGTGAATCCATACTTGTATTCCTCACCAATCATTGATTCCAAAGCTTTTACTTCATCGCTTAATTCTTCACTCATTAATGTTGATTTATGTGTGCGTTTTATTCACTAGAGTAAACCGTCTTTAATACTGCTTCGTTCAACGGTTTACACGCTTATTTAGATTCCGTCCAAATATACAAAATATCCCTTTCAGAACTAAATGAGATATGATTGAGAATGTTTATTGGTGAGATAGATTAAAAGCTTATTAAAAGTACAGGTATTTTAGGAATTGCTTGTACTTTAATACTCTGTTATGGAATGCTTACTTCTAAAATTTTACTATTTGAAGATGGGTTAATTTCTATTTCTTTAAGAGCATTTGGTACTAAAATAGAATCCCCAAGTTGATAAGATATGGAGCCTCCTTCAAAATTGAGTTCCCCCTCTCCTTCTAGACACATCAAAATAATGCAAGAATCTAAATTAGCATAGTATCTTTTCAGTGCTGTATCCACTAATAAACGATTGGTTGTAAAATATTCACTTCGACCTATTTCAGCTTCTTTAGCGCTTTGATTGTAAGGAGTTTTATACTCATCGTAGAAATTATAGTCGATAGCATCAATAGCTTCTTCAACATGTAATTCTCGCCCAACACCGTTTTCATCTACACGATCAAAATCATAAATACGATAGGTGATATCAGAGGTTTGTTGAATTTCTGCAATCAGTAACCCCTTTCCAATTGTGTGTACTCGTCCAGCCGGAAGAAAGAACACATCATCATTTTTTACATCTTCTCTGTTTAGAATATCAATGAGTTTTCCTGCTTCAAAGACTTCTAAATACTCTTCTTTGCTGGTTTGTTTATTAAAACCTGAAATCAATGTAGCGCCTTTTTCTGCATCAACGACATACCACATTTCCGTTTTCCCGAATGAATTATGTCGTTTCATGCCAAGTTCATCGTCGGGGTGGACTTGAATGGAAAGATCATCATTGGCATCTATAAATTTGATGAGAAGAGGGAATTTAGTACCAAATTTTTGATACACCTTCTCCCCAATCAAATCTCCTTTAAATTCCTCGATCAGTTCTACAAGACTTTTTCCCTTTAAACTTCCATCTGAAACTATAGAGATATCTCCCTCTACTCCTGAAATTTCCCAGCTTTCACCACAAATAGAAGAACTACCAATTGGTTTATCAAGTACAGTACCTAACCTTTCTCCGCCCCAGATTTTGTCTTTTAGAATGGGAGTAAATTTTAAAGGGTATAAATTCATTTTTTATGCTCTAGTCATCTGTGGATAATTTCGAAGAATCCACAAAAATAGTTAATTGTGCAGATTCTACGCTTTCGCTTAGAATGACATTAAATTATTAATTAAATATTTAACTCATCAAAGCTGCTACACAGCTCGTATTTACAATATCTTCCCAACTGCATCCACGGGATAAATCCATCATAGGTTTTGCAAGACCTTGAATGATAGGACCTGTTGCTGAAGCACCTGCAAGTCGTTCGGTTATTTTGTACCCGATGTTTCCAGCATCAAGATTTGGGAAGATATACACATTAGCTTTTCCTGCGACCTCAGAATCTGGCGCCTTTTTCTTTCCGATAGAATCTACATAAGCGGCATCAAACTGAAGACTGCCATCAATTTTTAACAATGGATTTTTTTCTTTGGCGAGTTCAAGGGCTTCCTCTACTAAGTCAACACGTTCGTGTCGCGCGCTTCCTTTAGTTGCAAAAGATAATAGAGCAACTTTGGGTTCTTCTCCGGTTAAAGCTAAATGTGAAACAGCTGAATCAATTGCAATTGTAGCAAGTTGATCTGATGTTGGATAAGGAACTACCGCACAATCACCATAAGAGAAAACCTTACCGTCATCAAAACTCATTAAAAAGATGCTGGAAACTACATTAGAACCTTGTTTTAACCCAATGGTTTGAATTGCAGCACGGAGCACATCTCCAGTTGTTGAAATTGATCCTGCTACACAACCGTCAGCATCGTCTTCTGCAACCATCGAAGCAGCAAAAAACAACGGATCTTTAACAATCTCTTTAGCTTGTTCTTCGGTTAATCCTTTATGCTTTCTCTTTTCATAGAATGCAATGGCATACTTTTCAAGATTATTACTTGTAATAGGATCAATAACTTGAATAGAATCTGAAACGAAACCAATATTCTCATTATGGATCAACACCACGTTACAGAGACCTTCTTGGCTAAGAAAATGCGCCGCTTTTAAAACGCGCTCATCAGATGATCTTGGGAGAACTATAGTTTTTAATGATTTTGATGCTTTATTTCGTATTTGATCGAGGATATTCATTTGTCAAATTAATAAGAGAATTGAGATGGTTGCTAGTAGTATTCCCAGTTTTTGTAACGTTGATAGTTCATCTTTCCAAACCAAGAAACCAATTATAGAACCTAGCACAACATTAGAAACATTGGTAAGAGAAAACACTATCGAACCTTCCGTTTCTTGGAGTGCTAAAAGTAAGAAAAATGATGAGTAAAGGTTAGCAACTCCTATTATTATTCCATAAAAAATCTCTTTCTTTGAAAAGTTCAACTCTTTTTTGGTGAACAAATATACACTCCCAATTATAAAAGATGAGAAAAAGATTAAACCAAGAAATCCATATTCTGGAATATGAGTACTGTACTCTCTCTGAAAAACTTTAAGAGAAGCATCTGCGATTCCAGTCATTAGAAATAAAAGAATCGGATAAATAGAATCTCTTATGTCTTTTAGCCTCGTTGAATTGGTTTTTGGAACCATCAAATATAGAGCAACAAAGACCAGGACTATACCTACATATTTAAATTGATGTATGGTTTCTCCATAAACAAAAAGACTAACTCCAATTGGAATAACCAACGACATCCGCATTGCAGATATGCTAATTCCCATTCCAATTCTGTTAAGCGATTCACTATAAATGAAAAGATTGGCAATAAAAATTGTTCCTAAGACAATCGTAAAAATGAGAAGCATGGGTTCAGAAAAAACGCATTGAGTAAACTCATTTCTTGATATTGTTAAACTTATAAGAAAAGCCACGAGATAGTTGATTACCAGCACATTTATAAGTCTTGCACTTCCCTTGTTAGAAAGCTTTATGAAATGAGCAATTGTTAATGAACAAACTACACTGAGGGCTATATAAATTAGACCCATTACTCAACTAGACTTATGCCCGTATCTCCAAAAAAGATGACGTTTTGAGGTTGATTATGAAGCCTTCTAGAAGTGTAATCAACATTTCTTTGCAAATGATTTATTATTCCAGAAATGCTTGTTTGCTTGTTTTTGAAGGCTTCAGCTAAGAAATAAGTAAAAATACTGTGCCTTTTTTGATCCCCACCTGATACTGAATAATCTCTTGAACGTTGATTTTCAGTTGATCCAAAAATTATGACGGAGTTAGGATTGTTCTCAATTACTTTCGATGATATTAATTCAAGCAACTCACTATTACCTTTATTATCGATAAAGTCTAAATCTGCGAATATTACAACCTGTTCAACAGGTAAATTTGAAATACTTACTAACAATGAATTCAAATTAAATAAGTCGTTTTGATCTTCCTGTTCTGTAGGTATTAAACCTAGTTCTCCTGATTCTGTAGTAGTTACATAACCAGATAGATATACAACAATACGTTTTTGAGGACTACGTAATTTATTCGCTAGCCTATTATAGGCAAGATTTAGTTGTTGTTGAGAACTAATATTTAATGCTTTAGAAATATTACCTTCAGGAATATTGAATCCTTTTTCTAGGTATTCTTCTATCAAAAGTGCGTCTCTTGAAGCATATGTTCGTTCAGAGTATCCACTTTGATACTCACCATTTGTTAGTATGAAAGCAAATGAATCGTTGTTATTAACAGTAGTTAAACTTGAGATATTATTTTCAACATCTACATTCCCGAAAGGAATATTAGGAATGGCGATTATAGAAAGCTGAGAAGCAAACTCTGATGGTCTCCAAATTGGATTAGCATCATTTTTTGAAATCCAAGTTTCAGAAATTCCATATAATACTTTGTACCAAAGGCTATCTTCAGAAACTAGCTTCATCTGACTACCTAAAGCAAGATCAGTGAGTATATTCTTAGAATCAAATTTTGGTTCGTCTCTAAGAGCTGTAACCTGAGACGAAATAACAATAAATCGTTCGAATATATTGATTAAAGGTATTCTTTCTTTATACACCTTTTCGTTGTAATAAAGCTGAAGCTCAATAACATCACTACTATCGTATTCAAAAAATTCTGGATTTAATAATTCAAGTAAATTAACGGAATACAATGAATTAACAGGCTTTACTTCTTGAGCTTCTATTATCAAATTACCTTTATTAAAAATTGCTACGCTCACTCTATCATCAGGTTCCGGAATTGTTGTAACAATCTCCGTTTCTTCAATCTTACCCGTCTTTCTTAATAACCTCGTTTCCCCTGTTGGTGTAGGTACTCCAACAGGCTTCATATTAAGAATTGAAGCAATTGTTACGAATCCAGCAGTACCTAAAAGTGTATTTTTACTAGTATTGGTTTCACTTACTGTAAGTGCTGCTGTTGAAGCAATTCCAGCTCCAATTAGACCAAAAAAAACAGATCTAAAAGTAGGTCGATAACGTTGTATATATCTGTCTGTTTTTACCCTTTGTGCATACTCAAAAGTATTTTCAGATTTGAGTTGGAAATTAACAATTGGTGATTTTGGTGATGTTGTTCCGATTCTTTCTAAAAATTTATTCGCATTTAAAAGACTGAAATCATTGCGATCAGTTTCGTACTGATTTTCAACTACCCATTTAGAGCTTGAACAAGCACTATTAATGAGCATTAAAAATGCTAAAAATAAGAGTATTAAATTCGAATTCATTAAGCCCAAGGAGTTTGTTTTGAGGCTAATGCTATCTTTGCTGAATCGATAGCAATTACGAGTTCTTCATTAGTTGGGATAACGTAAATTTCTGTTTTTGAGTCTGTTGAACTAATTTTTTTATCCTCTGGAATATTTGAATTTAACGTATCATCAACAATAATCCCCATATTATCCATTTCTTTTAATATCTGAGCTCGAATTTGAGGAGCATTTTCACCAATTCCTCCAGTAAATACGATTGCATCAACACCATTTAAAGATGCAATATACGAGCCTATATACTTTTTGGCTCGATAACAAAAAACATCAATTGCCTCTTTACATCTTCGGTCACCATTATCAGCTTCTTCTAGTAAATCTCTCATATCTGCCGCATATCCACTCAAGCCTAAAAGACCACTATGTTTATTTAATAGCGCATGAACATTAGCTAGAGATAATTCTTCTTTCTCTATGAGGTAGAACAAGATAGACGGATCAATATCACCACTTCTAGTTCCCATTACCAATCCTTCTAAAGGAGTAAAACCCATGCTGGTATCATAAGAATCACCGTCTTTAATAGCAGTAATTGATCCCCCATTTCCTAAATGACAAGTAATTATCTTCGAACCTTCTTTGGGTTTTCCTGATAGTTTAAAATACTGTCGACTTACGTAATAATGAGACGTACCATGAAATCCATATTTCCTGATTTTATACCTGCGATATAATCTATTTGGAATACCATACAAATAAGCATGCTGAGGAATCGAATGATGAAATGCCGTATCAAAAACTGCGACATGAGGTACATTAGGTAAATGCTTTTTTGCAGCTCTAATACCTTGTAAATTTGGTGGATTATGAAGCGGAGCAATATCAAAAGCGTGTTCAATAGCTTCTTCTACATCTTCGTCTATAAGAACGGAGTCTTTAAAAGTCTCGCCTCCGTGAACTACTCGGTGACCAACAGCTTCAATTTCATCAAGAGAATGTAGGAAATCATTATCAGCCTCAATAAGTAGCTCCATAATTATTTTCAAAGCAACGGCATGGTTGTCAATAGCCATTGATTTCTTGATCGCTCTTTCCCCTTTAAACTCTTGTTTGATGATTGAAGTAACTGCTCCAATACGCTCTATTAACCCTTTGCAAAGAGTTTCTTTCTTAGCAGAATCAATTAATTGATACTTTATTGAAGAACTACCACAATTTATTACTAGAATTTTCATGATTTTAAAACGAGAATATGGCACCTAAGCCGATTAACTGTCTAAATGCAAAATTCGATTCCGATCCTGAAACATCAGATAACCAGAAAGGAATATCATAGCGGATAAATAGTCCTCTATCCTTACCAAGATAATCGGGAATATTGAAGGAAAGATGAAGACCGAATCCTGCATCTGCTAAAATTTGAGGTTCTTGATCTACTCCTGTGACTAATGATGGAATTATATCTGGTAAAGCAGTGGCATCTGGGTCTTGGACTAAGGTATAATCATCACCTTTTCCGATATCAACAAAAAGATAGGTTCTTAATTCCATTAAATCTCCAATAATGGATATGTTCTTTAATTTGTCATTGATAAGGTTTGGAAATTCGAGCTCAGAATTAAACGCAACCATTGATTTATATAAAGGAAAGATAAATTGCGCATTGGGATTATTAACAGTATTTAAAAGATTTATTTCTCTATTTAAATAACCTCTTAAGTTCGCACCTCCACCAACTTGAAAACTTCCTGCCTCTAAGAAAGAAGTTGGAATAGTTCCTTTTGCTCTTGATACTCCATTATTTAGCCAGGTAATCGGAGAATTCATGCTAGATAAGAAAAGATATTCAGGAGCTGTATCTTCAGTTCCGAATCCTGCAAAGGCTCTCAAGCGTAACTTAAATGCTTTATTGAGATCAATTCTTTGAAGTAATTCAATCGTCCCAACAGAGAATGAAGCAATCTCTTTAGAAATATTATGGTTAATGTTTACTTTAGCTAAAAACTGTCCTATATCAGGATTTGCACTCCATAGTGCGTTTAAGCCAATGAGAGATTTCCATTGTTTCTGCCATAAAATTGGGAATGGTCGGTATTCAGAATCAAGGAGTCGTTCTCTAGAAAATGATATGCTTATTTCTCTGTAATTATATTCATCAAATTCAGGTTGCCAGCGTTTGTTGAACTGGAGTTTATGTTGAGAGTATCCAGTTCTGATACTGCTAATAACTTGAACACTCCCTTCATTTCCATAATCTGAAATAGCTTTAATGGGTTCAATAAAAGAAACATAATAGGAAACCGGATTATCAGGGAACCAAGCTCCAAGCCAAAGACCTGCATCTAACCTATGTGGACCATCTTTAAAAGTTCCCTCAACTTCTCCTAAAACTCTTATTCCGGTTCGAATTCCATCTACATCGTTATACCATAAATCAGGCGCAAAAGTAAAAGAATATGGTTCATCCTGAGCGGTGATAGAAGATGAAAGCATCACCAAAAAGAAAAGAAAATAAAGTTGTTTCAGGTGATGGAAATACGCCACTCTGGTAGGATTTGGTCGTTAACTAAGAGATTATATGTTAGTCGGATTAATCGTTTTTGTTCCGGCCATGAAAGGTACGCATCAAGTTCTTCAATAGAAATCCAACGATATTCGGTATGTTCATCATCCAATTGAGGAGTTGAGCCCAGAATCAACTCAACGGCAAAAGCAGGTATATGATAAACTTGGTCGCTTTTAGCTTCATAAAATGTATTAACGGAAGGTATTGTCCAGAATTCAGACGGAATTAATCCAGTTTCTTCTTTTAACTCGCGTAAAGCTGCTTCCCAGCACTTCTCTTCTCCTTCAACTTTTCCTCCAATCATCCGCCATTGGTGCGCGTATATTTTATTAGCGGAACGAAGAAAAAGTAGAAACTCTGGTACCCCATCAATTATTCGGTAGACATATACATCAATGAGCTTTTTCATAAAAAGTCTTCGAATTTCTAAATTTCGATCTTTTTAATTTCAAGCTCTAATTTACCTGCAGGCACTGTGACTTCAGCTACTTCACCAATTTTTTTACCCAACAATCCTTTTCCTATTGGGGAATCAATAGAGATTTTACCTTTTGCAAAGTCAGCTTCATTTGGAGAAACTAAGGTGTAGGTCATTTCTTTCCCTATCTTCTTATTTAGAATGGTCACCTTTGTTAGAACTCTAACCTGACTTAAATCCAAATCTTTTGCATCAAGAACACGAGCATTTGCTAAAATATCTTCAAGCTTTGTGATACGATCTTCCATGTGTCCTTGAGCTTCTTTAGCAGCATCATACTCTGCATTTTCACTCAAATCACCCTTAGCTCGTGCTTCTGCAATATCAGCAGCCACTTCTCTACGTCCTCGTGTTTTTAAATCTTTTAACTCGGCATCCAGCTTGTCATAGCCTTCTTGTGATAAATATTGGATGTTGCTCATTACATTATTCCTTTCTTCGATTCTTTATATAAAAAAAAGCATTCCGCTTTTTGTGGGATGCTTTATATCTGATCAATTACAATACAAAAAATACAAGTATTAAGCTTATTTGTCTAATTATAATGCGTGTTTTCTTTAGTTGATAATGATTTTATCGAAAGTACAAACGCAAGCATTATAAATATTGAGCCTGCAAAAAAAGGTGCTCCAGGAAAATGAAGGAACGCAACTTCTGATGTGAAAAAACTAAACAGATTGGTCATTAATAACGGGCCAAAAATAGCTGTAAAGCTTACTAAACTGGTTAAAGCACCTTGTAATTCTCCTTGTTGGTTATCCGGAATTTTATTCGAAATAATACCTCTTAAAGCAGGACCTGAGAATCCTCCAAGGCAGTATGGAATAACCATTATCAACATAATATATCCTGTCGGAGAAAGTGAGAACCCAATTAATCCTATTGCACTGAATACTAAGCCTACATACACGGAATTCACTTCACCAAACTTTGGAATTACGACTCTTGTCAATCCTCCTTGCACTATAGCAACGCAAATACCAACTACACCAAGTGAAATACCAACCATCCCCTCATCCCAAGCAAATTTATACATCGTATAATACGTCCACGTACTTTGGGTAGCATGTTGAGCCATATATATAAGAAAGAATATTCCTAGCATGGCAGTAATACCAGGATACTTTCGTACTTGTTTGAGAGAGCCCAATGGATTAGCTCTTTTTAAGTCAAAAGGTCTGCGGTTTTCTTTAGATAAAGACTCAGGAAGTACAAAAAAACCATAAAGAAAGTTTAGAAAAGTTAGACCCGCCGCAGCAAAAAACGGGATTCTAGGACCTATTTCACCAAGTAACCCCCCAATTACTGGACCAATAATAAAACCAAACCCAAAAGCAGCGCCTACAAGCCCAAAATTTTGAGCTCTTTTTTCGGGAGTACTAATATCGGCAATATAAGCTGTGGCTGTAGTTATGCTTGCCCCAGTTATACCTGCAACAAAACGAGCTGCGAAAAGCCATCCAATCGTGGGTGCAAATCCGGTGATAAGATAATCGATTCCAAATCCCGCTAATGAACATAGTAAAACAGGACGTCTACCAAATCGATCACTTAGTGCTCCAAT
>TARA_R110000868_G_scaffold70430_1_pt1 | contig 25241 bp, 38 predicted proteins | sample TARA_R110000868 | Tara Oceans TARA_R110000868 (sample SAMEA4397489) | marine metagenome | biome: Polar Biome; feature: [SRF] surface water layer (ENVO:00010504); material: water (ENVO:00002006), including particulate matter (ENVO:01000060) such as... | depth 5 m | reverse complement strand
AGCCTCTGTGCTTACTGTTTCCGCTGTAGCTAGTGGAGTGTTGCGCGTAGGCCAAATCCTTTCTGGCACTGGCGTTGCGGCAGGAACCTACATTAGTGCGCTTGGCACAGGCACAGGCGGCACAGGAACTTATAGCGTTGTTGGCGACACTACTGCCTCAGAAACCACGATTACCGCTGTTGGCAATCCTTGGGGCTACTATCCGATCAATAACAACAATGCCGCAGGGTCTAGCGGTTATTCAACCTCATTTTGGCAACTTCCTTTGAGGGCAATTCAAGCAGTCGTTCCAATTCGTACCGCTGTGCTTTCTGACATTAACAATCTGCAAGAATCAATTGTTAAAGACATTGCGCTGGAGTTTGCCCAGCAAGAATCGCTTTCAATGATGTTCAATAATGATCAAGCGGCATCTACCACTGGTTACTACGGCGGGACGTTGGGTTTGCGTGGGTTAAACAGTTATAGCACTTCAGCTTCTGCGGCAGCCTTTGGTTCTAATGGCCCTGCAATATCAAACGGTATTCATACTGTTTTGACCTATACGATTGCAACTGCAAGTGCCATAGTTGTTGCTGATCTTGCCGGAATTTATCATTATCTACCTCCGCAATATTTGCTTGATCCAACTTGCGCTTGGATGATGAGTCCTGACACGCTTCGAGTAATTCGTCAACTTGCAGCAAACACAGGTATCTTTCTTGACCAAGCAGGCGAAGATGGAAGCAGCGCAACTGTCTATCTGATGGGCAAACCAGTCCGAATCAATCCGTATATGGACGATCTAGCGGCTGGTAAATTTGCTATTTACTTTGCTGCTTGGGATCAGTTTGTAACCATTGCCGACAATGAAGTAATGAACATTCAGATGTTCGACCAAACTCAACCGGGCTATATCACCCTGTTTGCTGAAAAGCGGGTTTGCTCAACCATTCGAGATGTATTCGCCGGGGTTCGTTGCTACCATTCCTAATGGTGAATAATCATGCCGGTCAATAATCAAACATATGCGTCTAATCGCAACCCGTTCAATTATGCAAAGATTGAACAGGTTGATAGGGATTTTGTTACGGCATGGCTTACTCTTCCGGAAATCAGGCAGCAACTCAACCTGTTTGACGATGAAAGTCAAGACACTTACCTGTCGAGCCTAGAGATAGCAACTCGGTTTGCCATTGAGGACTATCTTGGCATGTCGGTATTTGCTACTCAATACCGCATCTATTACGGCAATCCTGGCCTTGCCTCTACCGCCCTGTACCTTGACCTGCCCGAAGTTTCAATTGGCTCCAGCGGGGTCACAATTGACTCTATAGGGGTTTGGAGTGGGCTTCCACCGGAGCTTACCGAGTTAGATAGTGAAACTTATTGGTATGACTCAACGGGGAATCGAATAATCCTGCAAAGCATTCCTAATGATGTTAATCAATACAACGCAAACCCAATTGAGGTTTTATATACGGTTGAGCCAAACATAATTATGGAATATCCAGTAATCAAACAAGCGGGATTGTTGTTGCTGACGCATCTGTATAACCAAAGATCAAACAGTACCTCGGTAAATTTGAGGGATATTCCTTTTGGCGTGAGCACTTTGCTGAGACTTTATAAACCTTTAATTATGTGAATCATGTTTTATACATACGCACATATAACTTCCGATACAAACAAAATCTTTTACATTGGTAAAGGGTCTGGAAAGCGTATGTATAAAAAAGATGCTAGAAATCAACATTGGAAAAATACTGTTGCAAAGCATGGTTATAAAGCAATTAAATTAGCCAATTGGAAAACTTCAGAAGAAGCGTTTAGCCACGAAAAATTACTTATATCTAGTTTTAAAGATATGGAATATAAATTGGTTAATCAATCTGAAGGCGGTGATGGCAATAGCGCATTAGGTGGTTTTTCTTTTAAAGGAAGAAAACAAACAAAAGAAGCTATAGAAAAAACTATGGCTTATGTGCGTGGCGTTCCAAAAAGCAAAGAATCAAAACAAAAAAATAGAGAAAAACATCAAAAATCTATAAAAGTTAATGGCATTATTTACCCTAGTTGGATTCATGCAAGCAAAGCTACTGGAATTCCTACTGGCAGTATTTCTTATTTGCTTAAAGGAAATCCATTAAAAAAATGGGCTAATTACAATTTAGAATTGGTCATGTAAGATGGCAATTGCTCGCTATGAAAACGTGTTAGTTAATAACGTCACAAATGGCGTAGATGATGTTGGCGAGTACACTACAACCATAGCCGAATGGTTTGCAACTCGGGCTTTAGTTTCTGAAGTAGCTAACAATTTAAGAATTTCAGATAAATATCGGGTTTATCAAGATTTGGTACATTTAACTTTTAACTATACGCCAAACCTTAAAGAGATTGTTGATGACCAAAACCTGTACAGCATTACATGGCGTGGATTTGATTGGCGTATAACCGATGTGCGCGAAGCAAACGACAGAATGACTGTTACCCTTCTTTGCTATCGCAACGATCCTTCTACGACTGTTTGACATGGGCCAAAACAACCCGGTTACATACGCACAAGCAATTCAAGCTACGTTATCTGATATATTTGATGTTCCTGTTTATGCTAATTTCAACAGAAACTATGCAACAGAATCAAGTTTTGTTACTTGGCAATTAAGAAATGTTCACCAGCCAGTCTATACAGGTCAAACACAAAATAACAAAGGCATTGATACTCCAACTTTTCAAATAAGTATCTTTTCTCAAAGCATGAATACAGCATTTGAGTTAAGCAATACTTTATTGCAAGACTTACACGGTTATTCTGGTTTGTTTGGAACAGCCCCAAATGACTTTTATCTTGCCAAAGCAGACATTGTCTGGCTATACAATACATACGACAACGAGCTTGGTCTAAATCAGATCATTCTTGATTGCACTTTATATATTCCATCATAAGACAAAACTTTTTAACTCTGATGAAGGAATAAATCATGGCACTTCCAAATGCAATTCTCCCGGGATATGTAGCCACTCTGTGGGCTCAAGATGACGCTACTCCTACCCCTCTGACTGATGCCAATCTGTCGGTATGGACTGCTCAAGTAGCAGACATTGTTGGAACGACTGCTGGCGGTACTGGTACGTCCGGCCAATCAATTCCGGTAGAAGCAATTCCGGCCTTTGGTTCTGATGATGCGTTTGCTGCTTATTCGGTAGCTGGCGCTCGAACCGGCGCAAAGATCACCACGCAAAATCAAGTAACGTCTTTGACGATTACTGCTGCCTGGAATCCTTCGGACCCTGCTTTGTTGCAAGTTCGCGCTGATGGCTATAGCGGCACCACCATTCGCACTTACGTTATTGCTGTGTACGAAGGCAGCAACACTGTTGCTTACGCCTTCAATGCCCGCGTTGGTGGCTTGCAATGGGACTTGGCTCCAAATGCTGAAGGTAAGTTTATTTTTACCATCCATCCGGTTGGTGGGAATAGTTACGGTTGGTCAAACGACACCTAAGAGAGAACATGGACACAACAAGATCAACACAAGACCTACTTGCTTACCTAATAACCCAAGCCAATTCCGGACAAAAGAATTGGTTTGGGTTTCAACAACAAAAATTAGTAGGCATAAATGCTTGCTATGAAATGGCAATAATACATGCTGACAAAATGACCCCAGAAGAGGTTGTGCAGTATGTTTCTAAATTAAACAATGCTATTTACAATAAACTTATAAAAGGCGACAACACATGAAACTTGGTGCTGCACTAAAAATTAACGATACGTTAAGAGTTAAGAAATTTGCGCTTAACGGGCATGTTTTTAAAGTTAAAGTTCCTCTAGGTGGAGAGCTTGATTTTATTAATAAGAAAATGTATGAAATTTCAGACGAGGAAATAAAGCCACGTTTGGAAAAAATGAAGAAAGCCCTGGAAGATGTAAAGGCTGACAACATTGTTGTAAGTGAAGATGATATTGTTGTTGATGGAAAATCTATAAAAGAAACTGTTACTTCAGTTTTGTATATGGAAAAAAAGATTGTTGAGTATTTCCGGTTTCTTGTTCCGGTAGAAGGCAATTTTAACGATCTAACTTATGCGGATATTGAAGCTGAATTTCCATTGCAAATTCAACTTGAAATGCTTGAGGGCATTTCCGAAGCAATTCAACCCGGATATAAAGAGGCAAAAAAAAACTAACTAGGGACATTCGCGCACAAGCAAGGGCATACATTTATGCTCATGGCGGCTCTCCCGACAACATACCGGCAGACGATTTAAGACATATAGAAATAATGCTTAACGATGGTATGTTGGGAAACAAATCATTGCTTTTAGCCATTAGTGCTTTGACCACGGGAAACCTCAATTCAAAATTAAGAAAAGAGGCTCGCCCTTACAAGATGGAAGATATTTTGCCTTTGGCGCATGAATATATTGTTCCTCCAATGACAGAGGAAGAACGTAAAGAACAAACAAGCAAAAGCTTTATGGCATTTATGCAAAGCGCCCCAGGCGCACCGAAAGGGATTATTGGTGGGCCAAAAATTCCAGCTAGAGGGGTTTGATGAGTTTGAAACGCAATTAAAAGATATAGCCAAAGGCTATCGTGCCGATCTTGTAGTTCGTCAAACCTTAATCAAAGCCGCTAGAAAAGCATTGGAGCCTGCGCTTGCTAACATCAAAGGAATGGCTCCTTATGATAATAAAAACACTAGCGGAATTCATTTGCGGGAAACGGCAAAAATTGACGCAAGAATCCCAAATGAAAGAGATAAGAATTCTGATTTTTACAGAGAAGGGGATGTAGCATGGGGCATGGTATCGGTTAAAAAATCTGCCGTGTCTTTGTCGCAAGAGTTCGGCAATGCTAGAACGCCCGCGCATCCATATTTAAGAAATGGATTTGAAACGGCAATCCCACAAATATTGTCTATATTAAAATCTGAATTAGCTGAAATAATACCTAATTACATGATTAAGTTGCGTCGTAGAAAGATTAAATAATGGCTAATCAAATTCTTGCTCGACTTGGTGTTGTTCTTGGGCTTAATGTTGCTGAATGGCAAAGAGATGTAGATCAAGCTATTGCTGCAAATAGCAAACTAAAACGAGAAATAAAACAAAACAGTAATGCAGCAGAAAAGGAAATTGAAAAGCTTACATATGCTGTAAAGGATTTTGGCAAAGAAATTACCAATGCTGAGCGTGTAGAACGTGAATTTATTTCAGGTGGGAAATACGCTCAAGCAACGCAATCAAGAAAAGACCAATTGCTTATTCAAGCAAGGGCGCTTGATGCAGTAACGGCAGCTAGCAAAAACGCACAAAAAGAACAATTAAAATCTGCTGGACTAAACGCGCAACAGCTTCAGGCGCTTAGTTATCAAACCACCGACATATTCACCAGTCTTGCTGGCGGTCAAAGTCCTTTGCTTGTATTGATCCAGCAGGGCGGTCAGCTTAAAGACCAGTTTGGTGGCATCACGAATGTCTTTAAAGCGTTTGCTTCTGTCTTAACGCCCCTTCGAGTTGGCCTTGGTGCTGTTGCCACAATTATTGGAAGTTTGGGGTATGCCTTTTACAAAGCAAACGAAGATCAAAAAGAATTTAATTCTCAATTAGCTTTGTCTGGTGGAATTGCAGGAATTACTTACGGCAAGTTTCTGGAAATGTCCCAGGGCATTGCAAAGTCATCTGGGATTACTGTAGGAAGCGCCAAAGATATTGGCATAGCAATGGTTTCATCAGGCCAATTATTTGGTCAATCAATGGAATCCGTTGGTAAAGCTATTGGCCTTACTGCTCGCCTTTCTGGTGAAGCAGCAAATGAAGTTGCAAAAACTTTAGTTCCGGCTTTTACTAGTGGTGCCAGTGCCGTATTTGCTCTTGACCAAAAAACCAATTTTCTAACGCTAACTCAATATCGGCAAATTGAAAACCTGCAAAAGCTGGGTGATTTTCAAGGTATTGCAACACTTGCCTCTGAGGCATATACAAATCATTTGAAAGATGCAATTCCGGAATTGTCTCTTTATGCAAAAGCAATTAATTTTGTGTCTGATGCTTGGGATAAGCTTAAACAAGCTGTCACTCCAAAAACAAAAAACGAACAACTAGACGATTTAAAAAAACAATTAGCATTACTTGAAACGGTGCGCGATGGTTTGTTGCCAAGAAATGAACTTACAAAAACTGGATTTGTTGCAACCGATGAAAACATAAAAACAGAAATTGAAAAAGTAAGAGCAGCAATTAAACAATTTGAAGACCAATCAAAAACAGATCAAGAAAAAAACATTGAAGATATAAGACAAAAAAAACTAAAAGCAGCTTTTGCTATTGCTGGTGGAGAATCTGCGCTTAATGCTTTGGTATTTGAAAAGCAAATGGCTGCATCTGATTTGCAATTTGAAAGCGATGTATTTAATACAGACAAGCTAACGCGCATTCGATTGGACGGCGAGAAAAAGGTTAGGCAACTAAATGCGGAACGCACTAAAGATATAAAGAATGCCGGTTCTTCTCAATTGCATATGAATGCAATAAATGAAAAGTACGATTTAAAAGTAAAAGCAGCACAACAAGAATCTAAACAAAAAAGACAAGAAGCAATACTGGAAGAAAGAAAAGGTATTGAAGACAATATTCGTGCAACTCAATTGCAAATAGATCAAGAACAAGAAAAGCTAAGTATTTACAAAAATAACATAAATGCTTCTGAGGAAGACATTCAAAAAGCAATGACACGGCTTGCTTTTGAAAAGCAAATTAAAGATATTCGTGCGTCTAGGGTTTTGGATGAAGGGCAACAATCTGAATTAATTGCTCAGATTGCTATGCAAAATGCTCAAAAAGCATATACAGATGGTCAATTAAAAGCTTTGATAACAAGCAGGGATACAGCTCGGGTTATTCAGGATCGACAAAAAACAGAAAAAGACGCGTTGCAACTGGAAGAAGAAAAGCTTGCGATTTATTCTGCAAACCTTTTAATTTCCGACAAAGACCTAAACATTGCATTAAGCAGGCTAAAGACGGAACAAGAAATTGAAAGAATTCAAAAACAACAAACTGAAAATAAACTTACAGCAGAAGGCGCTTCGCTTGCAATTGAAGAGGAAAGGCGTATTCAGCAAAAAAGAGAAGGCATTATTCAGCTTTCTGATAATTTGAAAGTGCTACAAGATGTAAACAGAGCTGTTTTTAATGACATGGAAGCTGCAATTATGAACTTTGTAAAGACTGGAAAAATGTCTTTCAAAGATTTGGCAAAGTCTATTATTCAAGACATTATTGCAATACATGCCAAAGCGCAGGCGGCTCAACTGTTTAACATGGCAGGCGGGTTTTTAAAGTTTGCTTTTAATTCAATGACCGGAAGTTCTATGCCTGCAGCCATTATGCCCAAAGCATCTGGCGGTGGAGTGGCAGCAAACGAACCTTATATGATTGGCGAAAACGGTCCGGAATTGTTTATTCCTAGAAATTCTGGAACAATCATTCCTCACCAGGGAATGTCGCAAGCAATGGGCAATACCCCATCCGTGGTTTACAACGGGCCTTATATCGCGTCTATGAGCGCAATCGATACGCAATCCGCGACACAGTTCCTAGCAAGGAATAAACTAGCGGTATGGTCTGCCAATCAATCCGCGTCCCGTTCCCTGCCTGCGAGTAGATAATGTCCCTGACTTCAATCCTTGCAATAAGCGAATCTGTGGGTATAAACGACCACAGATTTGTAGGACAAGTGCTTAGTCGGAATCAAAGAATTAGCACCAGTGAGTTCCTAACGGTGGTGCCGTTTCAATTTAACCTGCAACCGATGAATTATTTGCGATATAGCGAAAGCAGGGCAATCCTAAACAGTCTGAGGATTCCTGATAAAAACCTGACGCAATACCTAAACTTTGGCGCTACTGGCTGGAAAAACTATATTACTTATCAAGGCGACATGAGTGACGCAGAAGTTTCCGCGTGTCAGTGGCAAACAACTTGTGCAAATCAAAATCTAGTTTTGGGATCATTGCCCTCTATTGACGCGGGGGCGTATATCGTCAAAGAGGGCGACTTTTGCCAAGTGGGTCTGTATTCATACATAGCCACTTCTGATGTCACTAGAGAGGGGGGAAGCACCGTTAATATTCCGGTGCATAGAAGCCTACTCACTCCGGTCACTAGCCCCATAAATGCGGTTATAGGGGAGTTTGGAACTACTGTAAGCATGGGTAGTTATACATATGTGGGAATTACTTTCCCTGTAATTTTGCGGGATTATCCTACTTACACACTCATTGCGATGACCAACGATTCATTTATTCAATGGTCTGGTCAATTCGTAGCATTTGAATCCGTCCTGTGAGGAAATAATGGCTGTCCCAAACATATTTGCTACTGCGACAAGTGCGATTCCTCTTTCACAACTGGACGCAAACTTTTCATATTTTACAAACCAGATAACGGTTACCTCTGCGGTTGGGGTATCAATATCAGGAACGTTTGGAGTCACAGGGGCGACCACCCTATCCAGCGCATTGACCTACGGCGGCGTAACGCTTGCCAATGCAGTCACCGGCACCGGCAGCATGGTTCTTGCCACCAGCCCCACACTCACCACACCCAACATCGGCGCAGCCACGGGCACGTCCCTGAACATCGGCAGCGGGGCGCTGACGGCTGGCGCGATTACGGCAAGTGGGCAGATAACGTCTACGGTAGTCGGTGGAAAGATTTTTGAGTCTGCATCAACCACTACCGGAAATATGTACTTCAACTTTGAGAACTCCGGTGGCAGGACTCTATACGGAATTGAATCGTCGGCTGGTGGGTCGTTAATAACAGGCTCTGGCGCTTATGATACGTTTATCTCGACTGTTGGTGTCACAGGTAATCTTGTTCTAGGCACAAATGTAACGGCAAGAGTGACCATTACTAACGCTGGCGCAGTCTCGACAAACGGCGGGGCGCTGACGGCAGGCGCAACGGGGGTGACGACGCTGACGGCGAGTGGCGTCAGTACCCTAGTTGGTAATGTCGGCGTTGGCGCTGCTCCCGTCAACCTCTACGTTGCATCATCCGCAAAAGCCATTGACATGCCCGGGATGAGTATCCTTAGTTTGAGTGGCGGAACAGGAAACAGTTACTTTTCAATTAACTCCTATTTTGATTTGGCAGGCGCTCCTTTGTACAGAGCTACCGCAGCCGCCGGTCAGCTTGCGCTAGAGGGTAATGTACTTACGTTTAAAACCGCGCCTTCCGGGACTGCTGGCACTGGTGTTTCGTTCACATCAAGACTATCCGTCGATGTTAACGGCATGAACGGCGTGTTGGGCGCAACGACGCCTGCTGCTGCGAGCGTGACGACGCTGACGGCAACCAAAGCTACTGGTGGCGACGTTATTACATTTACGAACGCTGCTGCAAACAACAAGACTGGCTTTCTCTATAGCGATGCTCAATATGTTGGATTGTTCACTTCGGCAAACGCAGCCGGAGGTGCAAACGGAGTTTACGCTGATGTCACAAATGCTACGGTTAAAATTCAAGTTGCTGCATCTGGCGCTGTGGCAACCTTCACAAGCGGGGGTATAAACGGCGTGTTGGGCGCGACGACGCCTGCTGCTGCGAGTGTGACGACGCTACTGGCAACGGGTCAGATTTCAACAACCGGCGCATATACCACAGACCGCGCCAATCAGATCACCATGTCCATGAGTGCCCCCACTGGGCAGTTGATCGTACATGGACCAGACAACTCGACCAATCCGGCATGGAACCTGTATCTGGTGCGGGCAAACGGCACCAATGTGCTGACGCCGATTCAGGTAAGCAATGCAGGCGCTGTGTCTATGGCGAACGGCGCAGCCGTCACCGGGACGCTGAGTGCGACGGGGGTTGTAACATTCAGCAATTACGGCGTTGGCACTGCAACTTTCAATGGTTCTGGCGTTATCTCATCAGTCTCCGATGAGACATGGAAGATAAAAGACGGTGCGCCAGTTGATACAGATGCAATGCTTAACAAGCTGGAGCCGGGATATTGGCACTACAACGATGAGAAAAAAGAAACATTTGGCACTGACAGGCAGTTAGGGTTTTACGCGCAAAACGTCCATGCTTCTATTGGGCCAGAGGCAGCACCAGAACCAGAAGAAGGTAAGCCGTGGGGTTACTATGACCGGTCTGTTTTGGCAGTAACTGTTCTGTCTTTGCAAAAAGCACTTGCAACAATTGAATCCCTCCGCAGCCGGGTTGCGCTGCTCGAAGCAAAATAAAGGAAAATCATGTTGAAGCTGGAACTCGAAATCGCTGAAGTAAATGCAATTCTGAACGCACTTGGTAACATGCCCTTTATACAAGTGCAGGCGTTGATTGCCAAGATTCAAGGGCAGGCTGCGCCTCAAGTAGAGCCAGTTAAAACGGAAGAGTAATGGAAACCGTTGCATCAATCATTGACTGGGAAAACAATTCCGAGTCGCTTGTTCCTTGGGAAAATAACGCAAGTTCATTAATTTCGTGGTTTGCTTATATATCCGGCAACAACATTGTTTCCGGTTACATGGCTACGTTTTGGATGCAAAGCGATGCGTCTCCAACCCCGCTAAGCGTTGAAGAACTTTCTTTGTGGAATGGATATGTTGCAACGATTGTTGGCCCTGATGCTGGTGGTATTGGTTCAGACGGAATTTCAGTCCCCGTAGAAGAAGTCCCCGATTTTGGATCCGATGATGCTTTTTCTGCGTATGCTGAAAGTGGAGAAAGAACCGGAAATAAGATTACTTCTCAAAATGCACTAACTTCGTTAGCAATTACTTCAGCCTGGAACCCTTCTGATCCTGCGTTATTGCAAATTTATAACGATGGAAAAAACGGAAGAACTGTTAGAACTTATGTTGTTGCAATTTATGATGGAACCAATACTTCTGCGTATGCTTTTAATGCCCGAATTGGCGGCGTACAATTTGATTTAGACCCTGACGCTGAAAGTCAGTTTATTTTTAACGTGCATCCAATTGGCGATAAAGATTACGGATGGTCAAATAGCTAATGAACACCATTGGATTTACGGAAACAGTTATTGATTGGGAGAATAATTCTCCTACAGTTATACCGTGGCAAAACAATTCTAGCCTTGCAATTTCTTGGTTGTCATACGCAGCAACTAATAACATTCGTTATGCCCAATTTGTTCGAGTAACAACCCCTACAGACGTTTATCGGTTCGCCACTACTCCAGCACCTATTACCGTTCCTGAAGTTGATGCACAGGCGTTTAATGCTGTAGGGACGCTAATGGGAATTGGAACCGCGCAGCAGGACATTAAATCAACTGCCAATGAAACATCTTTTAGTTTGGTTGGCATTGATACTGCCATGCTTGGATGGGTGCTTGGGCAGAATGTCAAAGGGGCGCAAATAGAAGCCTGGAACGGATTTTTTAATACTGATGGAGTTCTTATTGATGCTGGCGGGCAAGGTGGCCTTTATCAGTTTTTTAATGGTTATATAAATTCATTTTCTATCTCGGAACAATGGATGGAAGAGGCCAGACAGTTTGTTGGCATCATCACGGTAAATGCCTCATCCACTCAAATTATTCTGCAAAACAGAACTGCGGGCCGATACACCAACAATAATTCATGGCAGTTTTTTAATAACGGCGATACCAGCATGGATAGGGTATCGTTCATTAGTACAATAAATTATTTGTTTGGAAAACAGAATTGATATACAAAGCCACAAAATACGACAAGCCAATAATAAATAATCTAATGACCCAATATAGAAATGAATGTCAAATTGAACACTTAAAAAACATTGGAGAATCTTTATATTGGGACAGATTGTTAGACGAGATTATTGCAGGGCGTGGAGTGGTGTTTTTAGCTAAAGATTATGGGATTTTGATTGCAATGATTATTCCTTCTATCTGGTCAGATAAAGTCATAATCATGCACGAATTGGCTTGGTATGTAACGCCTGAGAACCGTGGAACTTCCGCAGGTTATCGTTTAATGAAAGCGTACATGCACTATGGAAGTGATTTAAAGCAACTAAACAGAATCTCGGCATTTACAATATCAAAAATGCCAAGCAGTCCCGATCTAAATTACGATAGATTCGGATTCAAAAAATTAGATGAGAACTGGATTCAGTAATGCCGGGTTCCGTAATTGCTTCGTATATATTTGAAGTAGCGGTTGCTAAATTTGCGTGGTACATGACCGCCACGGCATTTGCCATTAACATGGTGGCATCGTCAATCATCAGCAAAGCTTTTTTCTCTCCAGAGCAACCTGCTGGTGATTTTTCTGGCAACTCACCCAACCCCGGCAGCAGGCAACAACTCCCGCCAGCTACAGATAACAAAATACCTGTTGTCTATGGCAGTGCGTGGGTTGGCGGTATTGTTACCGATCTGAGCATTACTTCAAGCAATCAAAATATCTATTATGTAATTCCACTTTGCGAAGTTACTAATTTTGGTACAGACACTATTACTTTTGGTGATATTTATTACGATGGAAAATTGGTTGTGTTTGATGATACAAACCAGTTTAGCGTTACAAGTTTAATAGATGAGTCTAACGGAGAAGCGCAAGCTATCAACGGAAACATAAGAATCTATTTGTATTCAAATGGCAGTTATACGCCTGCTAATTCATCAGTTACAGCCATAGACGTAATGAGCGAAGCTAATCTCATATACACATGGGACGCAAGCAAGCAAATGTTTGATACAGCATTTGCAATTATTGTTTTAAATTACATTCCTAATCTTGGCATTACCAATTTGGGAAACACTCGATTTCAAGTTACAAATTCGCGCAAAAAACCCGGCGACTGTTTTTCTGATTATTTGCAAAACACCGTTTATGGCGCTGCGCTTCCCGCTTATCAAATTGACACGGCTTCTCTAGATGTTTTAAATACATACTCTGATGGTAGTTTTGAATATACCAATGCAAACGGCAATCCAGCAACTCAGTTGCGTTTTCAATTTGATGGAGTAATTGATACCAACAGAACCATAATGCAAAACTTGCAAGATATGGCTTCCTGTTGCGACTGCCTTTTAAAATACAGCGAGATTACGGGTAAGTGGGGCGTCATTACCCAGTCCCCTGTATATACGGTTGCAATGGCTTTGACTGATAGCAACATGGTTTCTGCTATTAGCATTACGCCTTTGGACATTGCTGCTTCATACAATGTGATTGAATGCAAGTTTCCAGATGATCAAAATCAAGATTCATTTAATTCCTCGACGTTTGATCTAGCTCAAATTGCGCCTGGACTGCTTTATCCTAATGAGCCAGTAAACAAGCAATCCATATCTCTTCCAGTAGTCAACAACAATGTCCGGGCACAATACCTTGCCAATCGGATGTTGAAAGGCGGCAGGGAGGACTTGCAAGTTCAGGTAAACGTCAATTTCACCGGCCTGCAACTTGAGGCAGGCGATGTTGTTACCGTTACCTCAGTAAACTATGGGTGGGATGCCAAGCTGTTTAGGATTAACAAAGTTATAAATGAATTCTCTGAAAACGGAGAAATTATTTCTAAGCTAACTTTGGGCGAGTTTAATCCTACGGTTTACGATGATGTTTCCGTTTCTGAATTTCAACCCGCACCCAATACCGGCCTATCAAGCCCGCTTACTTTTGGGACAATTCCTACTCCTGTTATTGGTTCTCCTGAATATCCAACTGCTGCCGTTCCTTTTTTTGCAATTGACATTACTGCTAGTAGCGGCGGCGTTATTCAATACGCAGAAATATGGTACTCGGCGTTTTCTTCGCCCACTACGGAACAATTGATTTTTGCGGGCACAACGGCAATTCAATCCAGCGGAACACCTTATGCTCCTGGGGAAACATTGCCAACTATTTATCTTTCCAATATTGCATATGGAGATTGGTACTTTTTTAGCAGGATGGTAAACAGTCTTGGCAGTTCTAAGTACAGTGCCGCCAGTTCAATATTCCGTTGGAGGCCAGCAACTTTCCAATATACAAATCGTTATCTTGTTGTCGCTTACGCTAATTCCGTGACTGGAACATCGTTTAGTTTAGACCCAAGAAACAAAAGCTACTACGGTTTGTTGAACCAGGACAGCAACACTCCAAGCCTAACGGCGTCTGACTACACATGGTATTTGGCAGAACCCACGTTTGGCACTGTTTATTTCTTGTGTTATTCAAACAGAACTAATCGTCGGTTTAGTTTTGATACTGGGCTGGCTGCACAAGCCGCGGGAACGGGTGCATTTGTACCTACTTTAACAACGCAGTTTGATCCGTCAATTTGGGCTGCATTGCAAGACGGTATTAATTACATTGATCTGGATTTTGCTACAGGTCAATTGTTGCAATCAGGAACAACAACTTCTGGAACAGGAGAAGTTTTAGTAACAAACAACCCTGAAGGAAAAGCTGTAGTTTCGTTAAAACAATTCCTTAATTTTGGAACGGGTGTTTCTACGAAAACAAGCAGCGCCTCTTTAATTACCATTGATATATACGGGCGAGTTGTTGGGTTTGACCCGCCTGATGATTTCTTTATCACCGTTGTTTCGTTTACTGCAACAGCATCGCAGACCGTGTTTAGCGTTACTCGCGGCACTGGATATATTACCGGGCAATGCTTTGTGTTCCAGAATGGATGCTTGCTTGATACGTCAGAATATACCGATGCCGCGGCAACGGTTACTTTGACGGTTGGTGCTACTTTAAACAATATTATTACTGTTGTTTCGTACCGTAGTTACACAAGCATTTTAACTACACAAACTTCTGGCACTGGCAGCGTTGCAACAATTACATTTTCACAAAGGTCTATTGCACCATTTACAGTTGGGCAATCTATAACTGTTGCCGATGTTGTTCCTGCTGGTTATAACGGAACATTTACAGTTACTGGCGTAACAACTACTACAGTTAGTTATTCAAATGCAACCACAGGCGCACAAACAACGCCGGGGAAGGTTTCTGGATATTACCCATCATTTAGTAGATCGTCTGTTTCAGTTTCTAATATTTCCACTTACTCCCCGGCTCCGGTCAGTGGATTTGAATTATTGTTTATAAATGGTACGTCTTTAAACGAACAAGATTACGATATTGTTGCTGGGTCTATTAATAATTTTCCATCAAACATGACCGGGTTGTTGACGCTAATACAATGGACTGCTAACAACCTAGGGGTGCCAAATGGAACCCCTGTTAATATTGTTGCAAATACGGTTAACGGACAAACTGTTTACAGTTTTAGTTATGATGTGAATGCTTTTAATCTTTGGATGAACGGCATTCTTTTGAAGTTGGGAACTGACGTTACTACCGGGTCTGGAACATATACTTTAGCTAATAGCCCAACAACATCAACTAATATAATGCTTCAGCAAACATTTTCTAGGACAGGTGCCGCATGACTGTTTCTTTTAATCTTTCACAACTTGCCAACAGTGTAAATTCTTCTGGGTTGTTGTCTCTTGGCACGGGGGTTACAAGCACATTGCCGGTAGCCAACGGCGGTACCGCGTCCTCAACTGCTGCCAATGCAAGAACAGCTCTTTCTGCTGCTGGTTCTGGCGCTGTTGGTTCTTCTGCTCTTACAATGACCACGGCAAGGCTTTTGGGAAGAACCACTGCATCCACTGGTGCAATCGAAGAGCTTACGGTTGGTAGCGGATTGACTTTGTCTGCAGGCTCATTGAGCGCCACGGGCATTGTGGATACATCGTCAGTGCTTACTGCCTTGTCTGGATTGACTGCTGGCGCAATAGGCACTTTTGCGTTTTTAGGGAACACAGGCGCAACCACTTATAGTTTTGGAGATACCGCTGCTGCGGCTAATTTGCAACCATCAAACAGCAATAACTCTGTTAATGGCTCTGTTTCTGGGACATGGCGGTGCCTTGGTTATTGCCCTGCCATTGATGATGGAGTTGTGTATGCCACTCTGTGGATTAGAATTTCTTAACGCTTTGGAATCAATAAATGGACAACCAAACACTAATTAACGGGGCAATTGCTTTGTCTGCTTTTTTCGGTGGATGGGTACTAACACGGATCACTAGCGCCCTGGACAATCTAAGTGACGACATGAAAAAGATGCCAGAAAAGTACGTCTTAAAAGACGATTACAAAAGCGACATTGCAGATATAAAAAACATGCTAAAAGGCATTTACAACAAACTGGACAACAAGGCTGACAAATGAAAAAGTTCATGGTGCTTACGCTTTTTTGTTCAAATGTCTTTGCCGCCCCTATCATGATTTGCAACGGGGAATATGCACTCTGTGCAGCCAGTGGCTCGACTCCAACTGGGAAGAAGATCACGGTCAATGGCAAGGTGTTTGCCGAAGGCATGGCGGTCTGCCCTGTCCTGACGGGCAGAAGCATAGCCAACCCCGCTTTGATGAACAACAGTTGCGATGCGCCTGCTGGAAAAGTATGGAGCTTATTCAGCACCGTGAGCGAAGCCCCACAAGCCCCGACATGGGCAGTGGCTCCCTTGGTGCAGCGTACTTTTATCCTAGGCAAAGACTCCGGGATGAGCAACCAGTGGGGGTACATCTGCGACAAGCAAGCCAAGAAGGTCAATGGCGTACAGCTTGCCTCATGCTATGGCCCATTGAATGAATCACCTTGGACAAATGGGCATATCAAACCGGGTGAAAAAATCATCACCGATGCCCCATCTGGGACATTGAATCCCGTAGGCGGTAATTTCTAGGAGACTATTATGGGCTGGCTCAGAAAACGGTTTGGCGAAGCAAGCACGATGGCAGGGCTTGGCGTGGTAGTTATGGTGTTGATTCCTATTCTTCCCGTACAGTATCAACTGCTGGCGCAGGGCATCGCCGCTGCGTTTGGCATTGGCGGCGCAGTACGGGCTGACCCCGGCAATCATTGAAATTAAGTAAGCATTTCACCCTCGCGGAGCTGACCGTCACAGATCACCGATTTCTGGACAACACCCCCAATGCAGGGGAAATCCAGAATCTGCGGCGGTTGGCTGCTTTCCTTGAACTGGTCAAAACCCAGTTGGGGGGAAGATTTGTGCTTGTAAATTCTGCCTTCAGGTCAGCCGCTGTAAATGCGGCGGTGGGGTCTAAGGATACCTCCCAGCATCGCCTCGGATGCGCAGCCGATATACGGATACCCGGTATGACCCCTGATGAGGTTGTGAGGTCTGTAATGACGGCAGGACTGCCATACGATCAAATCATCCGGGAGTTTTCAGACCCGATAAAAGGCGGTGGCTGGACGCACATCAGCATCCCTAACTTTTCTGAGTTGCCGCCGCGCAAGATGGCGTTGATTATTGATAAGCAAGGCACCAGGGTTTTTTAATCGCAGCTTGACCCACGCACCACCCGCGCCTTCCAGATGTCGCCATCCTGCATTGGCACCCACACCGTGGTGCCGTACCCGCCCTCGGGGTACTCCCGCTGGTACTGCGCCAGCTTCTCAATCAGTTCATCCCGCGTTGTTGCTGTCATCTCAAAGTCGATCACTTTCTTCTCCCTATATTTAGCCATCCGTTCGGTCCGGCGCTCGCTCTTTGCCCGCGCCCTGTCGTACTCGGTTTCCTCGCCCCATGAGTTCATTTGACTGTATTCCAGTCATTTTTTTTAGTTAGCGATCGCATTCTTATAGTGATATAGCTGTTCGCTTTTTTGGTTTCATCCTGTGCTTCTTTAAAACTTCCTGCGCGGCGTTGGGCACTTTTATTAGCTTTTTCGGCTATAAGTATTTTTTTTGCAAATTCTTTTGATTTACCGTCAAACAATGCGGCTGAGGTTTTTGGATAGTTTGTTGCTAAATAGGTAGAGACATTTGTGTGTCCTGAAATTGGTGTAGGCATGTTAATAGACATCGTGAATGCTTGGATGTCCCAAAAAACGCACCAAACCCCGTTCACAAGATGAATTGGAAATCCAATGTCTATCATGATCATGTGAGCGCAATGAGCAGCCTTTCCTTCGGGCCATGCGTCAATTAAACAATGTTTAAACCCCTTGTACCCTCCGGCATATAAACTCATTTGTACTCCTCCTGTTTAGCCTCTAAATCATTCACCGTTCATCTCCTTTATTTCTTTGACTTGGCAGATGTATGGCGCACACCCTTTTCGTCTGACCATCGCATATCCATCAGCAACCGCCATCACTTCCACCTCGCGTAGATCAGTTTTGTAGGTCCAAATTTTGCCATCATATTTGTCGGGAGAAACAAATTTATGGATGGCGGTTTTAAATTTAGCCATTTTTACCTCCCCGTTAACCACGTTGGCATACCCACCACCGGAAAAAACTTACGCTTAACTCTCGTTGCTAGCGGGTGGGCTTTCTTCCACTCCATCAAATGATTTAGCCGTTTGTTCTTTGCATCTGGATACCGGGCTATGTACCGCAGATGCTCAACCCTGCGCCTGCACTTGCCCCCGCAGAACTTCTGAAACGCCCTCGCGGGCTTGAACCTAACCTTGCAGGCTTGGCAAGCCTTTACTTGTCTTTTCCCCATATTTTTTCCTTGTCTGTATCTTTCGGATGCAAGAACGAAACGGATGTGTGGTCGATGCAGCTTTTGCACTTCCACATCATGACCCGCCCGTTGCTTGATGGGACTCGCCTTGCTCCGGGTATTCTCCTGCAGGTCATGCAGAGGGGTTGTATCACTTGATCTCCTTCATCTTTGCGCGGATGTCTCTCGCACACTGATTACAAGCCGCTACCATCTCCGGCTGTACGCTGAAGCCCCGTTTCTCACAGGCCTTCGCCGCTTCCTCCATACACTCGGCTCGGGCCTGTGCCAGCTTGCGCTCGGCTTCCTCGGCTCTGGTGCGAAGGGCGGCAAGTTCGAGGTTGTGAGACTCCACGGCAAGCCAAACGTCCGCCTCGCCCGCTTTTGGCTTCAGCTTGTCCAGCAGAGGGCCATAGATTTTCTCCCGGTTTGTTGGCTCGTCCGCTTTCAGATTCCTCAAAGCTAGTTTGCACAGCGCCTTGAAATCCGCAATTGTCATTCTGTTCAATGCTGCGTTCGGGTGCGCTATCCATTCCTCAATATCTGCCCTGTTCATTCCGTCCCCTTTGCCGCGTCAATGGCTTCATCCAATTCATCAGCACCAAGAAAGATGCGGCGCTGCGACCCTTCCATCCCCGTCCACTCATAAACGCCGATTGGCGTGTCATGGCACTCATCCCGCAGCCACCGATACCGCTCCGCGTCCCGTTTCACCTCGTCGAGCTGTTCCTGCAACTCTGCTAACTCAACCTGCAGCGCCAATATGTTTGCCCGTTTTTCTTCGCTCATTCCGTCCCCCGATCAAGCGCGAGTTTTATACTTCCGAGTGTGAAGTCCCTGTCCGACTGGATCGAAACGGGCACGTATTTCAATATGCAATTCCTAGCACCCGCGAGGACTGCGCGATTGATTTCTAACCGCTGCTCCAGTTGCGTCACCCGCGCAGTCAGGGCGGCGTTCTCTCGCTCAAGTTCACACATCTCGCAAGACCGGGCAAGCTGTTTGTGTTTGCATAATTTCATAGCAGCCTTCCTAGCCAAGCATCAATTACTGGTCGGGCAAAATAGCCCAACGCAAACATGACGCCGCACTCGAACCACACGACAAGGGCGGCGGTAATCCAGTCGCTTGGCTTTTTCTCTATGATGATGTGCTTGTTCATGGCTTTCTCGACATTCCGCGCCATTGATTGGTTTGGCAGGCAAAGGTGGAGCTTGCAAGTATGGCTTCTGGGATAGTCCTTGCCGCAGCGCCCCAACGCTTGCCATCCCAATACCTATAAAAATCACTACCATCCGCATACTCGCAGGAGAGATACGCCCCCACATGAATGGGCTTAATATCAGCCGGATACCACGGTGTGAGCTTCATAGCTGCGACCTCCACGTTGCTTTGCCACCTTCAAGAACCCACAGGTGCCTACTGCGTAGCCAGCGCACAGCCAGCACCCACTTAGCTGCGTTGCGGCGGCAGGGGTGCAATGATGCTGCTCTTTTTGTGAGGCTCATTCGTCATCCTCTGCCATTACATCAGCTAGGTCTTGCACCATTTCGGAGCCGGTCAATTCTTTAACTAGCAACGCGCAGACTGCTTCCCTTTCTTGCTCAATACGCTCTTCAAAAGATTGAATGTCGCTGCTCATGCTAGCAACGTACATCTCCAGCGCGAAAGAGGAATCGCGGTGCCCGTTGCGGTGTTCGAAAAGGAAATTGTACAAATCAAATTGAACCCTGCCATTTGCCGGGTACTGACCGTGCTCTAAAATACATTCAATTGCATCTTGCAAAGCATTGGCAAGATGGTCAGAGTAATGCTTGTTCCCGTGTGCTTCGTTCTGTGTGCTCATTTTTTATCTCCTGGTTGTTTGCTTCAATAAACCATTCCTGCCATGTCGTTCTATTCGGCATGTCATAAAATGACGTGCATCTGAATCTGCGCCTTTGCATCGTCGGCACCTTTTGCAACGATGCAGGTATGCCCGAGTTCTTCCAGGTACTTGATCCAGTCCTTTTGTTCGGCGCTCAAACTCCCGCCTTTTGTACGTTTCATCTCAATCCACATATCCCATTTCGGGATGAACAGATCGGGAACGCCCTTTGACAGTCCTGTTGCTTTCATTTTTGCCGCAACAGCAATGTGACGATGACCGCCGTTTGGAACAGATAGAATTCTGACCTCAGAATATGTGCGCCTGAACCATTGCACAAACATCATTTGTTCGTGATCTTCGGTTGGCACTTGAGTTAAAACGGACATTCTTCCTCCCACTTGGGGCAGGCATCAACCGTGGCAGCAAACTCCGCTGGCGGCTTCATAAAGAACTCGGTGCACATGGCATCCACCCCGTAATGCTCGCAGGTGTGACAGCACTTGGGTGGACCAGCTTCAACCCACTCGCGGTAGTCAATTAAAAATTGTGGCTCTGGTGGTCTTTTTTTCATTACCATCCCCTATTTATTACACGATGAAATTTACCGTCCATCTTGTACTCTATGCTTCTAGGCGGCACTGCGTCATTCATCTGGCGCACGATGTAGTCAAGACCCTCATCCTCGTTAATCTTCGATGCGTCGGACAGATCAGCATTGGCGCTGTTTGCCATGCTAAATAGCTGCTGCATAGATCGGTGGCCTGCATAGCCATGATTCAATATAGGCAGGTACTCGGTGACGGGCTTGTCGCTCAAACAACCGTAGTAAGTGACCGCCAGCATACTGTTTCCACTAGCGCGGCTAATGTGATTTCTCCAGTTCCAACCAGACACATCCATATTCTTTCCATGCAAACCCATGATGTCGTCATCGTGTAACTTTAGTTTCTTTTTTTCAGGCTCAGGAAACGGATGACCGCAGGCAGGGCACACCATCACAGAGATATGCACAAGCTCCCCGCAGTTGTCGCACACTTTGACTGGTGCTTCGCCATTGCCATCGCCAATTTTTTTTGATATTTGCACGTTGGTTATTGGCCCGTGGGTTGCAACCACGCCAGCAAAGTCCAGCACTAAACAGTGATCGGTGTGGCTTTTAACACGCATGCCGCGGCCTGCCATCTGCACATATAAACTGGCGCTCATGGTCGGGCGCAGCATGGCAATTAAATCTATGTCAGGATAGTCAAAGCCGGTGGTCAACACGTTAGCGTTCGTCAATGCTCGAAGTTTTCCAGACTTAAAATCAGAAAGCATTCGTTCGCGTTCTTTTTTTGGTGTGTCTCCGATAACGCATTCAGCCGCAACACCCTGTCCACGCAGGGCAGCGGCCACATTTTCTGCGTGTTGAACGCCTGTACAAAACACTAACCAAGCCTTGCGATCACCAGCCAACTCAACAATCTCGCGCACAACTCTCTGATTCTGATCGTCGGTATCCACCGCGGCCTGCAACTCGGACTCAATAAATTCGCCACCACGCTTTTTCACGCCAGTCACATCCAGCTTGGCCTTGGTGACCTTTGAGCGCAGCGTGGCTAGGTAGCCCTTGAAGATTAACTCTTCGATGCTAACAGGCTCCAGCAATGCATCAAACAGCGCGGGCTTGTCGGTAATCAGCCCATGCCCGAGGCGATACGGCGTTGCGGTGAGGCCGATCACCCGCAGGCTTGGATTGATAACCCTTAGATTTGCCAGCAGCTTGCGGTAGCCCCCGGCGTCCTTGTGATTGACTAAGTGGCATTCGTCAATCAGCACCAGATCAATGTGGCCCAATTCCTTAGCTTTGCCCCGCACCGATTGAATGCCCGCAAAAGTGATTGGCTCGCCAAGGTCTTTACGGCCCATGCTGGCGCTGTAAATGCCAAGCGGTGCGTCAGGCCAGTGTTGGCGCATCTTTTCGGCGTTTTGTTCAATGATCTCTTTTACATGAGTGAGCATCAATATCTGTGTCTCGGGCCAGTTTTGTATTGCATCCTTGCAAATCGCAGCAACAATGTGGCTTTTGCCTGACCCCGTGGGCAACATCAAGCAAGGGTTGCCCTGGTTGCCGGCATCAAACCATGCGTAAAGTTGATCTATGGTGCGTTGTTGGTAGTCTCTTAACATATTAGCCAACAATCTGAGCGTTAAATTCCTTGCGCATTTCAGAGACAAATGGATCGTCTTTGGTGCAAGCCGCGGCGTTTTTAAGGATTTCCTTGCTGCCATAGACATTTGCATTTGGCTTGCCGTTAGCAACGTGTTTGTTGTTGATTACATAGACCGCAGTCCATTCGTCCGGCCCATCCTTGCGCTGCCAAGGCACCAGATCAGGGTGCAGGACATGGCTCTCGCAGCCTACGCGCTGGGCATCCAACGGAATCACATCGTCCCACCGGGCGCAGTGCCACGTCGAGTCAGGAAGGGCGGTAGCGTTGGCGCAGGTGCGGCAGTTGACATGCTTGGTGGTTTTGGACTGGTGACAAAAATCGTGAGCATCACAAAACTTGCACTGATACCAACTAGGGTCAGAACTAATGGGTTCCGGAATTCGATCAGTTAATGCAATGCGTTTGCCCCGCTCAATGGCTTTGCCTGCAACTTCTTTGTCTAGCTTCACGCGCTCGGTGTGAATGCGGTCATCGTCTTTGCAAACCGCAACGTATAGAGATCGTTCAATCTTTGTCCCGGCCATGTAAACTTGCATTTGAACGTAATGCTCGGGCTTTGATTTCTCAACGCCTTTTTTTGTCAAGTCATCAAACGACTTTTTAGAATGCGTTTTGAACTCGGCAATATGTTTGGCCTTGGGCGCTTCCGGCACACCATTGTCGATGATGGCATCAATTGATCCAGAGACATGGCTACCAAAGTCAACCCGATGTTGTGCAGATACCTTGCGCACGTTGATGCCAATAGCGCGTAGATCGCTGATGATGTTGACTTCCTCTTGATGGCCGCGGCGAAACAGGCGCAAGATTCGACCAGGAAAAGTTGGCTGCACAGCCCAGCGAAACGATAGCCACAGCCACCGATCACAAACATGGCCCAGAGTGCTGGCACCAAGATGTGAGCGAGGCACTTCTGCTTGCGCCTCATGGTGATTATCAATCAATGACTGGATGCTATTATCTGATTCGGGAATCTTCATAAGTTTTCCTTTGTAGTTGCCATTTGCCCAGACCAGTTAACGCTGGCCTGGGCTTTTTTTATTTCTTAGCCCAAGGCGGCGCGGCCTTGGCAGGTGCTGCTTGAGTTGGCGCAAAGGCATTGGCAGGAATTACATTAGCAACAGGTGCTGCGCTGCCAGACACAGACTTAAAACTCTTGACCTCATTGCTTGCACCATATTGAGCATCATCCTTAATAGACAGCTTGATGCCAATCTGACCACCAATCAATTGATCGGTGTCGGTTACCTTCGCTAGGCCAATGGCTCGCATGATGTCGCCCAATTGCTGGCGACCAATTTCCTCTGCTTTAGGATTGGCGTTCTTAATGTTCAAATTGCCAAATACCACACGGCCTTGATGGCTCGGTCCCGTAATGTCGTATCGCAGTTTGATGTATTGGCCGTTGCCAGCCTTGGTGTCCTTTAGTTCGGCCTGCGAAATAGTTGCGGTGTACCAACCAGCAGGCAAAGGCTCAAAACTTCCATTGCCTTGCGGCAGTTCGTTAGCATCAAACTCTTCATTTAAAAATGCCATGATTTTTATTCCTTAAAGGTAATTTTGAAAGATGGGCGACCGGGCTTGGCCGTTATTGCAGCCGCAAGCGGCTTCGTAATTGAAGTGTCGGCGGCTTTCCAGATCGCCATGTTGATCTCAGGCTTCCAGCGGAAAAGATTAGAAAGGTGGCCTAACAATCCGGCCTCAGCGGCCAACTCTTGCAACTTCACGGAGTCAACCTTGCGGTCAATGCGGCCAGAGATTTTGACCACAAAGCCTTCCGGCTCGGCAGTATAGGTAGTCTCAAACGATTCGGGCAGCGCCAGAATCTTGAACATCTGGTCCTCAATCTTGCGGCGTTCAGTTGTTGCCTTTTCTTCTGCATACTTGTAGCCCAGCCATTCGGCGCTGAGTGTTTTAAGATCACTCATGCCCGTGCCCCAATCTTTTTAATGATGGCACCAAGGTCTGGACCTTCCCAGGCCTCCAACTTGCCAGAACGATCTTTCGCCAGCCACAACCCGTCCGAGTCGCACATCAACGCACGTTGTGTCACGCCTTCAGCATCGCGCTCAACACGAAGCGCCAACACCTCATCAAAATAGTACGGCAAACCTTGCGTAAGCGACTTTCCCGGCATGCCAGGGTTGTAGAGCATCTTGCCCATCTCGTCGGTGGACTTCTCCAACTTTGCAGTCATCAAAACATGACGCCCAGGCAGATCGCGGAAGGCCCGAATAAGTTCGGCCATCGTGGTGTTCATCTCACCGTAAGCAGCCCGTCCGTCCTTGCTTTTACGAAGTTCGTGATGCAAAACAACCTCGGCCACTTCGCTAATTGAGTCCAGCGCCACTGACTCAAATCCCGCGGCCTCCTTGCTTTCTTTGCACCATGAAAACGCCTCGCGCAGATCGTCCATGCTGGTAATCTCAATGTAAGACAAATCAGCGTCCTGAATGGACAGCAAACCACCTTCGGCTGACAGCACAATGGGGTTCGGAAGCCCCTTTATCAGCGTAGTCTTACCGGAGCCCGCAGCTCCGTACACCAACATCTTTACGCCGTTGGCCGATAAACCTCCGGTTGATTTCAAATTGATAGCCATTTGGCTTTCCTATTTTTTGCACCTCCGTCTGGAAATCAGTTCGAGG
>TARA_R110000868_G_scaffold168291_1_pt1 | contig 25244 bp, 12 predicted proteins | sample TARA_R110000868 | Tara Oceans TARA_R110000868 (sample SAMEA4397489) | marine metagenome | biome: Polar Biome; feature: [SRF] surface water layer (ENVO:00010504); material: water (ENVO:00002006), including particulate matter (ENVO:01000060) such as... | depth 5 m | reverse complement strand
GGCAGAACAGCCTCTACTGGGTCAGTTTTCGGTCAGCGGCAACATACGTGGAACTCAAGCAGCACTGTCGAGATGGCTGACCACCTGTTTAACTTCTGCGTTACTCATGTTGCGCTTCGGGACTGGGTGATGACGACCTTGGGAGTTCCGAGAGAAGACAACAATTTCCATAGCGTGTGGCGCGCGAAGGCTGATGGTCTGTTTGGAGAATGTGCAGATATTGCGAACCTATCCAAGCACTTAAAAATTTCAAAACCAACTGGTGACATAACAGCCATTCGCGAGGACCTCGTAGCTATCGGGATGGACGGTGAGGTGGTGAAAGGGTCGGCGCAAGCGAGAGATTCGTATCAGCTCGTCAGGCCAAGCGGAGAGTGCCTTGATCTCGTGACGCTCTTCCATAGGGTCTGCATGGCTTGGGACGAGTGCTTCTTGTCAGACACACGACTGGGCGAACCGCTACCAAGCTACGTTGAGGCATTCGTTCGCTGGCAATAAACAAAAACCCTCACTGACAGACACAACGTCCTCAGGAGGTGAACCATGCAACAGCCCAACGACTACGCCAAGATCAAAGCTGAAGGGGGTCCTTACGACTCCCTGATTCAGACCGCTGCGGCAAACCACGGGGTCTCCTACGACCTCCTGCACAAGCAGCTATTCAAGGAATCCTCGTTCAACCCTAACGCTAAGAGCCCTACGGGGCCTCGCGGTATCGGGCAGTTCACTAAGGCCACCGGGCTTGCCTACGGCCTGGAGCGGGATGAGGACTTCTACAACCCAGAGAAGTCCATCGACGCAGCCGCTCGGCACATGCGTGACAACATCAAGATTGCTGGCGGTGACGAACTCAAAGCCCTCCTCCTGTACAACCAGGGCGGGGGCCGAGTGGGCCGCAAGCAGCTTGAGGCATACGACCGTGGGGATTTCTCCGGGGTCTCCGAGGAGGGCCTGGGCTACATGCAGGCTCTCATGGATGTCACCAACACCGGCAAGAAGGCTGAGCTGGACTCCTTCGTAAAGCCAAGCGGCGGGTTTGAGGCTCCCGCTGGTATTGAGGAACAACCCAAGGCTGTCCCAGGGAACGTCCCTGACACCTTCGCCTCCTTCGAGATGACCGGCAAGAACATCGCACCCAAGGCAACACCGTTTGCCCAGGAGCTGTATGAGTCCACCGGGAAAACCGATGATGGTGACCGTGGGTTCTTCGAGGGGGCCGGTAACAACGCCTCCGTGGAACTCAGGACCTCAGTGCTCGGCATGATGATTCGTGCAGTGAACGAGGCCCCACCCGAAGCTGACTTTATGCAGACCTACACGGTCGTTCAGGACCTGTTCAACGATCCGTTCGACCTGGGCCGCCTGAGTGACTGGCAGGATGAGGACTACGACAAGCTGCGTTCCTCGGGCCTGGACCCTCAGTATTACGATGTGGTCCTCCGAGGCTACCGGCGCAACTTCGACCAGAACCTGGCTCTCGCTATGGAGAACCAGCGGATGGCAGAGACAACCCAAGGTGACCGCCTTGGGGCCTCTCTCGTGGGTGGTGGTGCCGGTATGTTGGGCGATCCCTATTCCCTCGTGAATCCCGCTAAGGGTACTGCGGGGAACTTGGGGGCTCGCCTATTGGGTGGTGCGGTTGCCGGTGGTGCCATCGGTGGCCTCTCTGAGCAAAGCGCTGCCAAGGTGTCTGGCCGTGAGGAACACCTGGGAATGGCTATCGCTGGGGGCGCTGCCTTCGGCGGTACGCTCAATGGGCTCCTCGGGGCTCGTCCTAATGGTCGCAACTCGTGGGATGCACCAGATGATGGGCCGCAGGGGCTTGAGGGAGAACTCCTTGGGCCTGAAGGTGGTCCATTCAACCCGAACGGTATCGACAATGGCCAGCTTCGCCTGGAGCAGTCACCCATTGAAGGCGAGTTCGGTTTACTCCAACTGCCGAACCCTGATGCACCACTTCAGGGAACCATTGGCCGCCTACAGGCTCGTGAACAGGCCCGCCTGGATGGACTCGATGAGGACCCCACTGCAATGCCTTTCCGCCCAGGTGAGGAGGTCAAGCAGGGGCCAGCCGGTGACTACTTGGATGTTCCCTTCGATGCGGACGCAGCTCGCACCCTGGATGGCTCCATTCACAGCGGTGGTAGCCCGATCAACCCTAAGACCGTGGAGACCTTCGCTGAACTCAATGCTGAGGCCCCACGGGCGTCCATCGGTGTCCGCCTTGGCGGGATCACGGAGATCGGCCTGAAGCTGGGCCGTTCGCTCAATGAGGAAACCCGCAAGCTGGCGTCTGATCTCTTCAGGTCCTCCACCGGCTATCAGGATGGTTCTAACGGTAAGTTCGGGGCCACTGCCTCAGACATCGCTGAGCGCCTGCGCAGCCAGGACAACGTGGCCCACAACAAGCTGGCCACTGGGCTTGATGAGGTCCTTCAGGACGCATACTGGAAAGGTCAGCGGGTAACTGAGGGCGCTAAGCGGGAGGCGATCAGCCGTCGCGTGGTGGAGGTATTGGAGCGGAGTGGGACAGTCATCTCAGGTAAGACACTAACCCCTGCGGAGTTGAAGTTAGCTGAGCAGCTACGCGAGCACATGAACCAAAAGTGGGACTACATCAGCAACCCAGCGCAGTTCGGAGACCTCCGGGCGAAGGCCCTACTGGAGGACACTCGGCACTTTTCCACGTACTTCCCTCAGCGCTACAGCTCAGCGGCGAAGGCTCAGGCAATCCAGCGGTTCGGTGGTGAGGAAGGCTTGCAACAGGCAATCGCTCACTCGTGGATGGCTTCCTATATGTCCCGTCCTCATGTTCGCCAGCGGGTGGACAAGATGATCCAAGAGGGTTTCGAGAAGGCCAACAAGGGTAAGCTGGACGCCAAGCCAATGACCCCGGAGCAACTTCGGGAGGCCGTTGAGAAGTACGCCAACGACAAGGCTTATGGCATCAGCAACTCCGACCGCTTCACGGCTAACTCGCTTGTAGAGGAGCACCTGAAGGACGGAGCTGGCCTGGAGAACAACGACTACCTCGAAGCGCGGAACCTGTTCGACTCCGATATGCAGGTCCAAGCGCCTGACGGCGGGACCTTCTCTGTGAACGACCTGAGGGACTTCAACCTCCTCCGGGTGGTCCCGCAGTACGACCGCAGGGTTAACGGTGACATCGCCATCATGGGTGGCACCGGGAAGACCACTAAGGAGCTGAAGAACCTCGTCAACGGGATGCGCCAGAAGGCAGGCCCAGGTAAGGACACACTGGAGACTGACGCTCTACTCGATGCGATCAAGATGTTCACTGGGCGTGCTCGGAGAGACCCTGATGGTGTCTGGGCGACCTTCGCTCGGTCCCTGAACGATGTCGGCTTTGTGACGAAGAACGCCTACATGGGCGCTCAGAACATCACTGAGGCCGCTTCGTTGATCGTTAAGGGGCACCAGCGGATGCTCCTGAAGGGTGTCCCGTTGCTCAAGCAGTGGACCACGACTAAGGCCAAGCTGGCACCCGAGGACATCAAGCAGATGCACGGTTTGCTGTTCGGGCGGGAACTGGACGATCTCATTCGGCCAGAGCGCCAGGACATCGTGGATAACCTGCGCCAGAACAGCAGCGAGATAGGCGCTCAGGTCGCAGGGAGCGTTAAGTACGCCACCCAGGAACTCTCAGCCCGCTCACCGTTCACTTGGTTGCTCAGGGAGTCTGGCAACTACCTCATGGATGCTGGCCGCCAGGGTGCCCTCGTGGACCTCATCGACCACACGTTGAACGGCAAGGTGACTGACCTGTTCAGCCCTGAGCGTCTGCGTTCTGCCTCGGTGTCCCCTGAGCAATTCAAGGGGATTCAGGACCTCATCAAGGCCCACTTCAAGCAGGACCGCAAGTCCGGCAAGTGGCGCATTGAGAACCCCGAAGGGCTGGCCTCGGATGTCCGTTCTATGGACCTCTACCGGCTCGGGGATCGTGTAGCAGATGAAACCATGTTGCGTCCCCACAAGATGTCCATTGCGCCGTCTAAGCAGTACGGGGCGGGCTGGGCGATGGCCCTTCAGTTCAAGATGTTTGTCCTGAGGAGTCTCAATGGCCGCATGGCCCGTGGATGGATGGAAGCTACCCGCAATGGGCAAGTCCTCGATCAGACCATGCAAGTGCTTGTCTCGGTGGGTTTGGCCACAGCGTTCTATGCCGCAAGTGCCCACACGAAAGCCCTGGGACTACCTGAACGAGCCCGTGAGAAGTATCTGGAGAAGGCTCTGAGCCCAAGCTTGATGGCCTATGCGGCGATCTCAAGGAGTTCCCATGTGGGTGCTCCGCTGGGCGTGGCGAACTTCATCAGCGCGCCTCTGGGGTTCGATCAGGCGGCTATGTTGCGGACCTCTATTCTCCCGCGAGAAAAGCGAGAGCAGCAGGCAGGCCGAGCGATCAAGTACAACCCGCTCCAGTCCGACCTCGTTAGCGGTTTCGTTGGGGGCGTAGCAGAGCAAATCCCAGCGGCTAACATCGCAGCACATGGGGTCCAAGCTGGCTACTCCGCGATCAACCTGATGGGAGATCAACCCAGAGCCGACAGGCAGGGGCACATGACGGGTCTGTGGAATGCCCTGCGGCAGTTCGTGCCTAATGACCCGTTAAGCCAAAGCCTGATGCAGCGCCTTGCTGAGGACCAGGGCGTAGACCGGGCTCGTTAAAAACCCTCACTTATAGGGGGGAGGTCCCTTAGGATACTTCTTAAAGTTCCTCCTGCCCTTCAGTCAGTCCTTGAGGTGGTCAGCGGCCAAAGTGATCATCTCCACTGATGTCGTCCCCAGTCGTCCCCTGCTGGTTGAACCGAATGGCGCAATAGCTGCGTGCAATTAATAGCGACACCCGCCAATGCCCTGAGACCCATTAAGGTCTCAGGGCTTCTTTTTCGAATACCTGACTATTTTAGTAGGACTTACCATGAGTAGCCTGATGCTGGTCTATGGGGCTGCACTGTTGCTCAGGGTTGTCGTTTGGTTGTCCTTGAGAAAATGGGCCAAAAATCCGAGCCCCCATCTAATATACAAAGCCCGCCTACTACCCCCCCTCGGGGCCCCTCAGGACTGGCACAAATGGGGCACAAGTGTGTGACAAATCACGGTTGACAGACACCCGGAGGCGGCCATTAATATGCCGCTTCCTGACCAGCTCAGGGACTACTTCAGAGCAACGGCTTCAGCATCGGCCAGACGTTATCCAGCAACCGAGGCTGAGCTTCAGCAGTAGGGTGAATCCCATCACTCTGCATCATGGAAGGCACGCCACCTATGCCCTCCAGCACGAAAGGCACCAAGGCTGAGCCAGTCTCATTGGCAACCTTGGGGAACACATCGGCGAAAGCTGTTGTGTATCGCACACCGTAGTTAGGCGGCAGTTGCATCCCCAAAATCAGCACTTCGGCCCCTGCCTTCTGTGACTGCTGAACCATGGCCGCAAGGTTTTGTTGCAATTGCGCCGGGGGCTGGCCACGCAGGCCATCATTGCCTCCCAACTCGATAATCACCAGCTCCGGCTGATGCTCTGTAAGCAGCGCGGGCAGCCGTGCGGCGCCGCCTGCGCTGGTGTCGCCGCTGATCGACGCATTGACTACTTGGTGGGCAAAACCCTCTTCGGCCAGGCGTTTTTCCAACAAAGCGACCCATCCCTCGCGGGTATCCAGGCCAAAAGCCGCGCTGATACTATCGCCGACGACCAGCACGGTACCCGCGAACGCCGCAGGCCCCCACAGCAGCAGGCTCAGGGCAGTACCGATCAACCACTTACGCATTGGATTCTCCATGAGCTCAAGTATTCTCACCGCGCGAAACCTTAGCAAAGTGGTTACCAGCACGGAAGGCGAGCTAACCATACTCCATGATCTGTCGCTGGAGCTGGTTTCCGGTGGCAGCCTGGCGATTGTCGGCAGCTCCGGTTCGGGTAAATCTACCCTGCTCGGCCTGCTCGCTGGTCTCGATCTGCCCAGTAGTGGCAGCGTGGTGCTGGCCGGTAACAACCTGGCCAGTCTCGATGAAGATCAGCGTGCGCGCGTTCGCGCTGAGCACGTCGGTTTCGTCTTTCAGTCCTTCCAGTTGCTCGACAGTTTGAATGCCCTGGAAAACGTCATGCTACCGCTGGAGCTTGAGGGCCATACCGATGCCCGCCAGCGCGCCCGCACCCTGCTGGACCGTGTCGGCCTGGGCCAACGCCTGACTCACTACCCACGCCAGCTCTCCGGCGGTGAACAGCAACGTGTAGCCATCGCCCGCGCCTTTGCCGCCGAGCCCGCGGTACTGTTTGCCGACGAGCCCACCGGTAACCTCGACAGCCACACCGGCGAGCGCATCAGCGACCTGCTGTTCGAACTGAACCAGGAGCGCGGTGCGACCCTGGTACTGGTCACCCATGACGAACGCCTGGCGCACCGCTGCCAACGCCTGATCCGCCTAGAAGGCGGTCACCTGGTCGACCACGTGGAACCTTGATGAAACAGCTGCCATTTACCCGCCTGCTTTCTCTCGCTAGCCGTCAGTTGCTGCGCGATGCCCGCGCCGGCGAGCTGCGTGTGTTGTTTTTCGCCTTGCTGATCGCCGTCGCCGCCAGCACGACCATCGGTTATTTCAGCGCACGCCTGAACGACGGCATGCTGCTGCGCGCGACTGAATTTCTCGCTGCCGACCTGCGCCTGACTGGCAGCTCGCCCAGCGCACCCGAGCAAATCAGCACGGGTAAACAATTGGGGCTGGAGCATGCCCAGCTGGTGGAATTCTCCAGCGTGGTGGCCAGCGATGCGGGTATCCAGCTGGCCAGCATCAAAGCAGCGGACAGCGCTTACCCGCTGCGGGGCGAACTGAAGAGTGCCGCCGCGCTGTATGACGCTGAACAAATCGGCACCGGCCCGCAGCCCGGTGAAGCCTGGGCCGAGGCCCGTCTGTTTGTTGCCCTCAATCTCAAACCCGGCGACAGCGTTGAAGTCGGCGCCAAAACCCTGCGTCTGACCCGTGTACTGACCTTTCTCCCGGATGAAGCCGGTGACTTTTACAGCCTGACCCCGCATCTGCTGATGCACCTGGACGACCTGGCCGCCACCGGCGTGGTACAACCGGGCAGCCGCGTACGCTATCAGGAGCTATGGCGCGGCGAAGCAGACGCGTTGGCGCAGTATCGCCAGGGCATCACCCTCGCCCCCAACCAGCGCCTAGAAGATGCCAAAGATGGCAATCGCCAGGTCGGCAGCGCCCTAGGCCGCGCCGAACGCTATCTGAACCTCGCCAGCCTGGCCGCCGTGCTACTGGCCGGGGTGGCCGTTGCCCTTTCGGCAGCACGCTTTGCCGCCAGGCGTTTCGATGCCAGCGCACTGCTGCGCTGCCTGGGCCTATCCCGGAACCAGGCACTCGGCCTGTTCAGCCTGCAATTGGCACTGCTGGGGATTACCGCCAGCCTGATCGGCGCATTGCTGGGCTGGCTGGCGCAGCTGGCGCTGTTCAACCTGCTGCAGGATTTGCTGCCGGCACAGATCCCTCCAGGCGGCCTGTGGCCCGCGCTGGCTGGTATGGCCACCGGGCTGGTCGCCCTCGCAGGCTTCGCCTTGCCGCCACTGGCCGCACTCGGCCGTGTGCCGCCGTTGCGCGTTCTGCGCCGCGATTTGTTGCCGGTGCCGGCCAGCTCCTGGCTGGTATATGGCGCAGCCTTGCTGGCACTCGGCTTGATCATGTGGCGCTTGAGCCTCGACCTGCAGCTGACTTTCGCGCTGCTCGGTGGAGGCCTGGTTACCGCGCTGCTGCTCGGTGGCCTGCTGTTGCTCGGCCTGCAGAGCCTGCGCCGCATGCTGGCCGGCGCGTCACTGCCCTGGCGGCTGGGCCTGGGCCAATTGCTGCGTCACCCACTTGCTGCAGCCGGACAGTCGCTGGCTTTCGGCCTGATCATTCTGGCAATGGCGCTGATCGCCTTGCTGCGTGGCGAACTGCTCGACACCTGGCAAGATCAGCTGCCCGAAAATGCGCCTAACCACTTCGCCCTGAATATCCTACCGGCAGACAAGTACGCCTTCGCCGCTCGCCTTAATGAACTATCACCGCACCCCGCACCATTGTTCCCCGTGGTGCCCGGTCGACTGGTGATGATCAATGGCGAGCCGGTACGACAGATCGTCAGCAAGGAATCCCAGGGCGAGCGCGCGATTCGCCGCGACCTAAGCCTGACATGGGCCGAGGATTTGCCAGCGGATAACAACTTGATCGCTGGTAACTGGTGGACGGATGCCAATACCAGCGAATTGCCGGGCGTATCGGTGGAGTCCGAACTGGCCGAAAGCCTGCAACTGAAACTCGGTGACCGCTTGAGCTTCAGCGTCGGCGGCCTTAACCGAGATGCGGTGGTCAGCAGCCTGCGTGAAGTGGACTGGAATAACTTCCAGCCCAACTTCTATATGATCTTCCAGCCCGGCACCCTGCAGGATCTACCGGTCACCTACTTGACCAGTTTCTACCTGCCGCCGCAGTACGAAAAGCAACTGGTTGAGCTGTCGCGTGCCTTCCCGGCCGTGACCTTGCTGCAGGTCGAGGCGCTGCTGGAACAACTGCGCAGCATTCTCGCCCAGGTCACCCTGGCCATCGAGTTTGTCCTACTGTTCGTGCTGGCGGCCGGCCTTGCTGTACTGTTCGCCGGGCTGCAAGCCACCCTGGATGAACGCATCCGCCAGGGCGCTCTGCTGCGCGCGCTGGGCGCCGAACGCAAACTGTTGATCAAGGCGCGCCGCGCTGAATTCGGTCTGCTTGGCGCATCCAGCGGCCTGCTGGCGGCTTTTGGCTGTGAGCTGATCAGCTTTCTGCTCTATCGCTTTGCCTTTGACCTCACCTGGCAACCGCACCCCTGGTTGCTGTTGCTGCCGTTGATTGGCGCGCTGCTGGTGGGCACGGCTGGCGTTCTCGGTACGCGCAGGGCGCTAAACATCAGCCCGCTGACGGTGCTGCGCGAGGGCTGATAGACTCGCGCACCACCTTTATCAGCCGTCCGAGAACCTGTTTAGTGTCTTGCGAGCTAGAGTCCTGCAAGGCAAAAACAGGCGAGGAAGCGGAGTGTACTTTTGTACATGAGCCTTCCGAGCCTGTTTCTAACGCAGCAGGGCCGACGCGCAGCAGACGTTAAATAGGTTCTTATGAGTCGCTACCGCCCACCCCGCTCCGCCGGCACTGCCCTGATCACCCCCGAGGGCGAGGCCCGCATGCGCGCCGAGTTACATGAGCTTTGGCATGTGCGCCGTCCTCAGGTTACCCAGTCGGTCAGTGAGGCTGCTGCCCAGGGCGACCGTTCGGAGAATGCCGAATACACCTACGGCAAGAAGATGCTGCGCGAAATAGACAGCCGCGTACGTTTTCTGACCAAGCGCCTGGAAAACCTCAAGGTGGTCAGCGCCCGGCCCAGTGCCCCGGATAAGGTCTACTTCGGCGCCTGGGTCACCTTGGAAGATGAGGACGGTGCTGAATCGCGCTACCGCATCATCGGCCCGGATGAGTTGGACCTGAAAAACAACCTGATCAGCATCGACTCGCCCCTGGCACGCGCCCTGATCGGCAAAAGCCTGGACGCCGAAGTACGGGTACAGACGCCAACTGGCGAGAAAACCTGGTACATCGTCGCGATCGACTACCTGTGACCGAGCCAAGCATGCCCTCCGCCCCAGAGACCTCATCCCAGCAAGCCCGCCTTGAGTGGGATGAGCAGGGCCAGCCGCTGTCCAGCCAATTCGCCGACGTGTACTTCTCCAACGAGAACGCGCTGGCCGAAACCCGCTACGTGTTTCTCGCCAACAACCAGCTGCCGGAACGCTTCGCCGCGCTGACGGCCAATCAGCAGTTGGTCATTGGCGAAACCGGCTTCGGCACCGGACTGAACTTCCTTTGTGCCTGGCAGCTGTTCGAGCAGCACGCCACGGCAACTGCGCGCCTGCATTTTGTCAGCGTGGAAAAGTACCCGCTGAACTGTGCTGACCTGCAGCGCGCACTGGCGCTGTGGCCAGAACTGGCGCCTTATGCCGAACAGCTGCTGGCGCAGTACGTGGCGCTGCACCCAGGTTTTCAGCGCCTGGTATTTGCCGACGGGCGCATTGTTCTGACCTTGCTGATTGGCGATGCACGTGAGCTGTTTGGGCAACTGGATGCTCAGGTCGACGCCTGGTTTCTCGACGGCTTTGCGCCGGCGAAAAACCCGGATATGTGGACGCCGGAGTTGTTCGCCGAACTGGCCCGGCTGTCCCATGCCAGCACCACCCTCGGCACCTTTACCAGTACCGGTTATGTACGCCGCCGCCTGAACGAGGCGGGCTTCAAGATGAAGCGCGTACCGGGGCTGGGAAAAAAATGGGAAGTGCTAAAAGGCGGCTTTATCGGTACAGCTGAAACAGCCGAAAAGCCCTGGTTTGCCCGCCCACAGCAGCCGGTTGGCGAGCGCAGCGCACTGGTGATCGGCGCAGGCCTTGCCGGCTGCGCTACTGCCGCCAGCCTGGCCCAACGCGGCTGGCAGGTCACCCTACTGGAGCGGCACGGCGCCATTGCCCAGGAAGCCTCAGGCAACCCGCAAGGGGTGCTCTACCTCAAGCTCTCGGCCCATCACACCACGCTGTCACGCCTGATCGTCAGCGGCTATGGCCATACCCGCCGGCTACTGGAACAGCTGCATAAAGGCACGGACTGGGACAACTGCGGCGTGCTGCAACTGGCCTTCGATGTCAAGGAAGCGCTACGCCAGGCGCAGCTTGCTGCTGCCTTCCCCGCCGACCTACTGACAAACCTGGACAGAAGCGCCGCCGAAGCCAAAGCCGGCATAACCCTGCCCGCTGGCGGCCTTTTCTACCCCGAAGCGGGCTGGGTGCATCCACCGGCGCTGTGCGCACTGCTCAGCCAGCAGCCGAACATCCAACTGCGACTGCATCAGGAGGCCTTGGAGCTGCGCCGTGACGGTGATAGCTGGCAAGCCTGGAATGACAAGCAGCTGCTGGCCAGCGCCAGCGTGGTGGTGTTGGCCAGTGCCACCGAGATCAAGGGGTTTACCCAAAGCGCAGGCTTACCGCTTAAACGCATTCGCGGGCAGATCACTCGCTTACCAGCCACCGCAGCCAGTCGCGCATTGAACACCGTGGTATGCGCCGAGGGCTACGTCGCGCCGGCGCGCCAGGATGAACACACCCTGGGGGCGAGCTTTGATTTCAACAGTGATAATCTGACGCTGAACAGCGCCGATCACGCAAGCAACCTGCAGTTATTGGACGAGATATCGCCCGAGCTTTGCGGCGCACTAAATGCTGCGGCACTCGATCCCGAACACCTGCAAGGCCGCGCCGCCTTTCGCTGCACCAGCCCGGATTATCTGCCAATTGTCGGCCCTTTGGCCGATACCACCGCCTTTGCCGAGGCCTATGCGGTGCTGAGCAAGGATGCCCGCCAGGTACCGGATACGCCCTGCCCCTGGCTCGAAGGCCTGTATATCAACAGCGGGCACGGCTCACGCGGCCTGATTACCGCACCGCTGTCCGGTGAGCTGATCGCCGCCTGGCTGAATAACGAGCCGCTGCCCGTGCCTGCCGATGTGGCACAGGCCTGCCACCCCAACCGCTTCGCCTTGCGGGCGCTGATCCGCAACAAGGCTTAACCCGACGCGCCTGTCAGCAGGCGCGCTCACGGGTCAACCGCGCAGACTGAAACGCCAGGCGCGATGGATTTTCGGGTTACGGGCGAAATCTGGATCCAGAGTCGATGCACTGATTTCTTCCACTTGATACCGCGCGGCCAAGCTCTCATCGAGCTCAAACTTGCGGAAGTTATTGGAGAAATACAGCACCCCGTCTTTGGTCAGGCGGGCCATGGCCAGGTCGAGCAGCTGCACATGGTCGCGCTGCACGTCGAAGATGCCTTCCATGCGCTTGGAGTTGGAGAAGGTCGGCGGGTCAATAAAGATCAGCTCGTATTCTCCACGGTCTTCGGCCAACCAGGCCATCACGTCGCCCTGCTCCAGACGGTTCTTGTCGGAGAAGCCATTGAGCGACAGATTGCGCCGCGCCCAGTCCAAGTATGTCTTCGACAGGTCAACGCTGGTGGTGGTGCGCGCGCCACCCTTTGCTGCATGCACGGTGGCGGTAGCGGTGTAGCAGAACAGGTTGAGGAAGCGCTTACCGGCGACCTCTTTCTGAATGCGCAAACGCAACGGGCGGTGATCGAGGAACAGGCCGGTGTCCAAGTAATCGGTCAGGTTGACCAGCAGCTTCACGCCGCCTTCGCTGACTTCCAGAAACTGCCCCTGGGTGGCTTGGCGCTGGTATTGCTTGGTGCCACTCTGGCGTTCGCGGCGCTTGATCACCACCTTGCTTTTGTCGACACCCAGCGCCTGCGGAATCGCGGCAATAGCGTCAAACATACGCGCCTTGGCTTTCTCCGGATCAATGGACTTGGGCGCGGCATATTCCTGCACGTGCACCCAATCACCGTACAAATCCACCGCCATGGAATATTCCGGCATGTCGGCGTCGTACAGGCGGTAGCATTCAACGCCTTCCTTACGCGCCCATTTGCCCAGCTGCTTGAGATTCTTCTGCAGGCGGTTGGCAAACATCTGGCCGCCTTCGCTCAGGCGCGCCTGTTCGACCACCGATGCAGGTGCCGGAGTTGGTTTGATCGGGTTGCCGTTCTTGTTGTACTGGCGCTCCAGCGGCTCCAGCGGGGATTTGTCAGCTTCGGCCTGCTCGCGCTCACGTTCGCGCTGCTCAGGGGTGCGGCGCTCGCCAGTGACGAACTGCTCGGGCTGCACCTTGATCAACAGCAACTTGCACGGTAATGCACCGTTCCAGAAGGCGTATTGCTTGTGGCTGCGGATGCCCATGCGCTTGCCCAGGTCTGGCGCACCGGTAAATACCGCCGCCTCCCAGCCCATGCACGCCTGACGCAGGCGCTCGCCGAGGTTCTGGTAGAGGTACAGCAAGCTGGCTTCATCACCCAGACGCTCGCCGTAGGGTGGGTTACAGATCACCAAACCTTTCTGGTTCTGATCCGGGCGCGGCTCGAAGGTCGCCACTTCGCCCTGATAGACCTTGATCCAATCGCTCATGCCTGCGCGTTCAATATTATTGCGAGCCGGCTGAATCAGCCGTGGGTCGGCTTCGTAACCGCGAATCCACAGGGGTGGTTTAGCCATGCCCGCTGCTGCGCGCTCTTCGGCCTCGGCATGCACGTTCTTCCACAAAGCCGGCACATGGCCCAACCACTTGCTGAAGCCCCATTGCTCACGGGTCATATTCGGCGCGATATCGGCGGCGATCATCGCGGCCTCGACCAAGAAGGTGCCAACACCGCACATCGGGTCAGCCAGTGCGCCGCCTTCTGCCGCGATACGCGGCCAACCGGCGCGGATCAATACGGCGGCTGCGAGGTTTTCCTTCAGCGGTGCAGCGCCCTGCTGCAGGCGGTAACCGCGCTGGTGCAGGCTATGGCCAGAGAGATCGATAGACAGAATCGCCTCACCGCGATCCAGACGCAGGTGCACCCGTAGGTCGGGGTTGATCTTATCCACCGAAGGCCGCGTACCGTCTTTCAGGCGCAGCTTGTCGACGATGGCATCCTTAACCTTCAACGCACCGAAATGGGTGTTGTCGATGCCTGAGCCGTTACCGCTGAATTCCACAGCCAAGCTGCCGGTGGATTCCAGGTGCTCAAACCAATCAACCTCCAGCACGCCTTCGTAAAGGCTCTGGGCGTCCTGCACGCTGTATCGCTTGAGCACCAGCAGCACACGGTTGGCCAAACGCGACCAGAGGCACAGACGGTAGGCGGTTTCCATGTCAGCCATGCCACGGATGGCCGAGGTGTGCTCACGTGCCTCTTCAAGGCCGAGGCTGCTGGCTTCTTCAAGCAGCAAGCCTTCGAGGCCTTTGGGGCAGGTGAGGAAGAGTTCGTAACGATCCGACATGGGAGTTTCCAGTGCCTAAGGCAATCAACGGCGCACCGACAAATCGGCACGGCCAAAATAAGTGACGAAGCGTCTAAGCGCGACCCTTCGTCGGAATAAACAACAGTCTCAATCGCAATTCATTCGCGATAGCACAACACCAGTACACCTTACGCATACGCCCACAGCATAGGCGTTACAGCGAAAAAACAGGGTATCCAACGCAATGCCTTATGGCACGACCCTCAAAAACGTTACGGCCTTATGACGAAACGGTCATTCACAGGCACCCGCGCATTGGTTAGAAATCTACCCAGGCCAGCACTGCAACGGTGCTGGCAAGGAGGCTCGCGACGCCGGCAGCGGACTCCGTAGGCAGAACGTTTCTGCCTGACCTTGCTTCAAGGTCTAAGGGACATAACAGTCAACATTGAGGGCTACACCCTATGAGAAGACTTAAGCGTGATCCGTTAGAAAGAGCTTTTTTGCGCGGCTATCAATACGGCATCAGTGGTAAATCCCGCGAACTCTGTCCATTCACCCTCCCCTCTGTCCGCCAAGCCTGGTTAAACGGCTGGCGCGAAGGCCGCGGTGACAATTGGGACGGCATGACCGGCACAGCCGGCATCCATCGACTCAACGAACTTCACGCTGTCGGCTGATTCAGGAACCTACCGACTCACCATGCGCGCTCCATCCGAGCGGCGGGCGCGAGCCCAGGGGCTCCTTTAGGGAGCCCTTTTTATTGCCTGCCCTCCATGAGCGGCAAACCTTCTGGCCATCGCTACGCGACGTTTAAAATGCCTCCCGGCCATTTTTATTGTTTACGACTTGCTCGGTAGCGCAGCAATCGCATCGACCGCTTCGCGAATCAATGCTGGGCCCTTGTAGATAAAGCCGGAGTAAATCTGCACCAGGCTAGCACCGGCGGCGATCTTCTCAGCCGCATGCTTGCCTTCGGTAATCCCGCCCACGGCGATGATCGGTAAACGGCCTTTCAACTCACTGGCCAACACCTTAACAATGTGCGTGCTCTTCTCACGCACCGGTGCGCCGGACAGGCCGCCCGCCTCATCGGCACATTCCAGACCATGCACCCCTTCGCGACCCAGTGTGGTGTTGGTGGCAATCACCGCATCCATGCCGGCGCCAACCAACGCATTGGCTACTTCGATGGTTTCTTCATCACTCATGTCCGGGGCGATCTTGATCGCCAGCGGCACACGCTTACCGTACTGTGCAGCCAGATCTTCCTGACGCTTGCGCAGAGCTTCGAGCAATTGCTTGAGCGAGTCGCCAAACTGCAGGCTGCGAAGGCCTGGGGTGTTTGGCGAACTGACGTTAACGGTGACGTAGCTGGCGTGCTGATAGACCTTGTCCAGGCACAGCAGGTAGTCATCCACTGCGTTCTCGACCGGCGTATCGAAATTCTTGCCGATATTGATGCCCAGCACGCCCTTGTATTTGGCTGCCTGCACACGGGCCAGCAGGTGATCGACGCCGTGGTTGTTGAAGCCCATGCGATTGATGATCGCCTCGGCCTCAGGCAAGCGGAACAGACGTGGCTTGGGGTTACCGGGCTGTGGCCGCGGCGTTACTGTACCGATTTCAACAAAGCCGAAGCCCAACTGAGCAAAACCATCAATGGCGTCGCCATTCTTGTCCAAGCCGGCAGCCAAACCGACCGGGTTGGGGAATTCCAGCCCCATTACCTTGACCGGTAGCGCGGCCGGGCTCTTGGTCAGTAAACCGTTAAGCCCCAGACGACCGCCGGCACCGATCAAGTCGATGGACAGTTCATGGGAGGCTTCGGGGGAAAGTTTGAACAGCAGCTCGCGGGCCAGGGTATACATGGGCAGGCTTAGCTCGATAAAGTTACAAAGGCCGCGATTATAGCCGGCTGCGTACCTGATAGGCGAGGCACACGGTGCTATCAACCCAAGCGGCGTAGGCCAAGTAACTCACCGGCCGCGCTGAACTCGAGTTCGAAGGAACCATAGACACCGTCATGGGTCAGAAATGGCCGAAAATGGTGAGCCGGCACACTGACACTCCGTCCATCGCGACTTTGCACTAATATCCGGTTGGCACGCCCTTGATAGACCACACGTAAGCGCTCGGCCGATAACGCAATATCAAACACCAGACTGGGCATGGAGGCACCTTTGCAACTGACTGCAGCAATCTTGCCATACGCCGCGTGCCGGCCCGGTAAAAAATGGCTGGGAGCTATTTTTTACCTCGCGCAACGACGGTCCGAAGCGTGGCCTCCCGGAATGGCAGGCCATAAAAAACCTGTCGGCATGGCCGATAATGCCTGTGCAGGGCTGCGCGGGCTCTGCCAAACTGGCAATGGTGATTTCGGAGTTCGTACTTGGCCATGAGTCTGTCTGAGCAGCCTTCCACCCTCAGCTCACGCCTCGGTGCCTTAGCGCAACGACTAGGCCTTATCGGCCGTGGACAACGACAGATACTCGAGCGTGCCAGCCAGCTGCGCCTGCCCTTTAGCCCTCTACCGCAAGTGCGTGACAGCATCTGCTGGCAAGACGGCCCACAGCTACACCGACTGATAGACCTGCCCCGCAGCGCACTCTCAGGCCCAGTCCAGGAAGACAAAGCGCAAGCTCACGCCATGCTGGTGCGGGTGATTGAAGCGCAAGAACAGCAATTGACCTCGTTCGACCTGCGCATGATCGATGGCCTATCGACCTGCAATCCTCAGCAAGCCTGCCATACCAGCTTTGAAGTCTTCGCTGCCAGTGAGCCGTGCCGCCAAGTGCGCATCATCAGTTACAAAGACTTCGTCAAAACCATTAGCTTGGCGCTACCGCGCTTTCTCGCAGGCGAACCCATCAACCTGCGCCAAGCCAGTTGGCGGGGGGAGCGAGTGTTCTGGACAGGTGAACACCACAGTGAATCCTTCGCCTGCGCCATCGCCTATGCACGCCGGCGTGAGCTGGAGGTTAACCTGCCGGCAGAACTCAGCCATTACCGACTGAGCGATAAAGGGCTCTGTAACCTGCAACAGCACTACCACGTACTGGGCATGCCCAATGCGGCCTGGAGCGACCCAGCGTTTATGGCACTGCTATTGGACAACGGCCTGCCCTACGCGCGCCTATCCCTGCTGGGCGGCCCTGGCTCGCCCGAGTTTCTCCTGTTGCCCAAGCACTCAACTGAGGCCACAGCCCTTGGTGAAGGCCTGCGCCTGGCCGGTGCGCCGGATGTGGTGGGCTATTTAAAGCAATTGCAGGTGCAGCGCTAATTCCGCTGGCTTCTCCATTCTAAAAACATAAAAAACCCGCTGCCTTTACGGCAGCGGGTTAATCATCTACACGCATATCAGACCGTTACTTTGAGGCTGTCATCTCCCAACATCGCCGATATCACACCGGCAGCATCCATGGCGCCATAAGCGGCTTGCAGGTTGATCCCCTCCAACACAATGGTCTGACCTGTTCCGCCACCGGCTCCAGCATTAGCATCCACCGTTATCGTGGTGTTGGTGCTGAAGGCAAAGGTCAGGTACTGGCTCAAACTGCCGGCAGTATCATCCTCACCGACCAGCAACTGAGACAGATCAAGTGAGTCAACGCCTTTAGCAAAGTCGGTCACCGTAGTAGTGCCTGTATTACCTAGCAGCCATTTAAAGGTGTCAGCACCCTGACCGCCGGTCAGCGTATCGCTACCACCACTGCCAATCAGGATGTCGTCACCGTCAAGACCTACTAGCGAGTTGGTGCCGCTTGTGCCGGTCAAAACATCGCCAAAACGCGAACCGACAAGGTTCTCAATGGAGTTCAACGTATCCGAACCAGCGCCCCCGGTGTTCTGAGCGGCTCCAATACTCAAGTCCACCGTCACGCCGCTAATGGCATCGAAATACCCAGCAGTATCAGTACCCGAGCCACCGTTAAGGGCATCGTCGCCACTGCCTCCGACCAGCAAGTCGTTGTTGTTTCCACCGTTGAGAGTGTCGTTACCGTCGTTTCCTATCAGGATATCGTTACCATTCTCTCCATTGAGGGTGTGACCACCGGCTAGGCCATCGACCAGAATATTGTCGCCATTCGTACCATCCAAAGCACCGCTGGTGTCCAGCGTGATCGATACCGCGGAGGTGTTGCTCGACCCACCGCCTGAGGAGGCGGTGTAGTCGAAGTCCGAGTTGCTATTCCCTCCGCCTGTATTGCCGTTGTTATCGTTGAAGTTGATCGCACCGTAGAAGCTGGTACCTACCGTATGTGAGGCAGCGCCACCAGTAACAGAGCTGATACTGCTAATATCCAGTCGACCATCCGGATCGCTGTCGTTCCACAGCAGTGCCCATTCTGGTATCGCCACAGAAACATTGCCGACGTTAGTGCGAACAGCATCACCACTGGTACTAGTGTTATCGCCAGTTGCGGTGATGTTGATAGTTGCCGTGTCGAGCGCACTCAGTGCACAGACTCCGACCTGGCCTTCATCATTGATCATCAGTAACAGCGTCGCAGCAAGAGCAGGGGCATTAACGGCGCTGTAGGTAATACTTCCACCAGATCCTAAGCCACCGCCATTGGTATCTATGCCACTAAGCAGGTTATTCAGTTGAGTGAGAGTACCTCTGAATGTCACTTGCGAAGTGCCGTTACCGGTGACATTGCCATTACTGATGCCACTATTACCTACGCTGACATCCAGCTGCCCCTGAGAAACGGCCAGAGTGACGGTTCTCAGCCCTGCTCCGCCATCAATATCCCCCACCGACATGCCAGTACCACTCAGCACCAAACTGCTGCCTTCTGTAGCGCTGTAGCTGACGTTAGTGATGGTTGCAGCCGGCGCATCATTGACAGGGGTCACATTGATGGTGAGTTGATTCGATGTCGGATCAAGGTCCGTCCCGCCATTCGCAACCCCGCCGTTGTCACGCACCTGGAAGGTGATATTGGCGTAGCCATTGCCGTTGGCATTTGCGGCCGGCGTGAACACCAGCAAACCAAGATTGCCAACGGCGATCTCTGCAGGCACCGCGCCACCGTTATAGCTAAGCGAACCAGCGCCACTAAACGCGGTAATTTTCACCGACATCAAGCTGTCGCCGTCCGAGTCGCTAAAGCCGAAGTCAGCGCCGGAGAATACTTTGCTGCCGTCTTCGAGCACGCTGAGAGTTGCATCGCTGCCACTGGGTGCCTGATTAACGTCGAGTATGGTCACCGTCAGGTTTGCACTGGAAGGGTCGCCGTCTTTGTCCAGGATGGTGTAGGTGAATACCTCATTGGAGTTGGCAGTAACCGATACCGGGGCTACATAGCTCCAGGCTCCGGTGGCGAAGCTGAAACTCAGCTTGCCGCCCATAGCGGTTGTGATGTTGCTTAGTGAGTTGCCCGCAATGTTTGGTCCAGTGCTGGGGTCGATAATGGCGCCGCCGTCCCACACATAGGTAATGCCGTTGATTGAGATGGACTGAATCCGGCCAGCGCCATCGGCACCGAACGCATCATCACCACCGCCCACCGCATTGTTGTTGCCCAGCAGCACATTGCCACTGACATCGCCGCCGGCGATCTGATCCAGCAGGGTGTCGATCAGGTCATCAAAATCAGCAACCAAGATCGGAGCGCCGCTGCCATCCAGATCGACGTCCTGCAAACGGGCATTGTTGATGCCATCGCCGACGCCAATAGTGGTGACGTTGATGCCATTGCTATCAACAAAGTTATTCCAGGCAGTCGCCGTGGCATCGCTCAATGAGTTACCACCAGTGCCGGTCTGCTGGTTGGGGTTGCCATCACTGATAAAGAATACTTGATTGCTCCAGCCCGAGATGGGGCTGTAAACCGCCATGGTTTCCTGAATACCATCCGTGAAGTCCGTGTTACCACTGAACGGACGACTGGCGATGATGCTGTCGACCTGCGCATTAAAGGCCGCCAGCGTGGTTACCGGGGCATAGGCCAGCGAGTCCGAGGAGAACGCCACGACAGTAACTTTCACATCGCCACTGGTGCCGTTAAAGAGCGCCTGACCAGCCGCCTTAACCGCATTCATCATGGTGTTGAATTCGCTGTTGCTAATGCTGCCGCTGGAGTCCAACACAAAGGCGACGTTGAAATCCTCACCGCTGCCTTCGACTACCGAGGCGAAATCGTTCTGCGCCAACGGCGTATCGTCGTCGACGTTGATCGCCAAGGTGCCAGTAGCGGTATCGCCATCCTTGTCAGTGACTTGATAGGTCAAGTTAAAGGACTGGTTGTTCTCCGCGTTGCCCGTGGCATGCTGGATCGATGCGTTCTGCGTCACGGTGTAGGCACCGGTGGCGCTGTTCATGGTTACAGTCAGCACCAAGGATGCACCCTGACTGATCAGCAACGAGCCCCCAGGACCTGCCGCATAATTGAAGCTGCTGGGTGCAACGCTGGTCAGCCATTGCACGGTCCCTGCACCATCTGCACCGAAGTTGAGGCTGAGCGTACCGCTGGTATTGACCGAGTTTGGACTGTCATCACCCGTGCCGCTCGGGATGCCGTTGGCCAGGGCATCATCGTCCAGCTGAACAGTGGCATTGCTGCTGGTGGTAGGGCCATCATCTTTAAAGCTGATAGCACCGCCCAGGTTTACAGTGGTTACGGCGATATCCCCGTCGCCATCCGTAACGGTAGCGCTCAGCTTCACCAAGCCATCGGAAGCCAGGCTGGATTCCTGATCGGCAGTGGTGTTCGGCGTATGCATAATCGACCGCTGCTGATCCAGTGTGACCTGACCGCTCGCATTTACCGACACGGTGAAAGAAACACTACCGGCAACACCGCCTACACGGCCCACGATCACACCGGCCTCGTTGTACAACAGGATATTGCTGCCGCTGGCAGAGTCATCCAAACCACTGTCGACACCAGATGCACTGACACTCAGGCTATAGACCGTAGTACCTGCACCATCCGCGCCGTAGTAAGCACTGAACAAGCCGCCAAAATTGGCTGTGACATCACTCAGCAGGTCACTTTCATCTACTTGCAGGCTGTTATTAGCAGGGGCTGCGGCACTGACGCTAGGACCATCGTCATCGAAGGCCACCTTGCCGCCTAAATCCAGTATCTGACTAGCGGTTGCAGTATCGCCGTCACCGTCAGTGATGGTGGCGGTGGCTTTCAAACCAACCAGGTTGCTCGCAAGTACGGCTTCTTGTGCGCTGTAGTTGCTGGTTGCGCCACCTGGGTTATGGTCGATCTCCTTGAGCTGGGTCAGGGTCACTTGCCCGGTGCCATTCACCGACAAGGTGAAGACACTGTTGCTGGCATTCACGCCTGCCTCGCTCGCTGAGGTAGAGCCGGTAATCACCCCAGCGTTCTCATAGAGGTAGATCGTTGCCCCATCGCTGCTCAAGCCAGACGAGGCTCCTTCTGGCGCAATCAGGGTCATGCTGTAAGCGGTTACAACCGCACCCGCGCCATCTGCGCCATAACTTGATGCAGTGATCGAGAACGCCGAGCTGAAGCTTGCGCTGCCTGTATCTGACGCCGTGCCGAGGGTCTGAGAATCCTGGGTGTTGAGTACCGGTACAGGGCTGGTACCAAAGCCCAAGCTGATACTGGGACCGTCATCATCGAAAGCCACCTTGCCGCCCAGATCCAGTACCGCGCTATCAACGTGCGTATCACCGTCATAGTCAGTGATACTCGCCGTACCGGTAAGCCCAACCAGATTGGAAGCCAGAATAGCTTCCTGTACATCGTAATTACTGATTGCGCCACCTGGCTTGTGATCAATTTCAGCAAACTGACTGAGAGTCACCAGCCCAGCGCCGTTAACCACCAGGGTGAACACGGTGTTGCTGGCATTTACCCCTGCTTCGCTACCCGCAGTCGAACCAGTAATGACGCCACCGCTTTCATACAATTTGACGGTGAGGTTGTTACTGCTCAGGCCAGACAGAGCACCTTCAGCAACCAGCAGGCCGAGCGAGTAGCTCCACGACACGACGCCAGGACCGTCAGCACCATGATTTGAAGCCGCCGAGAAGGCGCCGCTGAAATTAGTGCTCGCAGTGTCGGTATTCGTTCCGGTGGTTTGTGCATCTTGAGTATTGAGCCCTGCCGGCAGCTGGCCACTCAAGCTTGCATCAACCAGCGGGATATCATCTTCGACATGGATCAGGAAGCCACCAGACAACACCAGTGGGTTAACCCCATTGCTGGCCAACAGAATGCTGCTGAAGTCCAGCGTCAACAATTGCGCGTCATTGCTTACATCAAGTGGATGATCCAGGGACTTGTCCAGATTGAACGTGTAGTCGCCATTACTGGCCACCTGCAGGGTGAACACCACAGGGCCCGTTGCACCCGCTTTAGCGGTCAGGGTATCGCCGAGCACACTGTAGACCAACGCCACACCGCCTGAACTGGCAGGCGTAATACCGCCAAGAGCCGCTGGCGCAGTCGACAGGGTGAACTGCGCACCGGCATCCGGCCCCACCACCAGCGATGCCACCGAACCAGTGGCAACATCGGTCACTGAATCTGGGTCAATGATGCCAGTAGGCAGGTTATCTTCATCGACGTAGCCTTCAACAGGGCTGCTGTCTTCGACATAAACCGTCAAGGTAGCAGTCGATGTATCGCCGTCCTTGTCCACGATGCTGTAGGTGAAGGTCTCAGTTTTATCACCCAGCACATTCGAGGGGGCCTGGTAGGTCCAAGCGCCCGTGCTGAAGTTGAAATCGAGCGTGCCACCTTCAGGAGTCGCTATATCAGTCAGCTGGCTACCAACAATATTCGGCCCGCTGCTCGGATCGATAACGCCAGCCCCATCCCATACATACGTAATGCCATTGATCACGATGGATTGAATGTAGCCTGGGCCATCGGCACCGAAACTATCATCGTCACCGCCACCTGCAGCGTTGTCGCTGCCAAGCAGGACATTGCCGCTGACTAATGCGCCAATTTGACCCAGCAAGGTATCGATAAGGTCATCGAAGTTACCCACAAGAATCGGTGCGCCAGCACCATCCAGATCGACATCCTGCAACCGCGGCAGATTAATCCCATCGCCCACCCCAATGGTGGTGACATTAATACTGTTGCTGTCGACGAAGTTATTCCAGGCAGCGGCAGTCACATCATCCAGGGAATTGCCACCAGTACCCGTTTGTTCATTCGGGTTGCCGTCACTGATAAAGAACACTTGGTTGCTTGCGCCCGAAACAGGCACGTAAGTCGCCATAGTTTCCTGAATGCCGTCAGTGAAATCAGTACCGCCGCTGAACGGACGATTGGCAATGATGCTGTCGACCTGTGCATTAAAGGCGGCCAGGGTGGTCACTGGCGGGTAAGACACTGAGTTAGAGGAGAACGCCACGATGGTGACTTTCACATCACCATTGGTGCCATTAAAAAGCTCCTGCCCCGCCGCTTTCACCGCATTCATCATCGTGTTGAATGCACTGTTGTCGATGCTGCCACTTGAGTCGAGCACAAAGGCAACGTTGAAGTCTTGGTCTTGGGTGGCCGCCACACTGGCGACGTCATTGCGAGCTAACGGGGTGTCATCGTCGACATTGATCGACAACGTACCCTCAGCCTTGTCGCCGTCCTTGTCGGTTACCTGATAGTTCAGAGTAAAGGCCTGGTTGTTCTCCAAATCAGCATTGGCATGCTGGATTGGTGCGTTCTGAGTGACGGTGTAAGCACCGCTAGCGGTATTCAGCGTCAGCGTCAGCACTGTGGTAGCGCCTTGCTTCACCAACAGTTGTGAGCCATCCGGGCTTGCCTGATAGGTGAAGCCGCCCGGTGCTCCGGAATCCAGCCATTTCACGGTACCGGCACCGTCAGCACCGAAGTTCAGCCCCAGCGTACCGCTGACGTTTAGTGCATCAACGTCATCATTCGTGCCGCCCGGGATACCGTTGGCAAGGGCGTCGTCGTCGAGTTGCACCAAGCCATTCGGTAGCACACTTGGGCCGTCATCTTTAAAGCTGATGACCTTACCAATATCAAGGCTGGCGCTGGCCTGGTCACCATCTCCATCGGTCACGACGGCATTCAAGCTGACATGCCCCGCGCCAAGGAACTTGGCTTCATCTGGATCGCCTGTTGGATGAACAATGACTCGCAGTTGATCCAGCTTGACCGTGCCAGCGGCATCAACACTCAAGGTGAACACCAACTGATTGCTACCCGAGGTACGCCCTTCGATAACCGTACCATTCAAGCTGAGCACTACCGACTGGTTGGTCTCGGTATCCACCAACCCCGAATTGGCATTCTGCACGGCCAGCTTATAGGTCAGGCTTTGCAGGCCATCAGCCCCAGGCTGCACGTTGAAAACACCACTGAAATTAGCCGTGGCATCTATATGGAAGGCCGACTCATCAACCTGCAGTGCAGAACCCCAGGTGACATTGGTGCCGACATCGTTGTAGTCGTAATCCGAGGTGAGTGTTTTGTCCTCCCAGTTCTGATTACCTGCGTTGCCGGTATCCTGCAAATGCGAGCCACCAGGATTCAGGCTGGCATCACTGAACAGCACATTGGCACCGTCTGCCCCCACTAGCGGCACACCACCTAGCTGAGCCTGCCACTGACCTGCAACAAACTCGAAGGTCACAATTGAGCCGTTAGCCAGGCCTGCATTGGCTCCGCCATTAGGGATGATAAAGAAGCCGGTATTGGCTGGATCCAGGCCACTGAGATCAGCCACATCGCCAACCGACTGATCATGTACGTTGGCCCAAATCACTTTACCGTCTAGCGGTGAACCGTCTGGCGCCTTGTTGTAGTAACCATAGGAGTTGCTAAAGCCCGCATCGGTGCCCTGGAAGGTGACAAAGGAAGTCACACCAATATTCCCGGCCTGAATGGTCGGGGTATCGTCATCGATCGTCACAACCAATGAACCAGTAGCCGAGTCGTTATCACCGTCAGTCACCGTGTAACCGATGTTTAGGGTGATATCGTCTTCGGTGCCGCTCACGGGGTGCATCAGCGGCTTCAACAAGTTGATGGTGTAGGCGCCGCTGGCTGGGTCAGTGAGCACCACTGTCAGCAATGCCCCGCGGACAGAGCTGATCGTCAGGGTATTGGAAGGAGCATCCCAGCTGGATGTCACGGCCTCCGAGCCCAAGTTCAGCGGACCGCTGAGCGCGATGGATTTGAGGCCATCGGCACCGGCATTGAATGCCAAATTCCCATTGGTGCTGGTAGCAGCGCCGGCAACATCGCCTGGGCCACCATTTATGCCGCCAAGCAGACCCTCATCATCCAGAACAACCGCTGCCGCAGTCTTGCCAGCCACGGGGCCATCGTCTTCGAAGCTGAAGACACCCGCTGCACCC
>TARA_R110000868_G_scaffold132897_1_pt1 | contig 25251 bp, 20 predicted proteins | sample TARA_R110000868 | Tara Oceans TARA_R110000868 (sample SAMEA4397489) | marine metagenome | biome: Polar Biome; feature: [SRF] surface water layer (ENVO:00010504); material: water (ENVO:00002006), including particulate matter (ENVO:01000060) such as... | depth 5 m | reverse complement strand
AGATAAAATGGAAGCTAACGACAAGAAAAAGAAGTAAGCTTTTAGATTATTGATATAGGAAAGCCCTGGCATTTGTCAGGGCTTTTTTTGGAATAAATTGTAGTGAAATATATTTTCATTGCCCCATTGTTGCCCTCACAACCCATTTAGGATTAGGATTTTTAGTTACTGGTTTAAATACAACAGTTAGGTTTTCAATGCATTGTAAGGAGGTTCAAATTCCTAAGTACGTTATAGAAGAGGTCTTTTGTCTTTATAATGCCAATATTAAATAGAAATCCCTACTTTTGTAATTCAATAGCATTGGCCAAATCATCTATGAGTCAAAAAGTATTACTTTCTTCCAAAGAAATAAATATTATCCTGCATCGCTTGGCTTGTCAATTATTAGAAAATCATCTGGATTTTAAAAATACGGTTCTAATAGGTATACAGCCTAGGGGGATATTTTTGGCATCGCGCCTCACTAAAATTCTACAAGAGGATTATGGGGTAAAGAAGATCGATCTGGGTTTTTTGGACATTACATTTTATCGTGATGATTTTAGAAGAGGGGAGAAGACCTTGGAGGCTAATAAGACCAAAATCGACTTTCTTGTAGAGGATAGGAAAGTAGTTTTTGTGGATGATGTGCTATATACCGGTCGTAGTATAAGGGCGGCATTGACCGCCATACAATCTTTTGGTAGACCGTTGGAAATAGAGTTGTTAACCTTGATCGATCGCCGTTTTAGCAGGCATTTGCCCATACAGCCCAATTATAGGGGAAGGCAAGTGGATGCCATTAATGGAGAAAAGGTAAAGGTAATGTGGGAGGAAAATGACGGGGAGGATGTAATATATTTAGTAAAGACATAGCGCATGGGCGAATTAAGTGTAAAACACTTGTTGGGAATAAAGTATCTGAAAGAATCGGATATTCAGCTCATTTTTGAAACTGCAGATCATTTTAAGGAGGTAATAAACCGATCTATTAAAAAAGTTCCCTCACTTCGAGATATTACAATAGCAAACGTATTTTTTGAAAACAGTACCCGTACCCGACTTTCCTTTGAATTGGCGGAAAAAAGGCTTTCTGCGGATGTTATCAATTTTTCGGCAGCACAGTCATCCGTAAAAAAGGGTGAAACTTTGATCGATACGGTAAATAATATCCTTTCCATGAAGGTAGATATGGTGGTAATGCGCCATCCAAATCCAGGAGCTGGGATATTCCTGTCAAAGAATGTTAAGGCATCTATCGTAAATGCAGGTGATGGTGCGCACGAACATCCTACCCAGGCCTTGCTGGATTCATATTCCATTCGGGAGAAGTTAGGTGATGTGGCTGGTAAAAATGTCGTCATCGTGGGTGATATCCTTCATTCTCGAGTGGCACTTTCCAATATTTTTGCATTGCAATTACAGGGGGCCAATGTAAAAGTTTGTGGGCCTAAAACTTTACTGCCCAAACATATAGAGTCCTTGGGTGTAACGGTGGAAACCAATTTACGCAAGGCCTTAAACTGGTGTGATGTGGCCAATATGCTAAGAATTCAGAATGAGCGTTTGGATATCAGTTATTTTCCCACAACAAGGGAGTATACCCAGCAGTTTGGGGTCAACAAGGCCCTTTTGGATAGTTTGGACAAGGAGATAGTGATTATGCATCCAGGGCCCATTAACCGCGGTGTAGAGATTACTAGTGATGTAGCTGATTCAAAGCAATCCATTATATTGAATCAGGTAGAAAATGGTGTGGCCATTCGTATGGCAGTGATTTACTTATTGGCGTCAAAAATTAAATAATTGACATATGATATTGGATAAAGAAGGAAATGTGACCACTGTTCTCCAAGAGAATATTTCACTGAATAAGTTTATTTCCAATTTTAGGGATATCTATCCTAAAATAAAGAACGACCATATTATTATTAATCTTTTTTCCTTTGCTAAACTTACTTCCAATGATGTTTTGGAATTTTTGGAGCTTTCGGATGCACATCGAAAAACCAAAAAATCCTTTGTTTTGGTAACTGAAAAAGTATCCTATGACGAAGTTCCTGATAGTATCTGTGTTGTGCCTACCATTCAAGAGGCCAAGGATATTATAGAAATGGAGGAGATTGAAAGGGATCTGGACTTTTAGCAAATTAAAATTTAAATAGGGAAGCGGAAGAAAGAATGTAGTCGGGGAATTAACTCAAATTATGGGATTGTTGGCGTCAATTGTAAAATCCGCTACCCTAAATAGCGCTATGATTTTTCATTTTTCGTTTTCAATTTTCAATATTTCATTTTTATGAAACTAACGATATTGGGTTGTTATGCAGCAACACCTAGATCTCTGAACAATCCCACCTCCCAAGTACTGGAAATCAAAAATCATTTGTTTTTAATAGATTGTGGCGAAGGGACGCAGGTGCAATTGCGAAAAAGTAAGATTAAATTTTCTAGGATCAATCATATTCTAATATCCCATTTACATGGGGATCATTTTTTTGGTTTGCCGGGATTAATTTCTACGTTTAGGTTATTGGGCAGAACTACTGAATTGCATGTTTATGGTCCTAAAGGAATTAAGGAGGCCATTACCTTATTTTTAAAATTAGGCGATTCATGGACTAATTATCCGCTAATTTTCCACGAGCTATCATCAACAGGGCCCGAAAAGATTTATGAGGATGAGAAAGTTTCTGTTTCTACAATTCCATTGGAACATAGAGTATACACCAATGGGTTTTTATTTATGGAACAGTTGGGTGAACGTAAATTAAATGTAAAGGCTGTTGCCAAATACAAAATTGATAAATGTTATTTCCAAAATATTAAGGATGGGAAAGATATCGTCTTGGAAAATAATAGTGTGATTCCAAATGCTTTATTGACATTTGATCCACCTGAGCCGAAGAGTTATGCCTTTTGTAGCGATACAGCTTTTTCGGAAAGGATTATTCCTTGGATAAAAAATGTAGATGTGTTATATCATGAATCCACCTTTTTGGAGACCGAAAAAAAATTGGCTCCGAAAACGAAACATGCTACCGCCAAGGAGGCTGCTACCATTGCTAAAGAAGCCAATGTTGGGATGCTGATTTTAGGTCATTTTTCTACTAGATATAAATCGCTGGACCTTTTTAGGGAAGAGGCCAAAACCATTTTTACCAATGTGGAACTTGCGGACGACGGCAAGGAGTTTGATCTTTAATAGCGATTACTTATTCCTTAATTTACTGTAATTGGCCTAGAATAAGGCTTAATGTTTTTGTGGTTATTGTGAAAAATGCCTGTCTATTGTTTGGTTTCAAAGGCAGGTCTTTGGATTACTGACCATAAAGCTAAAAACATGAGCTTTTTTTAAATAGAATTACCTAGTTTAAGGTCCCTAAAAAAACTCGGCTTACTTTTCGTGTTTCAGTTTGTTTTATGCAATTTTGTACTGTAACTTTCATGTTATAATTATCCAAGAGCGCAGATGCAAAAAGACTTAGGGAATTACAGGAAATCCTATGAGAAAAGCGCACTAACCGAAGAAGTTATTTCTGATAACCCGATGGAATTATTTCAGAAATGGTTTTATGAGGTAGAGGCGTCTGATGGGGTAGATGAACCCAATGCCATGACGGTGTCAACCATTGGTTTGGACGGTTTTCCAAAGAACAGGGTGGTCCTTCTAAAAAAATATACTTTTGAGGGCTTTATCTTTTATACCAATTACGAAAGTGAAAAGGGTAGGGCCATAGCCCATAATCCCAATATGTGCATTTCATTTTTTTGGCCCAATATGGAAAGGCAGATTATAATAAAGGGAAAAGCAGAAAGAATTGCGGAAAACTTATCCGACGGATACTTTGAATCCAGGCCAGAGGGTAGTAAACTAGGTGCCATAGTATCCAATCAGAGCCAGGTAATTCCAAGTAGGGAGTTTTTGGAGAAAAAATTAAAGGATTTAGAGAAGGAATATGAAAATAAGGAGATAGAACGTCCCAAATATTGGGGAGGATTTATTGTGAAGCCTATATCTATGGAATTCTGGCAGGGAAGGCCCAATAGATTGCATGATAGAATACGATACAGCCTTCAGGATAATTATGAGTGGAAAATAGAAAGGCTTGCGCCCTAATGTTGGTCAATTTTTTTTTCACATAATGTGATGTTTAAAATTTTTTAATGTGAGCCTATAGCGTTTATATAAGGCTCAATTTTTTTATTTTTCAATAAATTAAAAATATTTAAACGTATGAAAACGATAATATTGGTAAGGCATGGGAAATCGTCTTGGGAATATAATGTTTCGGATAGGGATAGGCCGCTAATGGAAAGGGGTATCAAAGATGTGAATAATGTGGCAAAGGCGTTTCAGTCAGAATCCATCCCTATTAATGCTGCTTATTCAAGTCCAGCAAATAGGGCCATGCATACAGCTATGATATTCTTAAGGAGCTTGAACTTTTCATTTGAAAATTTTGAATTATCCAGCGAGCTATACGATTTTTCCGGTGAGGATGTTCATCGGTTTATAAAAGGTTTGAATAACGATAAGGATGCCGTTATTATATTTGGACACAATGAAGCCTTTACCCATATTGCCAATTCTCTAGGAAACATGTATATTGACAACGTTCCTACAAGTGGATTGGTACATTTAAAATTTGACACTAACGATTGGAGTGCCGTTGCAAAGGGGATTACGGTACGGACACTTTTTCCAAAACAATTAAAAGAATGATCAAGAGTAAGAATCAATATATAAACAGAGAAATAAGTTGGTTAAGTTTTAATGAAAGGGTTTTACAGGAAAGTGCCGATAAGAATGTTCCTTTAATAGAGCGACTTCGATTTTTAGGAATATTCTCCAATAATTTGGATGAATTTTTCAAGGTCCGGTATGCAACCGTAAAAAGAATTTTGGAAGCGGGAAGAACTGGAAAAAGCGTTTTGGGTGGTGAAACCGCAAAGGATTTGTTGGAAGAAATTACCGACGTCGTAATTAAGCAGCAAACGAAAAGCTTAAAAATACTCAGTGATATAGAGAAAGAATTGGAAGGGCATAATATCTTTTTGATCAATGAAAAGAAGATAACCGAGTCCCAATGTTCCTTTATCAAGAATTATTTTGTTGAAAAGGTAAGTCCGGTCCTGATGACCATCATTTTGAACGATTTGGCTGGCTTTCCGATGTTGAAGGACACTGCAGCCTATCTGGCGGTAAAATTGATTCTAAAGAAACAGCCAGGAGGGGTGTCTACGGCCAAAGAGAAGCGTTATGCGCTTATAGAAATTCCCAAAGGTATAGATCGCTTTGTGGTGCTTCCGAAAGAGGGCGATAAAAATTATATCATCATCCTGGATGACCTTATACGCTATTGTTTAGGGAGTATTTTTAACATGTTCGATTACGAATCCATATCGGCACATATGATTAAGATCACCCGTGATGCCGAGTTGGACATGGACAACGACTTAAGTAAAAGTTTTATAGAAAAAATATCCTCTAGTGTAGAACATCGAAAAATAAGTGATCCCGTACGGTTTGTATATGATAAGAGCATAGGAAAGGATACCCTGGATTTTCTAAAGGAAAAAATGGACATTGAGGACACGGATAGCGTAATTCCAGGAGGAAGGTACCATAACAGGCGCGATTATATGGGATTTCCGAGTTTGGGACGAAATGAATTAATGTATGCTAAGATTGCTCCCTTACCTGTTAAAGGAATTTCGAATGAGGGAAGTTTATTTGAAAGTATTTCAGAAAAGGATTTCTTGCAGTATACACCATATCAGACCTTTTCCTATATCATTAAATTTTTAAGGGAGGCTGCATTGGATCCCAAGGTGCGAAATATTAAGATTACGGTATATAGATTGGCCAATAACTCGCAAGTAGCGGCTTCCTTGATAAATGCCGTTAAAAATGGAAAACACGTAACGGTGCAGATAGAATTGCAGGCCAGATTTGACGAACAGGCCAATATTGAATATGCTGAACAGTTACAGGCGGAGGGCGTTAAACTTATCTTTGGCGTTCGTGGATTAAAAGTACATAGCAAAATATGCTTGGTGGAAAGGGAAGAAGGATTAAATATTAAGCGATATGGATTTGTAAGTACAGGGAATTTTAATGAATCCACGGCCCGTATCTATACAGATTATACCCTTTTTACTGCCCACGACGGTATTTTAAAGGAGTTGAACAAGGTTTTCGATTTCTTTGAAACAACCTATAAGATCAACAAATATAAACACCTCATAGTTTCCCCACATTACACTAAAAATGTCTTCAAGAAATTGATAGATAAGGAAATTCAAAATGCCAAGGCAGGTAAAGAAGCCTACATTAAAATTAAAATGAACAGTTTTACCTCCTATAAGATGGTGGACAAGCTGTATGAAGCCAGTAGGGCAGGTGTAAAAATTCAACTTATTATCAGAGGTATTTGTTGTTTGGTTCCAGGTGTTAAAGGGATGAGCGAAAACATAGAAGCCATTAGCATTGTGGACAAATTTTTGGAACATCCAAGGGTTTTTATTTTTGGTAATGATGGCAATTCCAAAGTCTATATTTCCTCGGCGGATTGGATGACGAGAAATTTGGATTATAGAGTGGAAGTTGGAGTGCCAATATATGATGCTGATGTTAAACAGGAACTTCTGGATACTTTCGATATCTCTTGGAGGGATAATGTAAAAGCCAGAGTGTTCTCTGAAAAACATGACAATGCCTATAGAAAGAATAATAATCCCAAAGTGCGATCCCAATTCGCTACCTATGATTACTATTTAAACAAATTGAACTCTTAATAAATAATTCCCATTTGAAAGTACGGAAATATGCCGCAATAGATATCGGTTCCAATGCTATACGTTTGCTTACCCATAACGTAATAGAAGAAGAGGGGAAAGAAACTCTCTTTAGGAAAAGTGCTTTGGTGCGATTGCCGATCAGATTGGGGGAAGATGTATTTAAAAATGGGACCATTTCCAAACGTAATGAAAAGCGATTGTTGAGTGCCATGAAGGCATTTCAACTTTTAATGGAAGTGCATGGGGTGGAAAAATATATGGCGTGTGCTACCTCGGCCATGAGGGAGGCGGATAATGGTAAGATCGTTATTGCCAATATTTTAGAAGCTTCAGGAGTTAAGATTCAATTGATAGATGGGGAAAAGGAGGCTTCTATCATCGCATCTACCGACCTTAAGAATTTAATAAGAAAGGATGAAACCTATCTTTATATTGATGTAGGAGGGGGGAGCACTGAATTTACCGTCTTTTCCGAAGGGAAAATAAAAATTTCAGAATCTTTTAAGATAGGAACCGTTAGGCTTCTAAATGGGATGGTGGATGATGGTAAGTGGAATGAACTGGAACTTTGGTTGAAGAAGCATGTTAAAGGGTTGCCCAATTTATCGATTATAGGTTCTGGTGGCAATATTAATAAATTGCATAAAATGTCCGGCAGAAAGGAAGGGGAGTCCCTGTCTTATATTTGGCTAAGGGCACAATATCATTTTTTGGCCAGTTTAACTTTTGAGGAAAGGGTCTCCGAACTGGGCTTAAATCCGGATAGGGCAGATGTAATAATTCCGGCAACCGAAATTTTTGTTTCTTCAGCTAAGTGGATCGGGGCCAAGAAAATTCATGTACCTAAAATAGGGTTGTCCGATGGAATTATAAAAACGTTGTATTACGCTGAAAAATAAGGCTAGTTAAGATTGGTGTTGGACATGTAGATCTTGTTTCCCTGCAGCAAATTTTAGCCATGTACCGATTCATTCGTGCCTAGGTCCTTCATAATGGTCGCCTCATAGGTTAGGAGTTCATCCCATTTCTTGTCCACTTCTTTTCGGTCTCCATACTGACGGGCAAAATTTAGGAACATGGTGTAATGGCCGGCCTCACTGATCATTAGTTTATGGTAAAACTCCGCCAACTCTTTATCTTTCAATTCCTCGGAAAGCAATCTGAAGCGTTCACAACTTCGGGCCTCTATTAATGCTGCGTAAAGTAAACGGTGCACCAATTGAGTGGTTCTGCTTCCACCTTTTGGAAAAAATTTTAATAGGGCCACTACATATTCATCCTTTCTATCCCTGCCCAATGTTTTTCCGCGGGCCAAAATACGGTCGTATACCATTTTAAAATGGCCCATTTCCTCTCTGGATAGTGCTATCATTTCCTGGGTAAGTTCTGTATACTCAGGAAAACTGACGATTAAGGAAATAGCTGTACTCGCCGCCTTTTGTTCGCAATAGGCATGATCTGTTAAAATTTCATCAATATTTTTTTCTACAATATTGACCCATCTCGGGTCTGTGGGTAATTTTAAACCTAGCATAGTGCAAATTTCTTCTCAAAAATAGAAAGAATACCATAAACCACCGTAATTTATGATGATATAGTTTTATATTTAAGCCTTCCTGGTAGGTATTGGTAATTAATGTGAATTGCCAATACCTAGATAAAGACATTTTAAAATATTTGATTTAACCATAAAAAGTATCTTGTAATATGTTATTTGAAAATATTGGTTCACAACTCTTAAAAATTTTAAAGGACAATGTGGATAATGAAAATATACAATGGCTATTTTCAAAAATAGAAGGCATTGTAGAAACGGAGTCGACCAAGGATCTATATTTGACCTATAGCCTAGTTCCTGCCAAATTGAAGACGGAAAAAGATCTTTCACTTTTAATGGTTGACAAAGATTTAAAGGCATACCTGGAAGTTCAGCAAGCTACCCTTCAGCAGATAGGCAGAATATACCTGCTTTTTAAGGTATTGGAGGCTAAGGAAGATTTTTTTAAAGCCAAGGTGGCAAATATTATTGAAGTAGCCGATAAGAGTGAACTGGAAACTTTTTTAAAATTTTTGGTTTTGCTCCCGCATCCCGAAAATTTTAAATTTCAGGCCGTAGAGGCTCTCCGGACCAATATCGCTACCGTTTTTGATGCAATAGCATTGAACAATCCCTATCCTGCACTTTATTTTAATGAACAGCAGTGGAATCAAATGTATCTTAAGGCGGCGTTTATGCAACTAAACCTCAATGATATTGTTCAGGTAGATAAAAGGGCAAATAAGGAACTTGCAAGAATTATTTCTGACTACGCACACGAACGTTGGGCTGCATCTAGGGAAATAGATCCCAGTTTTTGGAGGCCAGTGAGCAATTTCCTGGACGAAAAATTGCTAAAGGATATGAAGCGACTTTTTTCCAGTGATAATCAGTTCGAGAGAAAAGCTGCAAGCCTTTGTTGCTATAATTCCAATTCTAGCCGGGCTAAGGCTTTGTTGGCTGAATTCCCTGAGCTCTCGAAAGGAATTGAAAATGGAACCATTACTTGGGAGAACATCAAGGAATAATTAAATACAATAGGTAAATAAAAAGCGGATCAAAGGTTCAATCCAGAACTTTGATCCGCTTATTTATTTGGTCTTTTGGAACTTACTTCTTCAAGGAGTTGATCCACCCAGCAATTTTAAGTGCCTCATCCTTCTGCACATGAGGCATTGGGGCCATTGGGGTGGCGTATTCCGGCCAATTTTTGGGTTGTGGATTGTAAATTAATTCCACAATTTTTTCATTGTCATAATTTCGTTTAGAAATTTCCGTAAAGGAAGGTCCAATAACCCTTTTGTCCTTATGATGGCATGCCACACAAGTATTGGTCATGAGTAGAGGCTGTACTTCAGCGTCTGTTAAAACCTTGCTTAAAGCTGGCTGTTTTTTTGGTGTTGTTTTCTTAATGCTAACGGCTTTTTTTAATAAACTGGAGCGTTTGGTAGAGAGTTCCGATATGGGAACCGTACTGCCTTCTGGAATATTGTTCAGGGTGTAATACAATGTAGGGTGTAAGATCGTATTGCCGGATTCTTTGGCTTTTAAACCTGGCAACATAATTTCATGTACATAGTATTGGCGAAGATTGTCTATAACTATACGTACCGTCATTCCGTCATCACTTACTTTTACCCCTTTGATCTTTATTTCCTCAATATTGGTTTGTGGACTTCCATAGGCTGCATGATACTTGTAGATGTAGCTCTTGCCAAAATAGGAATCCAGATCCTCGGCCGAAGTTTTGTCTACAGGTAATGTAAATTCAATTTCAAAACCATCCTGCATTGCTTTAACAGTTTTCATTTCAAAAGGTGTACGCCCTGTCCATGTCAAAAATTCCAGACCGGAGTTGGTGGTTCCGGCTGATCCCCAACCTCTATTGGTTTCCCCAACAAAAAGTCTTCCCTCATGATCAAAATCCATACGCATAACTCCGGATTGGAAGCCGGTCCTAAAGTCGAATGCCACTCCCTGATATTCTCCCTTGACTTTTTCGAGGACTACCCTCATAATTTTACTTTGGCCCATGTCCCCAACAAGTAATTGGCCATCAAATGGCCCAAATTTACCATGGGTCTTGTCCACCTTAATTTCGGAATTTGAAATGCCCAAAATGCCGTGCGGTAAGATTACCGCCGGTAATTTCAATTCAGGGAATGATTCTTTTAATTTATAGGCAAAATCAGGATTTTCTTCATTCATAATATTTTCAGGTTTCACATATCTACCATTTACCTTGACCTGTCTTTTGTCTACCTTGCTGTAAAATTCTTCCTCCGTAAGTTTAATTGGAGAATCCTTATGGCCTGTCCATCTTAATCCTGCAGGGTGTCCTGCAAAAGTACCTTTGGTAAGATGCCAAATGGCACCAGAACCAACCCAGTCCCCTTGGTTGTCCGTATAGAATAGTTCTTCGTCCACCAAGCCATAGCCTGCGGGAGACCGCATCCCAGTGGCCCAGGGTTCCATTTTTCCGTCCTCGGTAATTTTCATGGTCCAAGCCCTCCATGGCACCCTGCTTTCTCCCCTCCACCATTCTTCATCGCCAAAAGCAACGTTGGCGGTCACGAAAAAGGTATTATCGGGAGCCAATACCGGCCCAAAGGAATATTCATGATAGTGTGTAGAAACGGGCCAGGCATAGATAGTCTTGTATTCATCGGCAATGTCATCCCCATTGGTGTCGATTAGTTTGGTCAACTCTCCTCTTTGTGCGGTGTACAGAGCTTGATCATGGTAGGCAAGTCCCAAGGGTTCGTGTAAGCCGGAAGCAAATTTTTTAAATGTTGGGGATGCCCCATTGGCCATGGACGGATTCTCAATTATCCAAACATCTCCCCGTCTTGTACAAACAGCAAGATTTCCATTGGGAAGGGACAGGACACCTCCGCCTTCCATTTGAATTCCCTCTGGTGTTGGTACCGTGGTAAGTCTATAGTAATCCTCTTCACGGGAAGTATTTTGAGCGACTATAATGGTTGCTGAAAGCATCATTGCCAGAAAGCTTAAAGTCTTTATGGCTTTATTTGTATTTTGTGTTAGGGTTCTCATATCTCTTACCAAATTATTTCATATTTAATAGTACTGCCATCTACGGGAATAATTATTTCCGCTTCATCATTTACCTCTCTAATAATAACTTCTTGTCCGGAAAGTACATTTACGTAGAACTGGTGGTCATTAACATCGAAAGAGCCGTCAGCTAATTTCTTGGCTTTTCCGGAAGCAATTTTATAATACCAATTGGATCCTCCTGTTTTGGAAAAATTCACCTCATTGATCAGATGGGTGTTTTTGTCATTGGGATAAATCTTGTTCTCCACATCAACACCTTTGTAAGTATATTTAAATATAGGTAGTCCATTTACCGGGTTCATGGTGTAACCTCCTGATTTAAATTCTGGAGCGATTCCCGTTTTGGGAAAGGGACTATTTAAGTCTTCAAGTTCTGCCAATGGTTGATTCAAGAAAGTCCATTGCACGGCTCCATTGGGTTTAAAAGATCCGTCCCCTCGACTGTGCCACATAGGGGTAGCATCTATAAAAGCACCACGCCACATCCCAACAAGGTTTTCGGCTCCCATATCATATACAAAATTTATGCCCTCGGGGGTCCCTAAACCTATGGTGTGGGAAAGACGCTCCCCATTACCTTTAAAACTTACAAAACCCCTTAACATACGCGGAGTAGCCTCAGCGTTGACAAAAATTGGGGAAACGGAACTTATTTCGGGTGGATAGGAGTCATAAACATGAAAGTTTTTCAGATTGGTACTGGCCGTACCAATTGAAAGGCCCAACCTAGGTGCTCTCCACCCTGCATTCTTTATATTGGTCAATGTAAAAAGATGCTCTCCGGCATTTAAAGAAACCGTTTTTTCCAAATCTTCTTGATCTTCCGAGGAATTATTGGTGGCAATGGCTTTACCGTCAAGGGTGAAATTTATTCCTCCGGTATAACCTATGGAAATGAGGTAGTCATCGGCTTCGGGAATATTAATTTTTCCTTTATAGGTTATTCCATACCGATCTTCCTCATGTACAACATTAATGTCTATTAACTCCCCTAATTTTTTTTCTGACGCCTTTGAAGTTTCCAAATCTTCCAAGCCTTTAAAATCGCCTTTATAGGTGATATAGCTTAAATCCGATAGAGTTACCTGAGATTCTTTTAATAGCTGGTATTTTATATTCCGAAATGCCATTGGACCATGGTCTCCTTGAATCATTAGTGGGCCAATAGCGGTTTCCTCTGTAGAAATAGGGCCGCCTGTTGGTAAAGGAACTTCAACATTGCTGTGTATCAATACGCCGTTCAAGGTTACGGAAACAAATTTTGCATTGGCAATTTTTTTACCCGATTCATTGAATTTGGGAGCCTCGAAGTGAATTTTGATCTTTTGCCATAAACCAGGTGCCTTTGCAGGATTGCTAATAGGAGTAATGCCAAGAAATTTCTTTGAGGGCTCTTCTTCCCAATTTCTGTGGATACCACCAAAATCATAGGAGGTAGGATTTAAAACGCCCCAGCTATCCTTTATTTGTAATTCATATCTGCCCTGTAAATATATTCCTGAATTTGAGCCATTAGGTATTAGGACCTCCATTTCCAATTTTATATCTCCGTGTTGCCACTGCGATAAAAGATGATCTTTTTCCGTGAAGGAGTAATCATTGAACAATACGCCAGTTCCTGGCTTAATGTGTATGGGGTGTATAGTTTCATTGGACTTTTTTTGTCTTCTTTTCTCCTTTTTGGATAAATTAATTGGTTCAGGGTCCTGATGCGTGTGAACGGTAATGTTACGGTCTGCAATAACATCGCCGACAATTTTCCAATTGCCGGTAGGGTCCTTGAAATCGTTTAGGTTTTCCAACGACAATTGCTCTTGGGACATCATGCTAAATCCGGAAAAAAGTAATAGGATTGCTAGTTTGATTTTCATTGTGATATGCTTGGTTGTTAAAAATTGGTTCTAAAGGTATCATTAATCAGAGTTTAAAAATAAGGTAGGTAGGAATTTAACATTAAGGACGTATTCGTTAATTTTTTATTTTTTTTGGCCCAAGCGATAGCTTGGCTTGCTTATTTTACAGTGCATTAGGTTTTGGCCGCTAATATTTGAGGTTTTATTGGGATTTTTATTGTTTTAGAAAAAGTAAATACGCAAAGATGAATTATGGGACTGTGATATATTTTTTGACAGGATATTGCAAAATTATTTTCAAATGATTTAAATTGCTACAATATTGGAGGAAACTAGAGGTTTTAGGCAAAAAAAGTATCAAATTCGGTATATATTGATTTGAATTTGATCTATTTTAAGGCAAAAGACCATTACTAATCTAGGGATAGGTGCTGCAATTCATTAATCAAACTTAATTAAATAGGTAACATGGGTAACATTTCAAAATCTTTACTAGTACTGATCTTGGTAGGCCTGCTTGGTTCATGTAAACCAAAAGAAGTGAAATTATTGGTGTTTAGTAAAACGGAAGGATTTAGACATGGTTCCATAGAAGCAGGTGTGGTAGCTATGAAAAAATTAGGTGGGCAAAATGGTTTTATTGTGGAGGCCACGGAAGATGCAAGTTATTTTACCGAAGACATGCTTAAGCAATATTCCGCTGTTATATTTTTAAATACTACCGGAGATATTTTAAATGACGTGCAACAGGCCGATTTTGAAAGATATATTCAAGCAGGTGGTGGATTTTTTGGTATCCATGCTGCTACGGATACGGAATACGGTTGGCCATGGTACAATAAATTGGTGGGGGCATATTTTAAGGGACATCCGAAAATTCAGGAGGCAAGATTGAATATAGTGGACAAGAAACACCCGGCCACAAAATCCATGGCAGACACATGGATGAAGACAGACGAATGGTATAATTTCAGGGATATCAATCCTGACATTAAGGTTCTAATAGAAATAGATGAAACTAGTTATGAAGGAGGAGAGAATGGGGAGCATCATCCTATCTCTTGGTTTCATGACTTTGATGGTGGAAGGTCATTTTATACAGAAATGGGCCATACCGATGCCACTTTTGAAAATCCTGATTTTTTAAATCATGTTTTAGGTGGTCTTAAATATGTTATCGGGAAGGGAGATTTGGATTACAGCAAAGCAAAAACGGAAAGGATTCCGGAGGAAAACAGGTACGTTCGTACGGTACTGGATTTTAACCTGAACGAACCAATGGAATTGGAGGAATTACCTGGTAGAGGTATATTGTTCGTGGAACGTAGAGGCGCATTAAAACTATATGATTTTAAGGAGGAAAAAACAAAGCAAATTGCCCAACTGAATTTATTTTATGGTAATGAAGATGGGTTGTTGGGTTTAGCAGTAGACCCAAATTATCAACAAAACAGTTGGATCTATTTATTTTATTCAGCCCCAGGTGAAATATCGGAACAGCGGATTTCAAGATTTACTTTAAAGGGAGATTCGTTGGATTTAGCGTCCGAAAAAAATCTTTTGACCATTCCAACATTACGTAAATGCTGCCACAGCGGAGGTGCATTGGAATTTGGTCCTGATGGTAACTTGTATATCGGTTTGGGGGACAATACCAATCCTTTTGAATCTTCTGGGTATGCGCCTATAGATGAAAGGGAGGGTAGAGCCTTATGGGATTCTCAAAAATCAGCGGCCAATTCCAATGACCTTAGAGGTAAAATTCTGAGGATCAAGCCAGAGGATGATGGGACATATTCCATACCCGAAGGAAACCTTTTTCCAGTGGGAATGCCCAAAACAAGACCGGAAATATACGTAATGGGAAGTCGAAATCCATTTAGATTTTCCGTAGATAGCAAAACTGGCTATCTTTATTGGGGAGATGTTGGTCCGGACGCAGGTAAGCCAGATCCCAATCGTGGCCCTGATGGTATGGGCGAATTTGACCAGGCCAGAAAAGCTGGGAATTGGGGATGGCCATATACCCGAGGAAACAATCAGGCTTACAATGATTATGATTTTACAACGGAAACTTCTGGAGAAAAATTTGACCCTGCCAACTTAATAAATGATTCGCCCAATAATACGGGTATAAGGGAGCTTCCCCCTGCACAGGAATCAATGATATGGTTTTCTTATGGTGCTTCTGAGGAATTCCCATGGTTGGGATCAGGTGGAGTTAATCCTATGGCGGGCCCTATTTATCATGCTTCCAATTATCCCAATGCTACCAATAATTTTCCAGCTTATTTTGAGAATAAGATTCTTTTGTATGAATGGATGAGGGATTGGATATATGTGGTGACCCTGGATGAAAATCACAATTATGTAAAGGCAGATCCCTTTATGCCCAAAAGTGAGTTTTCACATCCAATGGACATGCTTTTTGCTTCAGATGGCAATCTTTATGTGCTTGAATATGGGCAAAAATGGAATTCGCAAAATATGGATGCCCGTTTAAATAGAATTGGTTATGTAAGTGGCAATCGCAAACCAGTGTCCAGAATAACATCGGACAAAATGGTGGGGGCACAGCCTTTTACGGTACAATTTTCAGGAAGTTCATCAGAGGATTTTGATAAGGATAAATTGCGGTACGAGTGGTATTTTAATGCTGATGAGGTGCAAGATACTTCAATGGAGCCAAGTTTTACCTTTAACGAGCCTGGGAATTATACAGTTCGTTTAAAGGTTACCGACGAAGCTGGAAATACTGATATATCTACCCAGAAAATATTGGTAGGTAATGATATCCCCGAATTGAAAATTGAATTGGACACTAAGAACCATGTTTACTGGGATGGAAGGAAAGTGGGCTACAAGGTTGTTGTAACGGATAAACAGGATGGCAGTACCTTGGACGGTGGCATAGACCCCAAGGAGGTTAAGGTCACCTTTGATTATATTCCTGAGGGTGAGGATATGGTCAAGGCTACCGTAGGGCATCAACAAAACACTATCCCGGAAGGTAAATTAATCATGGACGATACGGATTGTAAGGCATGTCATGCCGTGAACGTTAAGGTCAATGGACCTTCTTACGAGGAAATTGCAGCCCGTTATTCAGCAGTCGATAAAAATTACCTTATAGATAAAATTATCAAAGGAGGTTCAGGAGTTTGGGGAGAAAGTATGATGTCTGCCCACCCTCAATTAAAGGTGGTGGAAGTGGATAAAATAGTGGACTATATTCTTACTCTTGATCCTAAAATGGGGAAAGATGAAAACTTACTTCCCTTAGCCGGTGAAGTTAGTTTTGATGAACACCAGGTTAAAAGGAGCCAAGGAAAGTACGTTTTAATGGCTTCATATTCAGATAAAGGGAGCAAAGAGCAGCCAGAATCCTCTTTATCGGCCAGAGATCAAATAATTTTTAACTTCCCAAAATTCAAGGGTGTGAATGCTGACGATAAAAGTGGGGGATTGAGTAATTGGGAAGTAGATGGAGAAGAAATTGTTGGGTCCATTAAAAATAATTCTTATTTGAAGTTTAACAACATTGGATTGGAGGGGGTGAAGAATATAGAGCTATCCATGTATTTTGGAGCCGACTATCCCTACGAGGGCACCATTGAAATAAGGGAGAATAGTCCAACCGGTAACCTTATAGGTGAAAGTAGCGTGAAATATTTTAATAAGGAAAAAGGAGCACACAGGAAATATGATATCCCGGTAACGCCAACTGCGTATAATAATGCTTTGTATCTAGTGTTTAAGGTTACTGGTGATAAGGAACAAATTATAGGGAATTTTAACTCCATGATTTTGAAATATTAAGTCGTGGATCAGATTTTAGATAATGTGCTTTTTTCAGACTAAATTTCAGGTATGTTATTTGGGTTTCTGTTAAAACACTTTTAAAATGGAGTTGTTTTAAGCGTTAAAACCCATTATTTAATTAACTTTAACGGTTGGATTTGCTCTTAAAAAATATGGATTTTCAGTTTGTTATGTTTAAATCTTAATGGGGCAGTGAATCATTATAATTTTAGATTCGATTATCAATTAAAGTATACAATATTATTATGGAAGAGAAAATGATGATTATAGACCCGCATGTGCATATGACATCCAGGACTACAGATGATTATGAGGCAATGGCAGCGGCAGGTGTAGTGGCTATTATAGAGCCTTCTTTTTGGTTGGGGCAACCACGTACCCAGGTAGGTTCATTTCAAGACTATTATAGCAGCCTGGTTGGTTGGGAGCCTTTTAGGGCAAGTCAGTTTGGCATACATCATTATTGTACCATAGGGTTAAACTCCAAAGAGGCCAATAATGAGGCATTGGCAGAACAGGTAATTGAATTATTGCCTCTTTATGTGCATAAGGAAAATGTGGTGGCCATAGGGGAAATAGGTTATGACGATCAGACTCCGGCCGAAGACAAATATTTTAGAATGCAATTGGAGTTGGCCAAAGAATTAAATATTCCAGTTCAAATCCATACCCCCCATAGGGACAAGAAATCAGGCACTTTAAAAAGTATGGAGGTTTGCTTGGAACACGGTTTGGATCCCGGCATGGTGGTTATTGATCACAACAACGAAGAAACGGTAAAGGATGTATTGGATCGCGGTTTTTGGGCTGCATTTACTATCTATCCAAAAACTAAAATGGGGAATGAAAGAATGGTTGAAGTGGTAAGGAATTATGGAAGCAATCGCATCATTGTGGACAGTTCAGCCGACTGGGGAGTAAGTGATCCACTGGCAGTGCCAAAAACAGCCTCCCTGATGTTGAAAAGGGGAATAGCAAAATCGGATGTAGTTAAAACCTGTTATCAAAATGCATTGGATATTTTTGGCAAGAACGGTAAAATGAAAGAATCCGATTGGCTGAAACCAGAAGGTATCAATCAGACAAAATTATTTAATGATAATAGTGTTTTACGAGGGCAGACGCCTAAGGTTGATGCGGATAAAATAGTATAATGAATCCTGTATTTAAAGGATATTTAAGACTGGCCAGACCGGCAAATTTGCCTACGTCGGCTGCCGATATTTTTGCTGGGGTAGCTATTTCGGGCTTATTTATGGGTACTCCCCTTAATGAGTTTTGGAACTCAACTAGCTATGTAAATGTACTGTTGTTGATATTGGCCTCCGTGTTCCTATATGCGGCAGGTGTAGTGCTCAATGATGTCTTTGATCATAAGTTGGATAAATTGGAGCGCCCGGAAAGACCTATTCCTTCGGGATTAATTTCGGTGAAATCTGCAGCTATCTATGGAGGTGTTTTAATGAATTTGGGAGTGCTGAGTGCATTTCTAGTGAGTTCCGTGTCTGGAATCGTAGCTTTTGTTTTAGGGCTTTCAATTCTGTTGTATGATGCTTTGGGAAAACATCATGACTTTCTTGGGCCATTAAATATGGGTGTCTGCAGAGGAATTAACCTGTTGCTGGGGATTTCTATTTTAAACGATTTTAGCAACTGGGGATATTTTGTTTTCCCGGTGGTTTACATAGCGGCCATTACACTTATAAGCAGGGGGGAAGTACACGGAAACAATAAAACCCATATTCTTTTAGCGGGAGGATTGTATACCAGTGTTATTTTGGGTATAATAATTGCTTTTTCAATTTCCGGTTTGAACCTACTGGAAACCATACCTTTTTTATTGCTGTTTACTTTTTTGGTATTTAAACCCTTGTTAAGGGCCTACAAGGAAAATTCACCTCAAAACATAAAGAAAGCGGTGATGGCCGGAGTAATATCCATCATAGTATTGGATGCTACCTTAGCTGTTGGATTTTCCTGTTGGTGGGTAGGGTTGATTACCTTATTGCTATTGCCCCTCTCAATTTTTTTATCAAAACTGTTCGCAGTTACCTAACTCTTACATTATGTCACATTATAATCCAATAGAACAGTCCTTCACAGTATCTTATGAATATAAATTACATTTTACAGAACACGTTTTTAGTTTAGATAATCCCCTGTTCAAAGATGTAGTACATGGTTACAATAAGAAGGGGAATGTAAAGGTCCTTTTTGTATTGGATAGTGGTGTTCAAGACTGCCATCCAGATTTAAGCTCACAAATATCATCTTATTGCAATGCGAATAGTTCCGTCATAAATTTGACGGAACAAATAGAGATTCTTGGAGGTGAACAGTGTAAGAACGACTACCACAATGTGGAGCGCATACTGAAGGCTATAAACGACAATCGTATTTGTAGGCATTCTTTTGTTGTTGCCATTGGAGGTGGAGCCATAATAGATATGGTAGGATATGCTGCTGCCATAGCTCACAGGGGAGTAAAACTTATTCGGGTGCCAACCACTGTACTTTCTCAGAACGATTCTGCGGTAGGCGTTAAGAATAGTTTTAATATTTTAGGCAAAAAGAATTTTTTAGGGACTTTCGCCCCTGCTTACGCTATCATAAACGACAGTAATTTTTTAACCACCTTACATCAGCGCGATTGGATTTCGGGTATTGCCGAGGCCGTGAAAGTGGCTTTGATCAAGGATAAGGTATTCTTTGAGTTTATAGAAAACAACAGTACAAGGCTTCAGTCACGTGAAATGGAAGCTATGGAGTATTTGGTTTATCGTTGTGCAGAAATGCATATGGAGCATATTGCCCAAGGAGGTGATCCATTTGAAAGTGGTTCTTCCAGGCCTTTGGATTTTGGACATTGGGCAGCCCACAAATTGGAATATATGACCAATTATCAACTTAGGCACGGGGAGGCGGTTGCTATAGGGATGGCCTTGGATTTGGTCTATACACATTTTATTGGCTTAATAAACAAAGATACCTTAGACCGAATTTTAAATGTTTTGGAACAAATAGGGTTCAATTTGCATATTCCTATTAAAATGGATAGTGGATGGGATGAGTTGTTAAATGGTATTCAGGAATTTAGGGAACATTTAGGAGGTGTACTTACCATTACTTTGATCTCTGAAATTGGTGCCAAACACGATGTGCATAAAATTGATATTTCCACCATGGGAAAAGCCATTATCTGGTTAAATGAGAAGTATAAACCTAAAGTTTCCAATAGCATATGTTAGTAGATAATAAATATCATGTTAGTTATTGTTCCAATATTCATCCCGGTGAAGATTGGGAACAGACTTTACTTAGTCTAAAAACATATCTGCCAAAAATTAAAAAGGAAGTTTCTCCGGATGCCCCTTTTGGAATAGGATTGCGCTTGTCCAACATTGCAAGCTTGGGACTTAATGAAGGTAGTAATTTGCAGGACTTTAAGGATTGGTTGGATAAAAATCAATTTTATGTCTTTACCATGAATGGATTTCCCTATGGGAACTTTCACAATGAACGGGTAAAGGATATGGTGCATGCACCAGATTGGACCACCCATGAGCGATTGGATTATACCAAGCGTCTTTTTGATCAATTGGCCTTTTTAATTCCTGAAGGTATTTCAGGGGGTATTTCTACTTCACCGGTGAGCTACAGACATTGGCACACTTCCTCGGAAGCACTGGACAGTGCTTTTACCACAGGTGCGGAAAGCATGGCAAAGGTTGTTGTACAGTTGGCGGATATCGAAAGGAATACAGCTAAACATCTTCATTTGGATATTGAACCAGAACCGGATGGCATGATGGAGAATAGTGATGAGGTACTTCATTTTTATGAGGCATACCTAATACCTATAGGCACTCAAAAATTGATTTCTGTCCTGGGCTGTGACAAAGAAACGGCCAGGGAATTAATATTAAGACACATAACCGTTTGTTACGATGTTTGTCATTTTTCATTGGCTTATGAAGAACCTGGGCATACCTTGGAAAAATTTAGAAAGGCTGGAATTAAGGTTGGTAAGATACAAGTGAGTTCGGCCCTTAAAATTCTTTTTAAAGAAGGCGAAAATGAGGAAATATGGCGTTCCTTGGCTCAGTTCAATGAACCTACTTACTTGCATCAGGTTACTGAAAAAGTAGGAAACAAGGTGGTGACATATAAGGATTTAGCCGAGGTTTTGGAGAAACGTCCAAAGGTATCGGAATTGAGGTCACATTTTCATGTTCCCATCTTTTTGGAAAAGTATGATCATTTGTTTTCCACCCAGGACCAAATATTAAAGGTGCTGGAATACCTTAAGAAAGACCAATTCTCAGATCAATTGGAGATAGAGACCTACACTTGGGACGTGTTGCCCAAAAATCTTAAAATGGAACTGTCCAATTCCATTGTACGTGAATTGGAATGGTTAAAGAGTAATATATAAAGTATGAAGAAAACCGTAGTACTTAACGTAGTTGGATTAACTAGAGGTCTTATTGGGGAGCACACTCCCTTTATGAAGTCTTTTTTGGAGAAAGGTACATCGGCAACAGTTACACCGCAATTACCAGCAGTAACATGTAGTATGCAAGCTACTTACCTCACTGGGAAAACACCGTCCGACCATGGAATAGTGGGGAATGGTTGGTATTTTAAAGAGGAACAAGAGGTTAAGTTTTGGAGACAATCCAATAGCTTGATCCAATCTGAAAAAATTTGGGACACATTAAAAAGGAAGGATAATAATTTTACCTGTGCCAATATGTTTTGGTGGTACAATATGTATTCCACTGTGGATTATAGTGTTACTCCTAGACCAAATTATTTGGCCGATGGCAGGAAAATTCCAGATGTGTATTCCTATCCGGCCGAGCTTCGGGATCAATTGCAAAGTGAATTGGGTACATTTCCGCTTTTTCATTTTTGGGGTCCAAAAACCTCCATAAAATCCAGTCAATGGATAGCAGATGCGGCCTTGAAGACCGATGTGCTGCATGATCCAACCTTGACCTTAGTGTATTTGCCACATTTGGATTATAATATGCAACGTTATGGAACGGATTTAAGTAAAATTGCCAAAGATTTAAGAGAGATAGATAATGTGGTTAAGCAATTGGTGGAATATTACGAAAGTAAATCCGCCCATATTATTTTACTTTCGGAGTATGGGATAACCAATGTTAACAATCCTATTCATTTAAATAGAAAACTGAGACAAGAGGGTTATCTTAATATTCGAGTGGAAAGGGGATTGGAATTATTGGATGCAGGTGCAAGCAAGGCCTTTGCGGTTGCGGATCATCAATTGGCCCATGTCTATGTAAAGGATAAAGAGGATGTGGTTAAGGTTAAGGCCATATTGAAGGAAGTAAAGGGAGTGGAACAAGTTCTTTCGGGCAGTGAAATCCAAAAATTACAATTGGATCATGAACGCTGTGGGGATATAGTGGTGTTGGCGGATAAAGATTCTTGGTTTACCTATTACTTCTGGTTAGACGATAGTAAGGCGCCTGATTATGCCAGAATGGTGGATATTCACAAAAAACCCGGATACGACCCTGTTGAGATGCTAACGGATCCGAAGGATAAATTATTAATGCCTAAGGTTATTTGGAAGTTGTTGAAGAAGAAATTAGGTTTTAGAACAGTAATGGATATTATTCCCTTGGATGCTACTTTGGTAAAAGGTTCGCACGGAAGAATTCCGGAAGATTCCAATGATCATCCAATTCTGATTACCAACAAAAGTGGAGCCGTGCTAAAGGGAACTTTGCTGGCTACCGAAGTTTGCGGTATTATAGAAAACCATCTTTTAAATTCTTAATATGCGTCTATTTTCCAAGATTATTTCGGCGGTATTTACCATACTGTTTATTTGGGCAGCTTATGTTCAATACAACGATCCCGATGCCCTGATGTGGTATTTTATTTATGGTTTGGCGGCCATTGCTTCGTTTTTATTTTTATTGGAAAAATTGTTTTTGGCAGTGCCGGTAATACTTTCGTTGGGGTATATTATTGGGGCATATATATTTTGGCCCGACCACTTTGAAGGAGTTGCCATTAGTGGGGGGGATATATATAATATAGAACATGCACGCGAATCCTTGGGGCTAATTATTAATGCCTTGGTGATGTTATTCTATACTTGGAGGATAAAAAAGGTACGGAAGTTTTAAATATCTAGATCAAACTCCTTGCGTAAAAGATCAATGGCAGGATTTTTCTCCCTTAATTTTTGATATTTCTCTTCAGGGGTAAAAGCAAATTTTTTGGCGGTGGCCTCGTTGACAGTTATCCGAAGTTGTATAAAGTGATTGTTGAGTTTTAATTTTAAGTACTCCATTAAATCGTACTTATCCCTCTCAATTTCCTTCTTCATAGTGCCATTGGGTAATTCTATCCAAATGGTGAAATTATCCGTTAACTTGGGAACATCGGAATGTAGGTTGGAGGCCAAAATTTTGCGTCCATCGTTGTCCAATATATCTACAAAATCGGCCCAATGTTTTTGCATTTCCTCTTCCGTAAATATGGCTTTGGGAAGGTTGCTTTCATCAATAACATCCTCCTTTTTATTAAGTTGATGTTCTTTTTTCGCCTTTAGACTGGAAAGTGATAGACCTGAAACCCTCCTTTCGTTTGATTTTAGATTTATTTTGTTCCTGGGAGCGGGGTCTGGATTATCTTCCAAGGTCACATCAGCGCTAGTGGGGCTAAGCTCGCTTTGTGTTTCTACGGGCGTATTGGCGGTGGATGGTTGGTTCTTAAAATTTTGCTCCTTCCCAATGATGGGTTCAGTAGCAGGGAGTGTTGCATTAATTGTAGTCTCCTCTGTTTTTTTTGACTTTAATTCCTTGTCTACTACAGTTGGGCGGTTGACTTTATAAAATGAGGCTGGAATTATAAAATCAGGTTTGTTACGGCCATTCCCTAAGGATTCAGACTTTTTTTTTTCTCCATCAAAATCGATAGAGGCTAATTTCATTAGGGTTAATTCAACAAGTAAGCGCTGATTTTTACTGGACTTGTACTTTATGTCGCAGTCATTGGCCATGTCAATTGCTGTGAGCAAAAAGGAACTCGAAGTTTTTTTGGATTGTTCGCTATAATGCTTTTTAGCCTCCTCACCAACTTCTAAAAGTTCAATGGTGTCTGGGTGTAGGCATACCATTAAATCCCTAAAGTGCGAGGCTAGACCACTTATAAAATGATGTCCTTCGAACCCTCTTGCCAAGGTTTCATTAAAAAGAACCAATAAACCTGGAATATCATGTTTTAGAATAAGATCTGTAGCAGCGAAATAAGTGTCGTAATCCAGAACGTTCAAATTCTCCGTTACGGCTTTTCTTGTCAGTTTTTTACCTGAATAACTCACGACCCTATCAAATATGGATAGGGCATCGCGCATGGCACCATCAGCTTTTTGGGCTATAATATGGAGTGCATCGTCCTCTGCATCAATCTCTTGGTTCTCCGCAATATACTTTAGGTATTCCGCAGCATCCTTAACTGTAATGCGTTTAAAATCGAAAATCTGGCAACGGGATAGGATAGTTGGGATTATCTTGTGCTTTTCTGTCGTGGCCAATATAAAAATGGCATGTGCAGGTGGCTCCTCCAAGGTCTTTAAAAAAGCGTTAAAGGCTGCCTGGGATAGCATGTGCACCTCATCAATGATGTATACTTTATATTTTCCTACTTGGGGAGGTATGCGCACTTGACTGGTAAGCTCTCTAATGTCATCCACAGAATTGTTGGAAGCGGCATCGAGCTCAAATATATTAAAAGCAAAGTCTTCATCTTCACTCGCTCTTCCGTCCTGGTTAATTTGTTTGGCCAAAATACGGGCGCAAGTGGTTTTTCCAACACCTCTTGGACCTGTAAATAATAGGGCCTGCGCAAGATGATTGTTGTCTATGGCATTAGTCAATGTGTTGGTAATAGCCTGCTGCCCAACAACATCCTTAAATGTTTGGGGCCTGTATTTTCGAGCGGATACTATAAAAGGTTCCAAGGCTATCAACTTAAATTCAGCGCAAAAATAATCCGCTGAAGGGTGAGGTACAAATATAAAAATAGCATTGTATTTAAGCACCTATTTAAATTTCTTTAGTCTTTTATTTATCAACAATTGAATTACCTTTGCCATAGCAGGTCGCCTTATCGCTCCCCGCGTTT
>TARA_R110000868_G_C10971950_1_pt1 | contig 25270 bp, 16 predicted proteins | sample TARA_R110000868 | Tara Oceans TARA_R110000868 (sample SAMEA4397489) | marine metagenome | biome: Polar Biome; feature: [SRF] surface water layer (ENVO:00010504); material: water (ENVO:00002006), including particulate matter (ENVO:01000060) such as... | depth 5 m | reverse complement strand
TACTGGTTCCGGTCTGCTGTCGTCGGTCTTCTTTACCATTGGTCTTTCTCCTGTGAATCGTCTGGGGGAAATGCATCAAGTAAACTCTCACAATCACTGTCACTCACACACTCACTCACACGATCCCCCTTACGGGATATCTGTGTGTGTGTGCTGTCTGACTCAGGATCATTGGTTATCACTAGTGATTCCGAGTGATCCCGACTGAACTTATAACCATCGTATTTCTGTTTGTTGGCTGCTGTAATTTCGGCCTGTTCAATGACTCCCTCACTGAGTAAATGGAGCAATGCCTGCTCTGTTTTGTCGGGACTGAGAACAGCTTGATTCCTAATCTTGCTTTTGGTAGCCGCACCACCCAGAGCTTTCAGGGCCTTTGTGACTTTCTCAAGGTTGGTCTCAAATATGGCCTCGTCTCGTATGCCCTTCTGTTGCTCCTGAGCTGACCGAGATTCAGCGCGGGCCTCTTGAGCTGGAATAACTTCGACTTTCCATTTACGCCCGTTAGGATCGTCCTGTATGCCTTCCTCGATGTTAAGACCAAACAACCCGGAATGTCCGTCCGACCCCCCATAGCTAAGCCATAGCTTGTGAGAGCCTGGAGAATCGCCGTCATAGGCTTCACGCCGGTCTAGGAGAATCCATTGCCGCATCCACTGAGAAAGCCCGGAATAAGCCATATCTTCCATACGTGGTTCAGAGTTCTCTTTCTTGCCAGTGTTCTTTCTGCTGTGATGGATCAGAACGACAGTACAACCCGTCTGTTGCATCAGTAGGGTTAACACCTTGAGTTTCTCACCCACAACAAACAGGTTGCCGGCATCGTTCCCGAGATTCGCAGTCAGGTAGAATGGATCTATGACCAGAACCTCGATTTTGTATTTCACAACAAACGATTTAATCTGATTTAGATCGGCGGTACTGTCCAAAGATGGAACGTCGAAGCAATAAAACAGGTTTTCAATCGTGCTTGGAAGAACATTTTTCTCAATCGCAACCCGTCTATTGTTGTCCTTCAGCGCTGCCCCGCCAGATTCGCAGGAAATGAATGCAGTGTTGTATTTTCCGTTTACCTTGAACTTTCCAAGAAACGGTTGACCAGTCGTCAGACTGATTACCAGATCAGACGCAATATTGGTCTTATTACACTTTTGAGGACCAGCGATTGCCAACGGTTGATGTTTGGAGAAAACGCCCTCAATGAAATACTCAATGTTGTATTCCGATGAATGCAGTTCCGCCGCGGTCAACCACTCAAACCGCTGTTTAGCTGCTGCGTTTGTAATGCATTGAATATCAGAAATTGCCCTGGCAACCTCTTCAGATCGACCGCAGGCAATCGCCTCACGTATTACATCAGTCTTTAAGAGAATTTCTCGATTCTGATACTCTTTCAAAACTTGATTAGCGTAATAATCAGCGTGTTCCGTATGAGTGACGACTTTCATCATCTCTTCGAAATAGGCTAAGCCGCCGATATCAGTCAATTGGCCTCTGTCGCTCAATTCTGTTGCGACTGTAACCGCATCAACCGGAATGCCAGCTTCTTGTAAATGCTCGTAAACCGCATAGATCTTTCGATGTTTGCCACTCTGGAAAGTGTTGGTTTCAATTCCAGACAGATTTTCAAGACAACTACTATCAATCAAGACGCAACCGAGCAACGTCTTTTCAACTTCAATATGCTGCTCCAGTTCCTCTGGAGTTTTATTCGTCATCAAACGCCCTCCCGCATGGGAAAGTATTTGACTAGCACACACGCAAATAGTATCATGTAAGTACCTCTGTTCGTCGTAAACAGGAAAACATCGCAACCCCGGGGCGCATCATTCCCCGGGGTTGCCCTCGTTAACGGGGTCGCTTAATGGTGTCATCTGAGCTTCAATGAATCGGTCGACTTCCGCGCGAGTATATTTCACAGATGCTCCGATCTTGATACAGCGTATTTTTCCATCTTTCCGCAACTGCCAGACTGTTCGATCTGAAACGCCTAACATCTGCGCAACGTCTTTTTCCGTCAACGTGATTCGCTGTTCCTGGGTAGCTGTACTCATCTCTTTTCCTCCATAAAACTATTGAAAAAAGTGTGGTGACTAATCAGGTCAGTCACTCATAAAACAATTAAAGCAGCTAGTGCTTGAATTCCCGTTGATAATTGGTCTCTACTTTCGATTTCTTGCGTCAAATCCCCATGCAGTACGGATTTTTTTCTTTGACGCTCATTCTGTCTGGTATTGTCTCGGCTGTATTCGTCAGTTTTCCAGATGTTTCCAGATATCTGGAACCAACGTAAAAATAATGCGGAACCATTCGATCAACACCCCCGCATTTACAGACTTCTGTAAACAACCGCAGGAATTTTCATTTCACTGCATTAAAACAGCACCCCTAAAACAGTAAAGATGCAAAACGCGATAGTCTGTCAGAATCAACAGATTCGCCCAAATTCAACACCATCTAGCCGCGCATAAAAAAAGGACGCTGCGAATAGTTCACAACGTCCTAAAATTTGCCTTTGGTTTTCAACTGCAACAAATGCTGCCACTCTTCAAATGCAGTTTTTTGTTATCACTGTTTGCTTCAATCGGTTGCGCCAAATCTCCCGAGTCCTGTCGGCCCTATTTTTTGCTTTGCATTGACTGCTTTTACGATCCCGTGGTCGTAAGCTTTGAATTGCGATTTTTAGTCCTCTCTCAGTCTTCTCTGCCGATCTCCCTGTTTTCTGTTCTGAATTTATCCGCAGTTTCGGATTCTTCCTGAAATTCATTAAAAACCGACCTCGGTATTTTCCTCCTTTTGCCTCGATGCATTTGGCATTCACTGTACGCAACCTAAGCTTCGGAGACGAACAGTGAGTCAGTGATACGCTGCTGCCAGACAGATCAATCTGCAGCAACGAATTGGCAGTTATTTTCCTGGCAGATAAACCAGGTTCACGAGCTATCAAATGCGCTGACTACTTGATGTGATATGAATTCGAAATAAGAGAAGACGCCGCCATGTCCGATGTAATTGAACTAAATGAGACCGACGCCTTAAATGATTTTCAGAGTGACTGGAGCAGGCTGCTTGCCCTCACGCCAGGGGGGACGTTTTTTCGGTCTCGGGAATGGCTGCAGGTTTACTGGAAACATTTTGCTGCCGATCAGAAACTACGCGTACTGGTAGTGCGTGAGAATGGTGAAGTCACGGGCATTGTGCCTCTCTGCTGGAAAAAGATCAAATCCAAATTCGGGACCTGTCGGATCTTAACATATCCTTTTGATGACTGGGGGAGTTTCTATGGTCCGGTTTCGGCTGACCAGGAATCAACGCTAAGGTCCGCTTTTCAATATCTCCAGAACTCCCGCCGAGACTGGGATCTGATTGACCTGCGGTGTGTGGAAACAGATGGCTTTGATGGGGGGGCGACAGAGCGGGCATTCCAGGCGGAAAATATGGAGTTTGAAAAATTCCTGTGGGAACAGGCGATGTATGTGGATCTCAGTCAGTCGTGGGAAGAGTATCTGGCGGCCCGTCCCCGTAAGGCCCGTCAGACTTATGCGCGGGCGGAGAGAAACCTGCAGGCTCAGGGAGAGATTGAGCATCTGCGGTATCGTCCTCGCGGCGAAGCATTTGGAGAGAGTGATCGCCGGTGGGACCTCTATGAAATGTGCGAACAGATCGCCGCCAAAAGCTGGCAGGGATCTTCTACGACAGGTACTACAATCACACATGCGAATGTGAGCCAGTTTTTTCGCGATACCTACGAAAACGCTGTACGAGCCGGGGCGTTCGATTTGAACCTGATCTTTCTTTCCGGTCAGCCGGCTGCGTTCAGTTATAATTTCGTCCAGAACGGTTTGATCAACGGTTTGCGAATGGGCTATAACCCTGAGGTCTCCGATCAGGGACTGGGCCGTCTGCTGGTGGGGCGCATCCTGCATGACAGTATGGATCGGGGAGATCTGCTTCTGGATGTCGGGACAGGTGCCCCGGAAGCCAAGAAGTACTGGTACACATCGGTCGAAAACAGCTATCGCTATGTGTATTACTCCCCTGCGTCTTCGATTGGAAATGTCTTACGCCTGAGTCACCAGGTGGCTTCCTGGTTCCGAGATCGATTTGGCAGCAGTGATACCAGCCTGCAGCTCGATTTACAGCACCAGAAAGTGCCCGTTAATCGACGTTGAGTATCAGAAAGTGCAACCTGGGACCAGATTGCGATCCGGGGCCGACTTCGTTTGTGTCGTAGCCTCAAGAATCCGCGTCTGTCTTACACTTACTCACACTTAAAAAAGCCATGTTGTACTCCCGGAGAAGCGTATTTTATCTTCGTTATAACCGTCATAATTCGACGTTGGTGAGTGGTTTTAGGCGGCAATAAAAATCACTGAGGTGAAAATTCGTTTCTTCCAGTGTAGGCAGGCTAAGTTTGTGAATCATGTGAAAAACAGTCTGCGGCAATGGTGTAAGATGATCGATGACTTCCAGTTTGACTGCAGCTGTTATGTTTTCATGTCTATTTGATTTTGAATCGGACAGTGAAACTGAAATGAGTGACAGATGTCAGATGTAATTGAATTGAATGAGATTGATGCCCTTACCGCCTATCGGTCAGACTGGCAGCGATTACTCAGAGTGACTCCGGGGGGAACATTTTTCCGGTCACTGGAATGGTTACAGGTTTACTGGAAACATTTTGCAGAAGATCAGACATTAAGAGTGCTGGTTATACGAGATGGGGAACAGGTGACGGGAATCGTTCCTCTCTGTGTGCGTCGTATTAAATCAAAGTTTGGCCTCTGCCGGATTCTAACATTTCCGTTTGATGACTGGGGCAGTTTTTATGGTCCGGTGTCCGCTGATCTGACAAAGACGTTATGCACTGCTTTAGATTATATTCAGCATTCCCGGCGCGACTGGGATTTACTTGATCTGCGGTGCGTGGACAGTACCGGATTTGAGTGTGGGGCGACAGAACACGCGTTAAAGTCCATGAATGTTTCATTTGAAACACTCATGTGGTGTCAGACTGCCTATGTCGATCTGAAACAGAACTGGGAGCAATATCTGGGTTCCCGCTCGACCAGAGCCCGTAAGACGTACCTGTGTTCTGAAAAGCGCGTGCAGCAGGAAGGAGATGTGAAATATCTCAGATACCGGCCTGCTGGCGCAGCGGCTGGAGAAAGTGATCCCCGCTGGGATTTATACGACCAGTGTGAGGAGATTGCCCGTCAGAGCTGGCAGGGGAGATCAACTACGGGGACCACACTGTCTCATGCGAGCGTCGCACCGTTTATCCGTGACGTGCATGAACGGGCGGTTCAGGCTGGCGCTGTCGATCTGAATATGTTGTTTGTTGCAGGTCGCCCCGCCGCTTTTAATTATAATTATGTTTATAACGGACTTGTTTACTCCCTGCGGATGGGCTTTGATCCTGGTGTTTCCGTCAAAGGCGCAGGTTGTGTGCTGATGGGACGGATGATTCAAGACAGCATGCTGCGGGGAGACCGGATTCTGGATATTGGTCCAGGTTCGCTGAAAGCCAAGCAGAACTGGTACACATCAGTTGAGAACAGTTACCGCTATGTGCATTATTCTGCGACTTCCGTCACTGCCAAACTGATGCAGCTCAGTCATCAGTTTGCCGACTGGTACCGAGACCGGTTTTCAAATGAAGCCGTGGATGTGAGGAAGGTAACAGAAAGTTCTAAATTATCAGCTACCTCGCGTTGAGGTTTCAGTATCTCGAATGACCGGCTGGATGCTTGACCTACTCCAGTATTGCAGCGGAGCTATCTGAATTCGCAGGTTCAAAGCTCATTCTTTCTCAGGTTCCGCTTTCTTCAGTTTATCAGCGAATTTGCTGCGAAACTTTTCCAGTTTAGGTCGAATCACGTACTGGCAGTACTGGTTTTCCGGATTGAGTCTGAAGTAGTCCTGGTGATAATTTTCTGCCGGATAGAATTTCTCGAACTCGGTGATTTCCGTCACGATCGGGCTCTTAAACTGGCCTGACGCATCAAGCTGTTTTTTATAAGAGGCGGCTTCTTCTTTTTGTTTTTCATTGTGATAGAAAATGGCGGAACGGTATTGAGTGCCTACATCAGCACCCTGGCGATTTAATGTCGTGGGGTCATGCGTTTCCCAGAAGGCTTTAAGGATGTCGGTAAAGGCAATCTGCTGCGGATCGAATGTGACCTGAATGACTTCTGCGTGGCCCGTTGTGCCACTGCAGACGGCTTTGTAGGTTGGGTTATCGACTTTGCCGCCGGAGTAGCCTGAAACCGCTGATTTGACACCTTTCAACTCGCGAAAGACGGCTTCCGTGCACCAGAAGCAGCCTGAACCCAGTGTGACGACTTCCAGGCCTCCGTCTTCCTGTGCAACGGGAGTTTCCCGGGGTTGAGACAACTCTTCGGCGATGGCGACCGGGCGGTCTTCCATGGAAACGGATTTCTCACAACCGCTGATCAATGCGAAGAGTGTGGTGAGTGATAAACCAATGAAAAACAGGAGCGGTAATTGTGAAATCGTCATGACACTTTTGTCCCTCGTCGTGTATGCCAGGTTAAGTTCAGAGTTCATAGAACACCTGAAGTATTCTAGGCAATGGGCGACTTGAAGGACAGGGAGAAAGTGGTTCTGCCAGCCGGACTTTATTTACCGTTGAACATAAATCGCAGGGTTTTAATTCGTAAGATCAGAAAATGATGAATTGATAGCGTAATGGCAATCGTTGCCAGTTCGACTGTAAGAAATTTGTAGCCAATCGCAATCTGTACATTGAGCAGCAGATATCCGATCACGATGACACACAGGTGATGAAACAGGTAAATCGAATAGGATGCATCGGACAGATAGCGGAAGACTTGGGAATCCCGGTTCATGAACTTATAGAACAGGACGTAACAGATGTGGCTGGAGAGAGCAAAAACCAGGCCTGTTGAATAAATCCGTAGAAAACTTTCCTGGCTCAAACCGTGGGCGTTTTCCAGTAGATGATGTGTCAGAATCGCCAGAACCAGTGCGCCCCATTCCCAGCGGGCGATGGTGTGAAATTCATTCTGTAGAAGTCGGTCATGAAAAAGCCAGAGCCCTACCAGATAGTAGGGAAGATAGATCATGAAATCTTCTAGATTTAAGAAGCCACAAAACAGGGACCCATGGAAAATATCAGGGGCCAGTCGGGCAGCGACGGACCAGGAGATGTCAGCCAGTGGAAGTAAAAATAGAAAATAGCAGTTTTTTCGCAGACCGCCGAGATAGCGATCAAAATGAGAGAACCTGCTGAAAGGATTTTTCAAAGCGAACAGTATGATCCCCACGGCGAAAAACTGCACCAGAGTTAACAGGAACCAGAGGTGCGAAACCCATTCGCCGGCAATCCATTTCTGTGGGAGAACCTGTGTTAAAAAATGAGCGACCGTCATGGGATTATGCTGGATAATCGTTGTGCGGAAATACAACTCAATAGAATTGATGAATAGAGCCGTACAGAAGAGTGGCACCAGGATGCGGGTCAGACGGACGCGAGTAAATGTACCAATGCCATATTTTTTAAGACTCATCATCGAGAAAAAACCGGCGATAATGAAAAATGCCGGCATGCGAAAGGCATGGATCACAGAGTCGAGGATGGCAAAAAACTCGGATTTATGAGAGTCAGATACGATCCAGTGGTCACCCGACGAATAGATTAACGCACCATGCAGTACGACTCCCAGCATCATCAAAATCGAACGCATCGAGTCCATGTAGTAAAAACGAGTAGAAGCAGACTGGCTTTGAAGACTGACCGACTGTTTCTGTTGAAGCAAATCGGGTGTTTCCGGGAGATCCAGCACGGTGGGGGTGGTCATCCGAATTGATACCTGCAATGAAATCTTAAAAGTTGAGCGATGTTTGTATTGGCGGCGGGCATATCAATTTATAACTGCTAACAAAGTAGTAGTTCGGTATAATCTGGTGAGAATTCCGTTTTGCTGATCGGCGTAAAAACTGCCTGTGGAAGAATCCTTAGAAACGTTACATCTCCCATTCACGTCATAGGTAATATTTCATGATGTTGGAAAAAGGAAACATCGTCTAAGATGATTCTGGGGCGAGGATGATTCTGGGACGAGGGTTTTGGATTTCTGGTCACTGAATTCGACTGTGGAAATCAGCAACCTTCTCCCGATCAGCGTCATCTCAAAATAATTTGATGTTTGGAGTGGTATTTTTTCTGTTGCAGGCTACAAAATGAAGAGAAGTTTTCAGCCTTTGACTGGAAAGTATGTTCATGAATTAAAACCGTTGTCAGCGTAACCTGGAGAGCAGGGCAGGAAAGTCAAGTCGTCGATGAGTAATTCGTATGATGCCATTATGGTTGTTTCGTTTGGTGGTCCGGAAGGGCCTGACGATGTGATTCCCTTCCTGGAAAATGTACTGCGTGGCAAGAATGTTCCCCGAGAACGGATGCTGGAGGTAGCCGAGCATTATCAGCATTTCGGCGGGGTGAGCCCCATCAATGAGCAGAACCGAGCTTTGATCCGGGCTTTGGAGCAGGAACTGGCGGAGCATGGTCCGCAACTCCCTGTCTATTGGGGGAACCGTAACTGGGATCCGCTGCTGACGGACACACTCTCGCTAATGAAAGCCGATGGAATCAAACGGGCATTGGCTTTTTTTACTTCTACTTTCAGTTCCTATTCCGGCTGCCGACAGTACCGGGAAGATATTCAACGCGCTCAGAAGGAAGTGGGAGCAGGGGCGCCCGAAGTCGATAAACTGCGCGTGTTCTTTAATCATCCGGGTTTTATTGAAGCAACAGTTTCCCGGACACGGGAAGCGTTGGAGCAGATCCCGGAAGAAAGACGGGGGCAGGCCACTATTCTCTACTCGGCACATAGTATTCCGATGGTAATGGCGGCTGGCTGTCGATACGAGGTTCAACTGCAGGAGTCAGCCCGCCTGGTGAGTGAACGACTGGGAACGCATCCCTGGCATCTTGTTTATCAGAGCCGGAGTGGTCCCCCTCAGCAGCCCTGGCTGGAACCCGATATCTGTGATTTTATCAGAGAACTGGGGGCTAAAGGGGAAGTCAAAGATCTCGTGATCGTTCCCATTGGTTTTGTATCGGATCATATGGAAGTTCTGTTTGACCTGGATACCGAGGCAAAAGATGTCAGCCAGGAACTGGGTATTAATATGGTGCGTGCGAAAACAGTGGGCGTTCATCCCCGATTTATCACGATGATCAGAGAACTGATCGTAGAACGGATGAGTGGCACGACAGATCGTCCCGCTCTGGGGGAACTGGGGGCGAGTCACGATGTCTGTCCAATAGACTGTTGTTTACGTGCAACGGAAAAACCTTGCTGAAGTTTTGAATGCTGAAGCTCGCTTTGGTGCGCATCGAAGAGAAAATGTGTACATAAGAATCTGGAAACATGCAGTTTCTGAGAATCTTAGATATTGTCAACGGGTCGAGATGGTTCGATACTTATTATTCGTAAGTAATTAACAGCGCTCCCCCTGCCATTGTTTTTCAGAAACACCCTGCCTGGCAGAGTTACTTTTCCCCGATTGAATCCCTCCTGCATTTTCTTCGTCATTCTTATCAACTAGTAAGAGGAGTCCCCATGTCTGCATCTCGCAAGCGCGGTTTTACGCTCATTGAGTTGTTGGTTGTAATTGCCATTATCGCGATCCTGATTGCCTTGTTGCTGCCCGCCGTTCAGCAGGCCCGTGAAGCCGCCCGACGTTCGACCTGTAAAAATAATCTGAAGCAGATCGGTATCGCATTGCATAACTATCATGATACACACGTCACGTTTCCTTATGGTCATATGGAAGTACAGCCTGGAAATTATAATCCCTCTTCACCTTATGGGACTCATCTCTGGCGAGATACCTGGGCACATCAGATCTTGCCTTTTGTGGATCAGGCCCCCTTGTACAACAAATATTCGGCCAGTACGGCAACTCATGTGCATCTGGTGACCGACCCTGCCATTTATAAGGCAGTGGTTCCGATTTATCTGTGTCCTTCGGATCCTTCGACGCCTGGAAATGCAGATTCTGCAGGACGTTCGCAGGGGAGCTATATCGGATCAGCGGGCAACGTCTCGGTTACGACTGGTGCAAATCTGAACGGAATATTTTCTGAGAACTCCAAAACCAAGATTCGTGATCTGAAAGATGGTTCCTCGAATACCATCATGGTTTCGGAAATTATCATCCGGGGAAACGCCGCTACAACCACCTATTGGGGTTGCCCGGGTTGTTACGGGATTGGGGGAGCTCACGGAGAAATGACATTTTCAACACGTGAGGTTCCGAATACACCGGTACCCGATCAGAACTATGCCTGTAAATCAACAAGTTGGCCGAACGCCCCTTGTGTCGTAAATACAGGTACGAAATATAACTTTGCCCGCAGTTATCATGTGGGGGGCGTGCATGCATTGCTCGCTGACGGAGCAGTACGCTTTATTTCATCCAATATTGATCGTCCCACATTCCAGCACCTGGGTGACAAACAGGATGGTCAGGTACTGGGTGAATTTTAAACTACTTGTACGACACATCACATGGGGGATGTGTTATCAGATCGCAAATAAAAAAGACCGGAAGTCAGAGGGACTTCCGGTCTTTTTTTATCGATTCAATCTTACAAGGACGATTCGTCCTCTGGTTCGCCATTCATGCCTGGTTCCATATCCTGTTGATACGGAGGGCGAGTTTCGATTCCCTGTTTGATATTATTGCGACGGACTCGCTTAGCCTCGGCTTTTGCCTTTTTATCCGCTTCACGTTGACGTTTGGCAAAAGTGTTCTGGTTTTTTGCGATAATAATTCTCCTGATAAAGATCTAGATTATGTCCAGTTTTTCTTTAGCGTCTCCAGGGCCATTGGGACCGCGAATAACAGATTGAGAGACGCTATGGCTAAATGTGATTCGTTCCAGGTATCAGCTTATGTCTTTCGATTTGACGTAAGTCAGTCATCAGAGGATCTCTCAAACTAGCTGGTTTGTTGAGAGCGTGCTTTGATGTGTCTCCACTTGGGCTTTTTGGAGCCTGGTTTGACTTTATTGGCTTCGGTTGCCGCTTCCGCCGCACGTCGGCTTCTGCGACGAGGAGGCCGTGCCCCGTTGGCTGCCTGTTGTCTGATTTTGGCCGGCTGTCGGCCTCTTCGTGGTTCCGGTTCGAGTTTCTCCGCTTTCAGGCCAGCCTGTGAATGTTCTTTGGATACAGGGACTTTCTGGCCGATCAGCCTTTCAATGGAACGCAACTCCTTGCGTTCGCTTTCGCTGCAGAATGAGATGGCGATCCCATTTGCACCTGCACGGCCCGTACGTCCAATACGGTGCACGTAAGCTTCGGGTTCGACGGGGAGATCGAAATTGATCACATGGGTAATGCCATCGATGTCAATTCCGCGTGCTGCCACATCGGTGGCAACCAGAACCTGTACCTGTTTGCGTCGAAACGCTTCCAGTGCCTGCTGCCGCGCTCCCTGTGATTTATTGCCGTGAATCGCGGTGGCTTTGAACCCACTGCGTACCAGGCGTTGTGAGAGTGTGTTGGCGGTTCGTTTTGTTTTTGTGAAGACCAGCGCCCGTTCGACTTCATCGCCGCCCAATATTTTCTGCAGCAGTGGCTGTTTGAAATTGCGTTCCACAAACATGAGTTGCTGTTGAATCTTTTCGACACTGGTTGTCTTGGGAGTCACATTGACGGTGACAGGTTTCGACAGCAGGCTGTGTGCAAGTTCCGTGATTTTCGGTGCCAGTGTGGCAGAAAAGAATAATGACTGTCGTTGCGTCGGTAACTGGGTGATGATTCGTTTAAGGTCCGGAAGAAAACCCATGTCGAGCATGCGATCTGCTTCATCAAGTACAAAAACTTCCAGCTGGTTCAGCTTGATATGCCCCTGGTTCATCAGGTCGAGCAGGCGCCCCGGAGTTGCGACCAGAATGTGAGCGCCCCGTTTTAAGGCTTTCACCTGGTTTCCCTGGCCGACACCACCGTAAATCAGAACCGATCGCAATTTCAGATGTCTGCCATAGGCGTCGAAGCTGTCACCGATCTGAATGGCGAGTTCGCGTGTCGGGGCCAGGACCAGGGCAAGCGGGTGATGCGGGATTGATTTGCGACTGTTTTTTCCCAGTTGATTTAAAATGGGGAGAGCAAGAGCGGCAGTTTTACCGGTACCGGTCTGGGCACACCCCAGAACATCCCGTCCCTCCAGCGCGGCAGGAATTGTCTGTGCCTGGATGGGGGTTGGTATTTTGTAGTTTTCTTCCACCAGAGCTTTTTGTACGGGTGCAATTAACTTGAGTTCTTGAAACGTATTCAATGTTTTGCCTTAATGTTTTTTCTGGTCCTGTCTGCCGAAATCTGGCTTCATCATGTGGGATGAATTCTGGGAATCTACACAGATGACAAGACTGATATTGTTTGTAATTCGATTCGTTTTGGGAGACAGAGCGGAGGGACGCTGATTCACGTTCGTGTGAGTTTCATCGGTTCCGTCTGGTTGCAACGGTACACCTGGGGTGTACGAGAGCAGGAGAATCGTTCGCCTGACTCTTCAGGGATTCACTTGGGTAAAGCAGGTGGGACCAGCTTGACCAAAAGCAAACGTCGCTTCTGTGGGAACTCTGGATAAACAAGAAAATCACAGAATTCGATGCGTCCACAACGACGCGGATGCTTTCGTCAGCGGTCAACACAACCGTTGGCAGTTAGCAGGGATGTGCAGCAAACCCGCTGCACAAGTAGAAAGGGCCACAAGAGGATCCAGCTCTGCAAAACACCCTTTCAGGTCGGAAAACGTAATCAATTCAGAGAATACGCTACTCGCTTGTTCCAACCAGATCGTCCTGAATTTGATATAAAAATACTCAGGTACGCATTGAAGTATACCTCCGCACCGACTCTTTGCCAAGACACAAACTTCAGAATCGTATATTGAGTATCGGCTGAGGCGCGCTGATTCTACCGAAAAGCCGGTCTGAAATGTCAATCTGGAGGGCTTTTCCGGTGATCTGGGTCCGGTTGTGGTGGTGGGGAACTAAAAGGGGTTTTCCACATACCCAGCAGGGATTGCCAGTGTGGGTCATCATAATCAGGGAGCCCGAAATCAATGGTTTCAAGGTGGGGTCGCATCTGATAGGTCCGCGCCAGGCGATCCCAGCAGGAAAAAACCGTCGAGTAATTGGAATTAAATTCCCGGTGAATGCGAGAATGGTGGATTTTATGCATGTCAGGTGTGACAAACAGCCAGCGGAGGAGAGGATCAAGCCTTCCCAGAGAGATATTCGCATGATGAAACTGTGTGGAGAAATAGACCAGAAGCCCGTACAGGATGATCTGCCAGGACTCCAGTCCCAGTAGCGGTATAAGCAGCAGACGAAACAAAGTGGAAAAAGCCAGTTCTCCCCAGTGGAAACGGGTGGCTGTGGAGACATCCATATGAGGATCGCTGTGATGCATACGGTGAAATCGCCAGAACAGGGGGATGCGATGATTCAACCTGTGCCAGCAATACATCCAGGCATCCAGCAGAACGACCGCCAGGATCGATTTCCAGATGGTTCCCAGTGGAAGTTGATGGAGCAGCCCCCAGTTGTGCTCTTGAGACCATTGGGACATGAATTCCACGGCAGTACCAAACAACAGTCCAATGAACAGAACATTCAACACTGCCAGCAGCAGATTGTGAAAAGCATGCCGATAGCGGAGCCGTCTGTCAAAAGGTTTAAATGCTGCCCAGCTTTCCCAACTCCAGAACAGTCCCAGCAGAATCACAGGGGCGAGTCGCTGGGCGATGTGAAGCAGTTCAATGCCAGTTAGTTCGGAAAACATGAAAGTATCAGCTCAATGAAAAAAGGGACCACACTGATTCAGGCAGTCCCCTATTTTCCCAGATTCAGCAGGCAACGGCAAGGGGGTTACTCCCTGAGCAGTGTTGCATTGATTTTTCCCTGCTGTTGAAGTTGCAGTAAGAGCTGAATTTGAATCTGCGGCGGAATCTGCAGATGTTGCAGCAGTGCAATTAAATCTGCACCCTCTGCAGGGCCGTTTTGTGTTGCAGCTCCGATTTCCAGGATCAGGTCCTGCTGGTTAACGAAGGCAGGTTGCAGAAGCACGTGGCCTCTGGTTTGAAGTTTGCCTGTACTGCTGTTGATGATGATTTGTGGTTGTTGTGATTGGGGAGTGGATGATTGCAGAGGGAGGACGAGTGAAAGGAGCCGGGTCGCCAGATGATGTGCCTGCTGTGGATCATTATGAGGAAGTGAGATCATGATCAGTCCGGAAGACTGCAGCATGGCTTTGGAATTCAGGTGTTTTTCTGCCTGGAGAAACTGATTGATCTGACGTGTGATCAATGTACTTAATTGAGGAGAATGGGCATCTGCATTCAGAAAAAATTTGAGGTGCGGGATTCCCTGACCTGAAACCAGGCGGGGATTCACCTCGGTGAGGAGTTGCGCCCCCCTGGCAATCATGGCCTGAGATTTTTGTTTGCTGTGATCGGTCTGAACTGAGCCCATCGCCATCGCGTCAGCTTTTGTATTTTGGGAACCAGAAATATTCATCGTCGTCGGCAGGAGATAACCGCCGGTCAGATCGACGCCCGGGTTGGCTGCAGTTATGTAACACTCCAGCTGCTTTCCCCGGGGAACTCCCTGGTTCGGGATATAGACCACAATAGAGACATTGGCCAGATTCCCGGCCTGGATTGGTGTTTTGATGTTGCGCTGATCGATGTGCATTGCGTTCATGGATGATTTAAGTGCCCGGATCGCCTCCGCAGAAATATTCCGGTCACCGGTTCCATTCAGGCCGATCACCAGTCCCGCACCTGTCAGTTTCACGATTTCGGCTGGTTGGAATTCTCCCAGTTCAGACAGCTTGAGTACGGTTCTGTTCCGACTGTTGCCCGCCTGTATGAGTTGAGGCGGGAGGTCGAGGGCGACCAGGTTCTGGCTTAAAACCGTTGCCGGCATCAGCGTATCGGTGTTTGCGGGAACGACTTTAATCTTCTGATGCAGTTGCCCGTTCTGAAGCGGTGTGCCTGGCAGCTTAATGCTGATTCCGTGGTAGGCGGCTACGATTTGTACGGGCTGCTGTTGTTGTACCAGAAACGGATCTGGCTGGGTGGGATTCTGTCGGGGGGAATATCCAGCTGAGATCATCTTGCCTGGAGAACCGGCTGAAAGTGCAATCTGCTGGACCGTCTGACCCGAACCAGGTGATCGCTCCTGCTGGAGTCCGGCTGTGAGTGCCACTTGACGCACCAGATCCGCATCCAGGCGAATGAGTTCTTCAATCAGAGTGGTACGTTGTTCTCTGGTCGTTTGCGCGAGCAACAGAAGATTCAGTTCAGGGACTGTTCCTGTCTGATTTGAGCCAGCAGCTAAAAGTTGATCTTCAGGCTTTTCTGAAACAGGCCCTGGTGCTTTGGGCGTTTTCAGTTTACTGGTTTGTGTATCAGGAGCTGATTCTGATTTCTCAGGACTTTCATTTACCCCCGCCGGGAAATCGAGGTTGAGCTCGGGAAATTCACCAGGTTCTGATAATGATAATTCCAATGCTGAGTCAGTAGAGACCTGTTCTGAATCTTTGCTGACTTCAAGAAAGCCATTAATCGAACGGGAAAGGAAAAACATGGCGACTGCGAACAGGGCGATTCCGGAGAGTATCGAGAATTTGAAATAGCGCATAGTTTCCCTCAGCCATTAAAAATGGGCTTCGTGAAAGGAATGAGATGAATTGGAGGTGATGCGTCTTGAGAGAGGAGCGGGGAGACTAAACGATCATTGGTTTCGTGTCAAGATGGGTGAGTTGGAGGGGACCGAATGCGATTTGTCGATTCGTGTCATTACGTAGTTTGTTCAGTAGAGATGTTGACTATCTGTGAAATCGGGGTCTCAAATCAGAGATGATTGATACCTGCGATTGCAGGGCAGCTATATTGGAATTGACCCTGATAGTCGAGTAGTCGTACTATTCCCACATTTCAAAAGTGGCAGGGAAAAATATGCCGCAGACAAAACGGCTTAACTATTTATTATTGTTGGTTTTATTGATATCCGCATTTATCAGGTGTGGCGTGGCGGTGTACGTGCAGCGCCAACTGGATCGTCAGCCTGATCGAACATACGTGATTGAAGGAGACGCAGAAGGTTACTGGAAGCTGGCTCAGACCATGAAACATGGCGAACCGTATTCGATTTACACACCACCAAGACGTGTACTGCGGATGCCTGGATTTCCAGTGGTGCTGGCAGGAGCGATGTCGGTGGTCGGTGAATCGCATGCGCGGGTACGACTGGTGCTGGCGTTGCTCGGCGTGGTGACCTGCTTTGTAGTTTATTTACTGGGGAAGGAGCTGGTGAATGAAACGGTGGGTGTGCTGGCAGCGGGGCTGTCGGCAGTCTCTCCGGTGATGGCGGGTTTCAGTGTGCTGTTTTTAAGCGAGACAGTATTTGCCCTCACGATGCTGATTTCATTATGGGTGCTCGTCAAATTATCAAATATCAAATGGGAGAGTACAGAACGGAACAGGGGAATCCTCTGGTCACTGCTGGCAGGCGTATCACTCGCACTGGCGTATTATGTGAGACCCAGCTGGCTGCTGGTCGTTCCCCTGGTGGTCGCCTTTTATATTTTCAGTGCGAGAGGGCATCGCAAAGCAGCGGTGCAGAGAGCACTGGTACTGCTGGCGGGATTTACTTTGATGCTGTTGCCCTGGGTGATACGAAATTATCAGGTGACAGGACATTTTGTTCCCACCACGCTCTGGGCAGGGCCGAGCCTGTACGATGGATTGAATCCACGGGCCACCGGCGACAGCGACATGACTTTTTTTGATCAGGAACACGTGTTGGATTCCATGACCGAATACGAAATGAATCAACACTACACACAACGGGCGGTTGCGTATGCGAAGCAGCATCCAGGGCATGTATTGCAGTTAATGGCTGCGAAGCTGCTGCGATACTGGAAACCGTGGCCGAATGCAGCCCAATTCCAATCCTGGTGGATGATGCTGGCGGTGTCGGTGGTTTTTGTGCCTGTGATGGTCTTTGCCGTTTATGGAGCCTGGGTTTCCCGGAATCAATGTCTGCTGTTGTTGATGACAGCGGGACCCATTCTGTATTTTTCGTTGATTCATATGGTGTTTGTCAGTTCGCTGCGGTACCGGCTGCCGGCGGAATACAGTTTGTATATTCTGTCAGCCGTGGGTATCTGCCAGTTATATGTTTCCCGATTTCAAAAGAAAGAAATCCATCCGTGATCTGGTAGAGATCTCAAGTGATTAAGTAAAGCTATGGTTGTTCGTAAAACATTTCAATGGTGTCTGTTGATCCTGTTTTCGCTGGTCATTACCGGCGGAGGTTACGGGTATTACTGGTGGATGCGCAGTGATGAAATGTTAAAAGCGGGCATCCTGGAAAAGATAACGAACCATATTCCGGGACTGATGCTCGACATGGATCGGGCGCAGTTTGATTTTCGGCGTCGGGTGCGGATTGAAGGCTGCCGGGTGAACGTGGTGAATCACCCGGACACGATTATCGATTTGCCTGAGGTCGTAGTGACTTTGAACCAGGAGAAGCTCGCGCGGCACCAGATCATCGACGTCCAGAAAGTGGTGCTGAATCGTCCCCAACTGGTGCTGGTGCGAATGGCAGACGGGACCTGGAACTGGGAAGGTCTGCCGGAACCGGTCAAAAGTGATAATCCACTCCCCGAACTGGTCATTGAACGGGGGAGTCTGTCATTGAAATTTGAACGGGGAGCCCAGGGGGTTCCCACGACGATGACATTTCAGAATCTGGATTTGAGGTTGATTCCCTCTGGAACCAGCCGCTATGAAATTGAGGGCCACACTTCGATTCCCCAGGCAGGCAAACTGGAAATCTCAGGTTACTGGGATATCAATACCAAGCTGGGGTCGATCGCAGGAACGTGGAGTCAACTTGAGTTTGGGCCGAATCTGGTGCGAATGGCAACCGGGATTTCTCCGGAACTGATGACTCAGTTGAAAACAGCAATGCCATCCCTGCAATTGAAACCAGATCCTGCCACAGGTATGTATGACCTGGGAGTGAGTGCCCAGATGGATATTCAATTCAGTCTTGCGCGCAGCAGTCAGAACGAACCCCCTCAGTTTCAGGTACTGACACATTTACGTGAAGGCAAGCTGAAGCACCCGGTGTTACCTTTTCCATTGCGTAACATCGCGGGAAAAGTGCTGGTGAATAATCAGCGGCTGGAAGTTCAGAACTTACAGGCGTTTAATGGGGAAACCAGTTTTGAACTGAAAGGCATCCATCGCTTTTCTGAGTATGCGGCCATCAATTCACCTCTGAAATATAAGAGTTCTTTTTCCTTCCAGACGCGAAAACTTCCACTCGATGAACGGCTGCGGAGTCGTCTGTCGGGAGGCCTGGCCCGTACATATGATACGTTACGCCCCAGTGGTAATGTGGATCTGGAAGTGGATTTAAATCATCCTGGCACAGGCAAGTGGCAGATTCAGAATCTGAATGTTTCGACTTATGATGCAGAAGTGATTCCGGTACATTTCCCTTATCGTGTATCGCATATTAAGGGGCAAATGAAGCAAACGCAGGGAGACACACTGCGACTGAACTTTGACGGAACGGCTGGTCAGCGGCGTGTGGAGGCGATCGGCTACGTCAGTCATCCCGGTCCTGCTTCAGAGATTGAAATCCTGGTCCAGATCAAGCAGGTGCCTATTGATGCAACTCTGCGGGCTGCCTCTCCTGAAGTCGTCAGAAAAGTACTGGACCAGGTTGACCTGCAGGGTACAGCCGATGCCACTCTCAAGCTCACACGGGCACCGTTATTAGATCAGCCGATTCATTTGAACTTCGTCGCAGAAATGGATCATGGATCGTTACAGTATCAGGAATTTCCCTATCGAATCAGCGATCTCAAAGGGCGTGTCTCCTATTTCAGTAATACGGGAGTCACCCGCTTTGAGCAACTGACTGGTAAACATGGCAGTGCGAGTCTGTCGGCAGACGGTTCTTATGCCCGTTTTGCCAATAATGGTAAACTGGAGCTGAAAGTATCAGCCAAAAATGCACCCTGTGATTCCAGTCTCAAACTGGCGTTACCAGAATCGTTGCAGGAACTCTGGATGAATTTCTCGCCTACCGGGAAGCTTGACCTGGATACGCATGTCGTCTGGGAGCGAGGCAAACCGTTGCAGGTCAGTATTCCCAGTGTCGACTTGTCTGACGGCAGTATGAGTCTGAAAGACTTTCCCTACCCACTGGATAACCTGAAAGCCCATGGGAGTTATTTCGTCAACCCTGAAACAGGGATCAGCGAAGTCCGCATGTCAGGAATCTTTGGAAATCATGATGAGACAAAAATTCGCATCGGGAAGGCATTTGCAGAAGTCACGCCTCGGGGGGACTGGCGGGTATTGCTGGATAATATGATCATTGATGACTTGTCGACGGATCGTGCGTTTCAGAAGGCACTGCCGGAAGCAATGGCATCGGCATTGAATACCCTCAATATTCAACGGCCGATTTCTGCGAATGGCAAAATCGAATTTCGTGGCTCACAACAGCCGGGAACATCTATTACCGCAGCGTGGGATATGAATTCGTATTTGGCTGAAAACACGCTGACCGCCGGTGTGGATCTTACTAAAGTTTACGGTAAGGTCCATTCAGAAGGGAACTGGGATGGAAGTCATCTCAATTTGAAGGGAGATCTGGATTTAGATTCGGCGGTGATTCTGGATTATCATCTGACAGAAATCAGAGGCCCGTTTGAAATTCATGATCAGCAATTAACAGTCGGCTCGCGACAGATCCGTCGCGAGCAGTTTCAGTCAGTCAGTTTACCGCAGATCAATTCCATGCAGCCGATTTCTGCCAAGGCAATCCGTGGTGTGCTGACCTGCATGGGGGATATCGAATTGAATGATATCCCCACCTATAATATGCAAATCGAATTGAACCGGGGGCTGCTGGAAGAATATGCGGCCCGGTATATGCCGGGGCAGTCCCAGTTGCGTGGCGTAATGAATGGCTGGATTCAGCTCTGGGGACGCGGGTCGAATAAATCAGACCTGAAAGGGCAGGGACAATTGCAGATCAGCCCGGCTGCCATTTATGAACTGCCTCCAATTGCCCAGATTTTCAAGGTGGTACGACTGGCACAGCCCGATAAAACCGCCTTTGATTCTGCCTTCTGCGATTTCACGGTTTCCAATCAGACCTTTCATCTGAAGTATATCGAGCTCAAAGGAAACGCCATCAGTCTGTACGGACAGGCGGGGGAGGCCCACTTTGATGGACGGTTGAAAGTGGATCTGTTTTCTCAGCTTACGCGTCGCCAGCTGCCTCTACCGGCGATTACCCAGTTGATCGGACACGCCACCAGTGGCTGGATTCGGGTCGAACTGCGGGGGACGACCTCCAGTCCGATCGTGGATATCAAATCGAATCCACTGCTGGATGGTTCTCTGAAAACATTTCTGAATAACGTGATGCGAGGCAGACCCGCCGGTAATGCCACGGGACGCTGGGCGCGACCTGCGCAAACCAGTAATCAGACACAGAAACAGTTCCCGCTGCCGTTTGCTCAGTAAGAAGATGTGCAGATCAGCGTTTTTTCTGCTGCTTTTTCTGGTCGGCAATCTCTTCCGTTTCCTGGGATGAATTTTTTTTCCAGCGGGAGAGAACGAGGGTCAGTACGATCAGAATTCCGAGATACGCACCCAGTATCTTCAACAGCCAGAAGAACATACCTGTCGCAATTTCGTTCATGTGCAGAGAAACTTGCTGTTCTGACAGAAAATTGAGTTCCGTAGAGAACTCAAAGCGGTGTGAAAGAGATAATCAGACAGCTGTTACTCTAATCCGGTCATAGCGCTGATTTCAATCTGTTTTCCCGAAAGCGTGAAACCAAATGAAGATAAGAGGTTGGGAATGGGGGAAGTACCGTTCGAATCGGTTAAATTCATACAGACTGTGACCTTCACTTCCCCGATACCAGGCGCGGGACCGACTGGCGTACAGGGGATATCGCTGTTGCCAATCGTGACTGTGGTAACGGGAGCAGGGCCCGTTTCAATGGTGACTAAAACGTTTCCTGTATTCGACGTAGCCGGAGAGACAACCTGCAAATCCAAAGAGTTAAGGGCAACGTACTGTTGAATTAAGTTCCCCACAGAATCAGTGGTTGAGCCTACTTGAGCTGCTTTGCGTGAGCCTTCAATCGTGGCGATTGTGACTGTCTGTTGCAGCAGCGCAAAAAATCCGAATTGAATCACTGCCAGGGAAATGATCAGAATGATGGGGAAGGCCAGGATGAACTCCAGGAGAACTGAACCCGAACGCCCCCCGTTTCCAGCCTTGCTGGTAAACCGTCTGTTCCTGCAGTTCGACAAGGACTGTGACCGGCTTATTTGCATATTACGTACTTTGAATCACGCATGTGTTAACAAATGGAGACATTTGCTTCGCACATGCTAAGTAAGGTTATCGTTGCCCGGGGCCGATTAACTGAATTTGAGATTTTCAGTTCATCAACAGAGCTGGAAATACAGATGTCAGCCTGAATCTCTGCAGTTTCTGGCCGTAACTCAGGTGACCGGAATCTAGGGAACGCAAATTGCTTGCCAAACTAGTATTGCAGCAAATAGTTTGCTGAAATTCATACAAGATTTGACTCGCAACAGAAAATGGGATCTGACTGTGCAGATAAACAGGCAACAAGTTAAGGAAACGATCGCAACTCGCGCGGGGGTAGTTGTACTGGAATTAATCCTGACAATGCCCGCGTTTCTGATGATTATGCTGGCGGTTGTTCAGATTTCTCTGATTTATGTTGCAATCGAACAGACCGCCTATGCCAGCCGCTACGCTGCAAAGATTGCTTCAGAAACAACAGAAGCCAATATTGATACTTTAAATACCGGCTCCCTCAAATCGACGATCGACAATGTCTTACGGGTGGGAGGGTTACCGCAGGGAAGCTGTCGTGTCATTCTGGAGCACAACGTCTATACCGGGGGAGTTGAGCAGACCATTGCCGATCCCGATCCTGCTGCAGCCAATTGCAACTGTAATCCCCCTGCTACGACTTTGCCGAGTGTGACAGGGGCTAATGCTACTGATTCGGTTCGGACTACCGTTTGTGTCAGGCTGGGGGATAACATTCCCGACTTTCTGTCAACCTTCGGGTTTTCCGTGGCTGATTTCATTGTGGAAGAGTCGACAACATATCTCTACGAACTCTGATTGCCACAAATAACAAAAAAAGTTTTTGATGTATTTTGATTAGACAGATCTCATACTCATGATGCGAATTCATTCGAAAAGTACATTTCAGGAGAACCGTCGCGGAATTGCGATCCTGTGGTTAATACTCTGGGGATCGTTTCTGATGGTGTTTTTCTGTGTCGTGCTGGAAGTCGCCACTCTGTGGCAGGCACAGGTGGAAATCAACAACGCAATGGACTCTGCAGCACTGGCCGCTGTAGGAGACTGGGGTGTCAGTGGAATTGGTTCGACTGAGATACCTCGAAATGTTGGCGTCGCTTACACAGCTTCTAATCCCATTCTTGGCGTTGCCTACTCACCACAAACCAATTATGGCACAGCAAGCGGTTCTAATCCTAATGCGAATGCTTCAAATACCGGAAATTTTGTATTCGGTGCAATCGATACGACAACGGACCCTGTTACCTTCAACGGAAATGCAGACGTTGGTTGTGCAGCCGGAGATGTAACCATCAGAATTACGGATTCAAGCGCTGGTGGCGGTGTCGGTTCCGTAGATCCTAATTCGATTCTATTGAGCTTTGATGCGGGAACAAATCTGGCCATTGATTCCATCAAATTTATCCTTCCGGACCAGGTGAAAGGTCCTGCAGGAGCATATGCATTTTTCCGGACTGATATAGCGCCTCAAGTATTAATTACAACACCATTTGATCTTAACGGGGTAGATACCGAGCCCTCGAGTGATCCACCTCCCGTGTGGAGCTCTCCTAATGGAAACGGTGATATCAGCTTTACGTTTGAGGATTTGTATACAGCAACAGAAGCTCAATCATTCCGGATTAATTTTAATGGTAATTCATTTACCGAAAATGATTTTCTTAACTTTGGTGTCTCTACGAATCAATTAGGGCCCTCAGGTTATCCCTCTCCTTATCCGGGGAGTGTGGGGGACGCATGGGGATACTATGGGGTCACAGTAGAGGTTGATTTCCGTAATACGATTACCAATCAGACCTCAACAGGACATGGTGTGTTTGTCGATGTCGCAGCAAACAATGTCTCGGAGGCAACTCTGAGTGGCGGGGCAGGCGGAGGCTTTCCTGCTGTTCTGGCCCAGGTGACAGTACCAGTGCAAGGCTATTGCAGCTCTCTGTTTGGCGTCACTTTCTTTAACGTGTCTGCTTCATCTGTTGCGTATTACGATTGCAATACCAATCGGACCGCAACCGTTAATGTCAGCAACTTCACCTTTCCCTGATGCTGCTACCTGACAGTACACCGAAAGAATTCCTGCCTGCTCAATTAATTTAAAATCACCAGGTATTTAAAGTTAGTTTGAAGCAGTTCCTTTTCGATTTGAGCGCTGTTCTGGTTCTTCCACCTGATCAATGGTGTAACACATCTTTCTGTCTCCTTAAAAGATATTGGTTTCTAATCCGGAACTGATTCGTGCCGCTCTGTTTCCACTGAATGTATTATGTCGTCGAAGTAACAGGTACGAAGTAAAAATCAGTAGAATTGGGGGCTATCTGGAATTAAAACCATACCAGTAAAAAAACAGACTGAGAATTCAGTCTGTTTCTGGAGCAATCTGGATTACAGGAAACGAATGGTTAAAACCGTGGTTTTCCATCACCGGGCGCTGGCTGTTTTTCAGGAGCTTTTCCGCCGGGCTGCCAGAGCGGGTCATCTGAATGGGCCTGTTGCATCATGGCTTCCAGCTGCTTGACGAGTTCGGGGTGCTGGTCGGCAATGTTTTTGCCTTCGCCCAGGTCCTGATCAAGGTTATACAGCTCTGTATTGCCGGTCAGCATGGGCATACGGACGGCTTTCCACTTTCCTGCACGCACCGCCTGTTTACTCCCCTGTTCATAGAATTCCCAATAGAGGAAGTCGTGCTGCTTCTGCTGGTCAGGATGACCTGTGAGCGTGGGCGCAATGCTGACACTGTCCAGCCCGGGAGGGCAGGGGACATCTGCCAGGTCTGCAGCAGTCGCCATCAGGTCACCGAAATAGCCGATGTGATGGGAAAGCGAATCTGCGGGTGTCGTTCCGGGCCAGTACGCGATGAAGGGTACACGGATGCCCCCTTCGTAGAGATCGCGTTTCATGCCCCTCAGGGGGCCATTCGCATCAAAGAATTCGGGGTCGTTGCCACCTTCGCGGTGGTGTCCATTATCTGAACTGAATATGACAAGAGTATTTTTGTCGATATTGAGTGTTTTGAGTTTATCCAGAATCTGGCCGACACCGGTATCCATACGGGTGATCATGGCGGCCTGTCCTTTATTCTGTTTCTTCCAGTCCGTGTTTTCATAGATGCCGTAATCGGGAACTTCCTGTCCGTCACCCACTTTGCGTCCTGCTTCATTATTGGCATGGGGGATTGTGAGCGCGACATACAGGAAGAAGGGATCCTCGGAACTCCGATCGATAAAATCGAGTGCTTCCTGCATGACCAGATCATGCGAATAGTCGACTTTTTTAGTCGCAACTCCGCCCAGCCCGTCAGAGTTGATCGTGGCAGGATCGACGATGTTATTCAGTGAAACTTTTTTTCCGTTCTTCCAGAGGAAGCCGGGATAATAGTTGTGGGCATTATGTTGATTCAGATAGCCATAAAAATAATCGAAGCCCTGGAGGTTGGGAACGCCTTGTGTCCCTGCTTCCCCCACACCCCATTTTCCTGTCAGCGCAGTCTTGTAGCCTGCCTGTTTCAGGATTTCAGCAACGGTTACATCTTCGGGTTTGAGAGACTGGTTTTCTTTCACGCGTGTATTACCTCTGACGCGAGCGTGTCCCATGTGCAGGCCTGTCATCAGCACGCATCGTGAAGGCGCGCACACGGTACAGCCGGCATACATCTGGCTGAATTTCATGCCTGCGGCTGCCATCTGATCAATGCGGGGCGTTTTGATTTTTTTCTGGCCGTAACAGCCCAGATCGCCATAGCCCAGGTCGTCGGCAAGTATAAATACAATATTAGGTACACTCTTCTTTTCAGAG
>TARA_R110000868_G_scaffold61494_1_pt1 | contig 25273 bp, 28 predicted proteins | sample TARA_R110000868 | Tara Oceans TARA_R110000868 (sample SAMEA4397489) | marine metagenome | biome: Polar Biome; feature: [SRF] surface water layer (ENVO:00010504); material: water (ENVO:00002006), including particulate matter (ENVO:01000060) such as... | depth 5 m | reverse complement strand
CACTTTCAATCGCGGAAGCAAAAATAAAGGAGCAAGTGAAATGACAAATGAATTGCAGGTGGGTACGTTTGTGGATTGTGTGACGATCAGTGTAAAAAGTGCTCGGCTTATCTTAGACATGATGGCCGAGCTGGATACGTGTAACAACTTAACCCCAGAGGAACAAGAGGCCCAAGCCGATCTGTTCAATGTGTTCAACACATATTTAGAGATGAGTGCCGATGAACAAGGTATTTGAGATAGCAAAGGTTGTACTGGCGGCAGTGCTGTGCGCAGCTACTGTGTACGTGTTCACTGTTTTTATCTTGGTGCTGTGATGAAAAAGTATATCAGCGTGACAGAGGACAGGTTTTTATTGACAGAAAGCGCAAAACGACAGATAGAGGTTGCCGAACACATTGCAGCTTTTTTAAAAGGCGGCGGTACTATACAGCAAATACCTATCAATGCCACGGCTTATAATTATGACAACGCCAGCCAAGCGTTCGTGATCAACAAACATACTGTTGCCCCTAAACCGGGGGGTCCGAAGGCCCAGAAAAACTGGAAGGAGTATCGCCATGACAAAATCTGAGGATAGTGCCCTCAGTGGCCAGATTGGAGGGGATCACTATAAGAATATGGCCATCCAGCCAATGCAATACAGCATGAAAAACAACCTCAACGCCTGCCAGCACACCGCCATCAAGTACGTCACCCGCTACAAAACCAAAGGTGGCAAGCTGGATCTGGAAAAGGCTATCCACTGCATTCAAATGCTAATCGAAATGGAGTACCCGACAAATGACTGACGACGTGCCAATTGAACCAATGGCCGATAAACTATGCGCGTGTGGGGCAGTCATGTTTGCCGTGATTACTTACGATACCCCAGAACACCGGGCCGTCAGGACCGGATGGTTCTGCGCAAAGTGCCGAGCATGGTCGGCAGCAATCGGGCGAGAACGGATGGTCAGAATTACTAAATTCTAACCTATCGTTTTAATGCCTGCAGCAGGGACTGCTGCTGCGCATCCTTGTCCTGCAGCACACTCATCACCCTCTCATCTAAGCAGCCCTGTGCGATCAAGTGGATGATCCGCACAGGTCGTGTCTGTCCCTGCCTGTGCAACCGTGCGTTGAACTGTAGGTAATACTCCAATGACCAGTTCAGACCGAACCACACACACAGCGCACCACCGTCTTGGAGATTTAAACCGTGTCCGCTTGACTGGGGGTGGGCAAGCAGCATCTTGATCTCGCCTCTGTTCCAACGGTCGATGGTTGCCGAGTCTTTATCCAGCACGACCGCCGTGGGAAACGCTTTGAGCAGTCTCTCAAGGTCACTTTTGAAGTTGTACGCCACCAGCATTGGCTCGTCGTTATCCTCTACCAATGCTGTGAGTGCGTCTATTTTCACGTCATGGATCAATGACCAGTGCTTATGTTCATTGGTGAAAATCGCGCCGTTGCACCACTGCAAAAGTTTTGTGGCCAGCGCACCCGCGTTGATCGCCTCGACAATTTCTCCATCCGGAAGATCCGCGAGCAGCGTTTTCTCAAAGCTGTCGTACTCATCCTTAACAGCCTCCGGCAGCACAATGCTCTCGACCAGATCGATCCTCTCGGGTAGATCCAGATAGTCCTCTGCTGCCATGCTCAACCAGTTCGATGTCATGAGCTGCTGGATATCAACCGCCGCCCCTGACTTCAGGCTCCACTTATAGCCCATGTAATCCTGTTCAAAAAACCGCTGCTTGTACCCTGTCATCGTGCGCCCGAGGCTCATGCCGTAGTCGATCAGGTACTGCTGTGCCCACACGTCCAGCAGGCTGTTAGGGGAGGGTGTGCCAGTCAGCAGCACCATGTGTGAGGTATGGGGGAGAATGCGCTTGAGCGCCTTCCAGCGCAGTGAGGATGCGTTTTTGAAGCTACTCGACTCATCAACGATGAGGCAGTCAAACGGCCACTTACCTTTAAACTGCTCAGTCAACCACGGGACATTTTCCCGGTTTATCGTGTAGATATCCGCCGTCGTTTGAAGTGCGGCTAATCGTTGACGTTCGCTGCCGATACACACGCTGACCTTCAGGTGCGAAAGATGCGCCCATCGCGTGACCTCCTTCGGCCATACGCTTTTCGCCACGCGCAGTGGCGCTATGACTAGCACCTTGTTTGCAGCAAAGCCGTCCAGCATGTCACTGATCGCTGTGAGACTCGCAACGGTTTTACCCAGCCCCATGGCCAGCGCCAGCCCACAACGCTTCTTGTCTTTTATGTAGTCGATTGCCCGTATCTGGTACGGATGTAAGTCGTCACGGGAAAGCATTGATACCCTCTAAACTGTTGATGACCCTCACGTCGCATCCCATTCGGATACGCCGTTCGTGGTCCCTGATCTGAGACGGACTGAGTCGTCCGCTGGTGCCCTTCAGCTCCACAAAAATTATGCGTCCACCGGGCAGTGTGACAATTCTATCCGGCACACCGCGCCTGCCGGGACTGACAAATTTTTCACATGTCCCACCCAAGGTTTTCACCCTTACGACTAACGCGGTTTCTATTTTTGATTCCAACATATCCAACCTCCACCAGCAGATCTTCTGCTTCAGCGATGTAAGCTGCATAGTCTACATCGGTTGGGAAAGTTTTGGGTAAATCCATTAACGGCATGGCCCCGGCAGATTTTGGAACGCGATTACTGTTAGTGCTGTACAGGATACACTCGCTCTGCGATACAGATGTCGATAGATAAAACCGCACCGCTCGGCCCAAGTACTGGCCACGCCATACACCACCGCCGTTCACCTTGCGCAGTATCAAAAACTTTTTAATGTCCATACATGCACGGATGGTGGTTTCAATCGCAGTGCCTTTTGCAATGTACTGCGAAACGGCATCATAGATGATTTCACGGTCCGGGTTCTTTGCCAGCCCACTTGACGCAAAGATGCCCTTACATTTGACAGAGCCATCAAGCTTGATGGCGACGTAGTTGTTCACATCCCGACTAGCTAGCGCCCGGTAGCGGGACTCTTCGAGCTGGAAGCTGGTGTCTAGCATCCACTCCCATGCGACCTGCGCGATAGTCTGCTCAAGCGACCGCTTGTACAGCACGACGACCCCATCGGTATTCGCACTCACCACACGTCCGCCTGCCAATTCAAACCGCTCGATCAACATCAGCAGCGCAAGCTGGCCGGTGATCGTTGTCTGGATCAACATCTCTGGGGCGTACAGCGCAGAGTACTTGCTGCCTAGCTTGCCGAACGACCCGTTGACGGCAATCTTTAATGTCTCTGCTGTGACCTTGTCACCAGCACGTTTTGCTTTAATACGTCGGTCAAGGATCGTCTGGTACACATCAAGGAACGGTTTACCCAGCGATTCAGGTGCCAGCTTCTGCTGCAGAATAATGTTTGGGTAGTACGACGCAACGTCGAAGTCAGACAGCAGCTCGTCGTCGGCTGCAACAACATACTGCGACTTCTCGCAACTGTGTAGCCCGCCGATACCCATTCGGTATTCGGTCGTGCCGATCACGATACGCTCCTCACGCAGTCGTTCCGGCATCACGACGCTACCACTACCACCCAGCGTAAATATGTCGCGCCTGATGCGCTTGTAAACAAGCGTAAGTTGTTCCGTTTTGAAGCTTATAATTTTTGGGTTGCTGTACTTCAATTGTAGATCGGTAGCAAGTACCGGCGCTCGATATACCTTACTGGTACGCTTGTTCAATTCAAACTTAATAATGGTCTCTGCTATCTGTGCGTCAGATTTACTGCGCAGGTCCATGCCGTACTCTTTCGACATCTGTGCCCGTAGCTCAATGGCAGGCTTGAGCTGCTCGTACAGTGCTGCTGTCATGGTCAGATCGTTTATACAATAGTCACGCAGCTGCTTGCGCATTTTCGGCGTGATGCTTGACTCAGGCGTGATTGGTAAATCCTGCAACGTGGGTGTGTGCAGCCTGCCGCCGTATATCTTCAGACTACCAGAGCCGGGGGCGACCTCTATAATGTCGATGTGGTCCCATGATGTCGGGCTATTCAAGCCGTGCTTGTCGTAGATCTGCCAGCCCGGAACGTGCGAGGCGATGATCTCATCGCATATCGCCTTGAGCTGTGCGCAGGAGTATCCAGCAAGTGCTGCTGTGAGGATGGGTAAATCGAAATTGTTTCCGTTGAACGAAATCGTGGTGTAGTGCTGCATGAGTTTTTTAACATCAGCCACCGCAAATTCTTTACCTTCATACATCTCAAATCGACGGGTCTTTCCCGTTGAGAGTTCGAGAGCGCAAAGTAAAAAATAGTCTTTGTAAACTTCTGTGTCGATGATTATCAAAACATTGCCTTTTAAAACCGCATATAAAAATACCGCTGACAGTTGCCCATCAGCGGTAAAGGCTCTATTTTTAATTAATAGTCTTCGTCAGTACCGAAAGCGTCAAACGCTTCAACGCCAACTGCGCCATCACCGAACGGTTCGCCATCACGCACGAACTGCACACCATCGAGCTGCGCGTTGATGCGCTTGCCGTACTGGTTGTTCTGTGCCCAAAGGCTGATGATGCCGTTGACGTAGCAGCCCGCATAGATCACGTTGTCGCCTTCTGCGATGGGTGACTTGTCGCGGTTGATGACCAGCGGACGCTTCTTGGTAGAAGCTTTGATTGTATACTTGCCTGCAAACTCAGAACGCTCAGTCTCGTCTCCGTCTTTTAAACAGAGTTTATCGGCAGGAACTTTGCCCTTGAGTTCTTCTTTTGAAAGTTTATCAATGGCGGCCAGCAGCTCTTTTATCGTTGCAGCGTGTTCTTTTTTGTCGAGGATAAACGTAGCTTCGTATTTGCCGGTAGATGCACCGCCGAACGTGGCCATGTTGAACAGGCTGGGGAAAGACAGTCTTGCGCTTGCGATTTTAATTGTCATCTTTTGTTTCCTTAGTTTAGTTTTAGCGGTTTAGTTTAGTGCCGTTTGGCACTCGTGAAGCATAGCTTAAATCGTACTATAGTGCAAGCTGTTCAATAAGCTCGTCTGCGTATTTAACCGAATATACACATGTATGTTTGGCAGCATATTCTTTAGGTATAAGCGCCTGCATTGCGGCCATAGCAAACATCTCTCGCTTGGTAAGACCAGACGTTCCAAATTGCTCAAGAAGTCCATTTTGTACATCATTTGGTTTATTTTCCAAATGGCGTAAACCCCCAAGTGTTGCCTCCACATGGGCCAGATTCAACACTGCTTGTGAAATCTTCAGTGCAGCATCCGGTGTCGTGTTGCTCGTAATACTTTTTGTCATGGCGTTCATCGCTACTATCGTTTCTTCTTTCATGGGTTTTATCTCCATCAAATACCCCCTTTAAGCTGGCAGGGGGAATAGCCAGTGTTGTTAATCGTCTTCCGAGACGACATTAAAATCTATACCCGTTGCGCCCACCGCTGGACGCGGATCACTCTCCCGCGCCAGTGTCGGACGACCGTCCTTACTACTGATCAGCGACTCGATCAGCCCCAGCTTACTCTTGCCCAACAGCTTCTCGGCCTTGGCTGGTGACTGCAGCTTACGCTCCCACGCCTTTACGCCCAGTGCTGACTCAAGCACCGTCGCTGCTTGTAACTCATCGTTCCAGTTACGTGAGCTGCGACCGGCCACCATCTTGTAGCCGTCAAACGGTTCGCCTGCTGCGAGCCTCTGCGTTACTGTACTCTCGACCGCATCGAGCCAGCTTACAATCAGCTTCTTCGCATCCATCGCCGCTCGCAGCTCCTCGTCTGTCAGCGTGTCTGGGTTGCTCATCTTGTCAAGATTGTTGAAGTCGGTAGCAATCAGATCGTGCGTCGCCTTCTGCAGTGCGCCGCAGGTCGCCTTGGCCTTACACCACTGGCACTGCGACTCACCCGGCACACGCTGCGCTGCTGGGTCTTCAGTCATCTCTGCACGTTCACTGATCCACTCACCACGCTTGAGCAGGTCGTCGATTGACAGCTCCCATGTGCTGATGTGATCCAGCCGGGGCTGCACGATGATAATTTCAATCGTCTCGATCTCGTACAAATGCTTGTACTCCGCATACGCGCCGAGCGCATACAGTATAGCCTGCGGGTTGTCCTGCGCCTCTACCCGGTGTCCTTTGCCGTATTTAAGATCCACAATACTCATCTTAGTATCGTTCATGATAATCGCATCAGACGTTCCAAATCCATCGGCCACCCAGTCGCTGAAGTCCACGCGCTCTTCATACAACTGCTCGCCTCCGAGCTGACGCACGACATCAACATATATCTGTACAGCCGCTGCCATTTCCTGCGAGACAACGTACTCGGGGTTTTCCGGTAGTGCAGTGCCCACCAGCTCATCGCAGTCAGTGCCACCGACCAACGCAATCTCACCCAGCTCATGCGCAGCCACGCCCTCCTGCGCAAATGGGCTGGTGGTGTTCGGCAGCCCGTCCTCCGCCCTTACGCTGCCGGGGCAGGCCAGCCAACGGTGTGCGCCTGACGCGCTTAGTTTTGCGTGTGCTGTCATATCTGCTCCAGTGCTGTTAGGAGTGCTAGTCGATCCGCCACCGGCACATCCTGTACCTTCTGCGCTCTACCGAAACTGAAGATTAAATTCTTGACTACGGGCTTCTTACCGCCGTCTGCTCTGACGATGGCCATACACATGTCACGCAGCGTGTCGATAGAGACGACCTCAACTTTTTCTTCGTGTACTGTTATTGCCGGGGTCTCGATGGGTGTAGGGTTGGGTTCCGGTGCAGGTTTTACTGACGGCTTCTCGCGCCTCGGCGCAGCGTCTACTACTAGGACCGCTGGTGCATCCAGTGCCGATGCTGGACTCATTGCTGTGATCAGCCGCTCTACTACTATAGTCAGTGCGGACAGTTGTGAGCTTAACTCTGCCATTTTTGTTTCTAACATTTTAATTTTCCTGTTTCGTGTTTATGGGGTTGTGTTGCGCTGGCATATTAAGCTACGCTTCACAGCCACGTCAACAGGAGTCCATATGATAAAAAAAATAATCGCCTTCTTCGGGGGCACCAGCGCCACGGCCACGGCCCTCGGCGTTGCGCCATCGGCAGTTTCGCAGTGGATAAAAGACGACCGCATTCCGCCGCAACGCGCCATCGAAATCGAAAGCATAACGGGCGGCAAGTTCCGTGCGGTTGATATCTGCAGGGAGTTGCTCAATGACAAGTAACATGCAGCTCTTCCCGGTCCACAAGGTGTACGACAGCGAAAAACAAAAGTGGTCCAAGCGCCCAGCCATCCCACGCGGCCAAGACTGGCACACGGTCGTCTGCACTGCAGAGCAGCTTGCCAGAGCCGAGAACCTCGGCGCGGTCATCCCAGCCGGTCGGGTCGTCATTGACCTTGACACCTATAAAGGTGTCACCCGCGCCATGGTCGATGCGGCCCTTGGCGTAACGCTTGACTGGGACGGGGCGCAGCTACAGACCACGGTCGGTGGCGGCGAACACTACTGCTTCGAGTTGCCTGCTGGCGCGGAGGCGCGGCAGGGCGACTCGCTGTTGGGTGTGCAGGGATTCGACACCCGCGCTGCAGGCAAGGGCTGGATATGCACGGGCGACGGCTATCAGAATTTATCAATGCTCGGTATGCCTGAAGCGTTGTACCTTGAGCCTTTCCCTATGATCCCGATGGCCGCACTGGCAGCTCTCAACAGCAATGCCACGACGATGGTTAGTGCGCCGGGTGAGATGGAGATCAGCGAGGTGGACGTGCGCGACCTTGAGCTTGCGATCAATCACCAACGGCTTGACGGCCTAACGCTTGACGACCTCACGGCTTACGTGACCAAGCTCCCAGCCGGTGACCTCGAAGGCTACAGCTCATGGCTGAAGGTCGGCATGGCTCTGCACCATCAGACTGACGGTAAGAAAGATGGCTTCCTGATCTGGGACCACTGGTCGAAGGCCAGCTCACACTATGACTATCAAGAGTGCCGCGACAAGTGGCGCACCTTCGCCAACCGCTCCAGCATCAGCAAGCCTACCCGCTTCGACTACGTCATCAGCCGCGCCGGTGGCCGTGCCGTCGTTGACACCGCTGGCTCCGCTGCAGCTCTCCTCACTACCCTTGACGACCTGCTCGCTCGCGCCTCCTCCATCGATACGCTCGAGGACTACACCGAGTTCAAGCGCGAGGTCCGTGCTATCCTCCCCCACGCGCTGCCCCTTGACGGTCGCCGTATGATCGCCAAAGAGCTGCACGACGCCTTCGGCAAGGCCAAGGGCTTAGGCATCACCGACATCCGCAATGAGTTGCTGCCAAAAAAGCGTAGCGTTAATGGCGCAGGCGCTGTAGTCGACACTGACGGCAACAGCATCCTGCCCGACTGGGCTGCGCCGTGGGTCTATGTCGAGATCACTTGCGAGTTTGCTCACACCGAACTGCACTACGCGATCAGGCGTGAAGCGTTTAACGCCAAATACGATAGGCTGCCAGACGTGCTGCTGGCCGACAAGCCCGCCTCGGCGTACTGCCTGACAGACCTCAACATGCCCACGGTCGTGGACAAAATATTCTGGCCCGGTGGCGGCAGGATCCTCGAAGTCGAGGGTAAGCAGATGCTCAACACCTATCACCCCAGCGGCGTTACGCCGTGCGCCGCAGAGGACATAAGCGTCGAGGGTCAGGCCGCCATCGACCTGATGCTTGCACATGTTGATTTTGTCATCGCTGATCCGCGTGAGCGTGAGATACTGCTGGACTTCCTGACCTATGTGTATAAGAACCCCGGTAAGCGTGTCGGTTGGGCGTTGGTATTGCAGGGTAGTCAGGGTAGCGGCAAGTCATTTTTTGCGGTTCTGATGCAGCACATGATGGGCACAGGCGTAACTAATATCGAGCCAGCAGCGATAGAAGGGCGGTTCACTGGCTGGGCACATGGCTCTACGCTTATCGTTATTGAGGAGATACGCATCAGCGGCACGTCGCGGTACACCGTCCTCGACCGTCTTAAACCGTTCGTCAGCAACTCGTACATTGCGATTGAAGAGAAGGGTCGTGACCACCGCACGGTGCCGAACTTCAGTAGCTACTTAATGTTCACCAATCATAAAGATGCCATCCCCATTGGAGACGGAGACCGGCGCTACTGCGCCATCTTTAGCAGGATACAGTCGCAGGAAATGCTCTACACGGAGTTGGGTGGCAAGGCTGGTTCCGAGACGTACTTTGATCAGCTTTTTTCAGCAGTCGATACACACAGTTCTGCACTCGCGCACTACTTCGATAGCCGGGTCATATCCGGCAACTTTAACCCCAACGGCAGGGCACCCGAAACCAGTGCTAGAGAGGTAATGATTGAGTACGCCCTTTCGCCTGATCGACTGGCCCTAGAGGACGCTATCAGCAGGCATAGTTGTGCGGTGATCAATGATCAGCTCATTGATGTGACGTGGCTCAATCGGCTGGCAACAGCAGAGGGGGACATGCTGCCCACTGGCACAGGGCTGAGTAGGATACTGCTTGAGATGGGGTATGAGTCGATTTCTGGGCGCAGGATGCGTATCAAAAAAACTGGAACAAAACATTATGTGTGGGTAAAAGTAGGTATTAAAAAACCAGAGACGATAAAAGATTTAATGCGGCAGTTTCATGACAGCGACGAAAGCTTACCATTTTGAAGAAAAGTGGGATTGAGAAGGGCAAAGGGCGCAATCATTTTGTATCGCGCCCAGTCTTGAGCCCAGCTATAAACCCTTAATATTACTATACTTATTACTTTATTGGGATTAAGGGATTAGAATAGTATATATATTGATATAGTATAATTTATTATTATATTCTGTATATATTAGTATACATTAGTATATACATAATGTCGTACCATAATATATATATATAAGGTATGAAAACAACCGAGCCCAGCGCCCATTGCGCCCAAAGGCATTTTAAAAGAGGTAAAGTGATATGACAAAAGTAAGAAGCGTGATGAACATGACCCCCATGCTGAAGGACAAATTGGTGCAGCGATTGGCGACACCAGTAAAACCGTTATCGCTCCAAGTGCGGATCGTGACCCCGGCAGAGTGGAAGTTCGTGCAGGAGCTGTGTGCCGGGGATGGGGCCGTAACGCCGAAGGAGGCGGCGATCAGGGCAGGGTGGAAACCAGATCAAGCCGGGACGGCGGCACGTCGCATGACCAACCCGGAGAAATCGCCGCACGTCGTTGCGGCGATACAGGAGTTCCGGGGGGAGCTGGCAGCCAAGTACGGGACTACGTTCGAGCGGCACATGAGAGACCTCCAGCGCATCAGGGACGCGGCGATGGACGCTGGCAATTTCGGCGCAGCGGTGACAGCAGAGTACCGACGCGGACAAGCCCTCGGGACGATCTACATCGAGCGCAAAGAGATCCGAGTCGGCTTGATCGACTCGATGTCCAAGGAAGACGTGATGCGCAGGCTCAATGAGATCCAGCAGATCTATGGAGGATCCGGCGTACCGGCGATAGCCCACGGGTCGATCATCGACATGAGTCCCGAGGATATCGCGGTAGCAAAAACACCAGTGCCAACGATTGCAGAGGACATGAAAAACGATGAACGGGAAAGAAGAATTGTTGCTGAGGCGGATCGGCGAGAACGTAAGCGCCAGCATGGTCGAGATTTGCTCACTAAAATCCACGGGGCAGCAAGGGCGGCAGAGCTACGGCCTGATCTGTTTGAAGGGGGCGGGGTTCGTTATGGCGAGCATCAAGATCACCCGGACGACGCAGGTGGGGCTGACGGCGGAGGAGATAGCGTTTCACATGTCGATGACGGCGATGGGGTGTCCGAGCGTCATTTTAGTCCAGATTCATCCCTTGGGGACGACGAAGACCTCGGCAGCTAGCCTACGGCTTTACGCAGGCTCTCAGGTTGAAGATATTTACTATAGGGGTACTGAGGTGGCGGGTATTGATCAATGGCCATTAGACGCGATCCAGTGGCACCTGCTGAGGTGGAGGCTTATCGAGTGAGGTGGCTGGTCGAGTGAGGTGGCTGGTCGAGTGAGGTGGCTGGTCGAGTGGCGGGGTAGGGGCGAGTGACAGGGTAGGGGCGAGTGACAGGGTAGGGGCGAGTGAGGGGGCAGGGGTTGGTCGAGTGGCGGGGCAGGGGCGCATGGCCCCTACGCTTAACGCCGGAGGTGGGTGGTCGAGTGACGGGGGGTTATCGAATCCCGAACTCAGAAGCAACTTCAATCAACACCTCGTTGCTGACCTTAAAATATTCACTGTCCTGACTGCCATCGTGCAGCCAGCTGATGACGCGCTCGGCGTTGTCGGAGACGATCCAGCTACCGCCTTGGGGCAGATCGTCCGGGCCACAGATGACGCAGCCTTCGATGCTGTTGGCGTAAAATGTTTTGTAGTTTTTCATGTTTTTTTTTCCTTTTATGTGGGGGTGGTTGTGGTTACTGTTTTGCTACATCCGCGAGGTTCTCAAGACACATCCGGGTCATGTCCGGGGTGCTTGTGCTGGTCGGGTTTGCGTAAATGGATTCGATGGTGCGGTAGCCATCGCCGTCCACAAAATAGACGTAACCGTCACCACGAATAGCAGTGATTTTTAAGTCTGGGTACGTGTACTTTATTACCCGGTTTACTTGTTTCATCAGTGCCATTTTGTCTCTCCCGTTATGCGTGGGGGCTTGCGCCCCCGTTTAGTTATTGGTTATTTAGCATCCCTTTTTGCAATCTCGCGCATAATTGCGCCCCTGTTAGAAATCCACTGAGCGTAGCTTGTACGCTGTATAAAGCTGGGGGCTTTTGCTTTCTTTTCATCGACCGCGATCACATGATCGCGTAGCTCTTGCGTAGTGAAATTTTTCATGCCGTCTTTAGTTGCCTTGATCATCATGTCTTGCTCTCCCGTTTCCGCAGCACCATTGCTGCGGTATGGGTGTAGTATAACGTAGTAAATACTGGTTGCAAGTGGTTTTATAAAATAAATTAAAATAAAATAAATATAAATAATGGTTGACAATTTGTGGCCATCCGTGGTCGGGGTTTATTTAACGCCTGTGCCGTGGCAGGCAAAGCACTCGCCGCCTTTCACATGGCTGTAGTAAGACAAGCGGCCTGAGCCAGAGCAGCGTGAACAGGGCTTGCGCTTTGCCGGTTCGATGACCGCAGGCGACTCAACGACCTGAGCGAAAAGCGCGACTAACCAATCTTGAGATTCTGTTTTCTGCATTCTGTCTCTCCTAAAAATGTGGGGGCTTGCGCCCCCGTTTGTGTTTACTTAGATATTGTTACGTTTGATTGCATCCAAAAAATAGGACTTGTCTGCAGCATCAATTGTTACGTTGAACTCAACGCAAAGAGCATTGAGGTCTTCAATTGCAATGCTTGCTATGCCCAATTCTCTGTGCAAGGACATCAGAGATTTTAGGGCGGTCAGAAAGCTGTATCGAATTGAGTTTGTCATGTTGTCTGCTCCAGTTGTCCGCAACAGTATTGCTGCGGTATGGGTGTAGTATGGCAGGGTAAATAGTAATTGCAAGTGGTTTCGTAAAAATAAATTTAAAAATAATGGTTGACTGTAGTAATTGGGTGGATTAGAGTGCGCTCGTCGCTGGGGAATTCCTCCCCGGTAGAACACAGGAAGCACGGACATGATCACGATCAAATACGAAACATCAGTTTTTACCGGAGCTGGTTGGAGGGGTGTAACAGTTACAGCACTTGCCGAGCTGCTGTCACCCAAACGTGCGAGTGTCGTTGAGGTTGTCGATATCGACGGCGAGGGTAATAGCGGCTATGCAAGCCGCACCGGCGCAAAACGCCAGCAGTACAACGTGGGCAGCACCGCCAAACGGGAAGTTGGTGCCGTCAAGATCCTGTCAAAATGCACAGTAGTAGGAGAATAAGCATGGCCTTTGCCCCTTGGGAAATCAAACAGGTCGGTTCATTTGTTGAAAAAGAACACGGCCATTTTTTCGAGTTTGACGCAGCATCAGACAGAGCTGACTACCCGAACCGGGTGTGGGTCACAACACCGCATGAAGGTCGCGACTCCGGCTGGCGCTACGCGGTAGTCAAAAAGACGGTGGCCTACATCGTTGTTGATGAGGCTGACGGCGGCGGGGATGTCGTCGAGAAGTGGGAAATAAAGCAGCACAGAGAATACCTCTGATCAAACAAGCCCAGCCCTCAAGCTGGGCTTTTTTTTTTGTGTGTGAAATAAATGGTTGACAGTAGTTATTAAAATGAAATAGTATTGCTTTGTCGCTGACGAATTCATCTGAAGCAGAACACAGGAAGCACGGACATGAAAGACGTATATGCTGAAGTTACCGCGAAAGTTGTAGGCCTCATGGAAACCCATGGTGCCAATTGGACCAAGCCTTGGGTTGGCACTGCTGGCTCCAGTGCAATGCCCACAAGCATCAGCACCGGCAACCAGTACACTGGTGTTAACGTGGTGCTGCTGTGGGCTGCTGGCCGCACTGACAGCCGCTGGGGCACTTACAAAGCATGGTCCGAGAAAGGTTGCCAAGTGCGCAAGGGCGAGACCGCCACGCACATTATCTTTTTCAAGTCGCTGGACATCAAAGAAAAGCAGGCTGACGGCTCGCAGACTGACAAGACTATCCCCCTGCTGAAAAGCTTCGCTGTGTTCTGCGCAGATCAAGTTGATGGTCTGCCCATGAATGAGCAAGCCCAGCCTGAGACCGCCGAGCAGGCAGATGCCCGCGTTGCACTGGCTCTCGACTTCGTTGCCCGCGCTGGTGCCAACATCGAGATCCTGAATGGCTCTGCTCGCGCCTACTACTCGCCCACCGTTGACAAGATTGTAGTCCCAGCAGCCGCTGATTTTGTGGGCACCGCGACTAGTAGCCCGGTCGAAGCTTTTGCCGGTGTCGTGCTGCATGAGCTGATCCACTGGACGGGCCACAAGAACCGTCTAGCTCGCACCTTCGGAACCAGCCATGGCGATGCCGACTATGCCAAGGAAGAGCTAGTGGCCGAGCTTGGCGCGGCCTTCCTGTGTGCTGACCTCGGCATCAGCACTGAGCCACGCGCTGACCACGCGCAGTACCTCACCAGCTGGCTGCGCGTTCTAAAGGATGACAAGAAGGCCATCATCCGTGCTGCATCGCTGGCAAGCAAAGCAGCGGGCTTCCTGCAGGGCCTGCAGGCGGTAGAGCCGGTGGCCGTAGCCGCATAGGCCAGCAGCCGCAGTACCCAAGCCCAGCCATCGCGCTGGGCTTTTTTATGCCTGCTGGATTCTGATAGCCAGACAAGGGGCGCTTAACGAAGTTAGTTAGTGATCACTAACATTTGTAACATTTGTATCAAATCCTGACCAATGTGACAATTTTTGTCATGTTGTGACAATTTTTGTCATGTTGTGACAATTTTTGTCATGTTATGACAATTTTTGTCACATATTGGCCAAAATACAAGAATTGTTATAACAATCTGGCCAATGTCCGTATCATATTCTGTAAGGCTCTAGGCTCAACGTCAGAGCTACCCGCTACCCTAGTACCGACCCCAAGCACGTTGTTAAATTGGCGAACCGGGATAGGCCGACACGGCCTATCCGGCGCTCCCCGCGCCCCGGCGTATCGCCGAAAAGCGACTGCGCAACGCCCCGCCGATTCGCTATTTCCGGTAATACACATTACCGGAAATAGTGAGTCCTTATAAATCAATGACTTAGCGAAAAGCGCTACGCCGATGCGCCAATTGTGCACGGGCTGGAAGGCGGGAGCAGGTACCCTGTGGCCTGTTTTGCTCAAATTTTGATCAGTTGTCGACGTTGATCCTGTTTTTTGGCCGGTCGGTCGGCGGCGCAGCTTTAGCCGGATTTCACACAGTAAATTAGTTCTCAAAACCAAATGGCCAAAAGGCCCACAAAAATTTTGTAAAAAATTTGGCAGATTGTGTTCCACACCAACAACGGCTACACTCACGACCCATGACATCAATAACCACACGCCCCTGCCCATGCGGCAATCAACGACGACCTAACCAGCGTAACTGTTGGGCGTGTCACGCAACGGCCATGCGGCGACACCGCGCAACGCATCCGATCTCACCCACGCAGAAGCTGAAGGACAACTGCCGCAGCTACGCTCAGGTGTACCTTAAACGCGGCAAGCTCCAGCGCCTCCCGTGTATAACTTGCGCCAGCCCTAACGCCCAGATGCACCACAAGGACTATACGAAGCCGCTGGTGATTGTGTGGATGTGCCGTGAGTGCCGGATAAAAATCCCCAAAACCCTAAAGCCCAAGGGCAACACGGAAACAGCCATCCCCCAAAACGACCCCTTTGCTTCTATACGCAAATGACCCAAAAATTTTTTACAAAAATTCTACATAGGACTTCCCAATGGCGTTGCCCCCCATTTCCGTAAAGCCAGACGACATTGAGGCCGACCGCCTACGCCTCCAGCTCAGGTTTGCCTTGCTGCAGGCGCAGGACTCTGCTCGGGAGAACTTCCTCGACTTTGCGCGGTACGTCTGGCCGTCGGGGATAGTTAGCCCCCACCATCAAAAGATGGCGAATGCGTTTGACCGAATTATTAATGGAACCCTCAAGCGGCTGATTATCAATATGGCCCCGAGGCATACGAAGTCGGAGTATGCGTCGTACCTGTTGCCTGCCTACGCGATGGGCCGTAAGCCGGATCTCAAGTTGATACAGGCAACCCATACGGCAGAGCTGGCGGTCCGCTTTGGCAGGAAGGTGCGAAACCTTATGGACACGGATACGTACAAGGAAGTGTTCCCCGATGTGCTGCTCAAGGCAGACAGCAAGGCGGCTGGCAGGTGGGACACGAACCACGGCGGGGAGTCGTTCTCTGTAGGGGTAGGCGGTGCGATGACGGGCCGTGGTGCAAACCTGTTGATCATTGACGACCCTCATTCGGAGCAGGATGCGCTGTCGGCATCGGCGTTGGAGAACGCATGGGAGTGGTACACGTCAGGCCCAAGGCAGCGGCTCCAGCCCGGTGGGGCAATCGTGGTGGTGGCCACCCGCTGGGGGACGATGGATCTCACGGCACGATTGATCAAGGCGCAGGCGAGTCACAACGCGGACAAGTGGGAGGTGATTGAGTTCCCGGCTATCTTTGATGAGGGGTTGCCGACAGAGCGCCCATTGTGGCCAGCGTTCTGGAAGCTGGAGGAGCTGCAGGCGGTACGGGCATCGCTGTCTGTACAGAAGTGGCAGGCGCAGTGGCAGCAGAACCCGACGAGCGATGAGGGTGCTATCCTGAAGCGCGATTGGTGGCGCAAGTGGACGAAGGACTACACGCCGCAGTTGGACTATGTGATCCAGTCGTATGACACGGCGTACTCGAAGAAGGAGACGGCGGACTATTCTGCGATCACGACGTGGGGGGTGTTTACACCTGACATAGACAGCGGACCGAACATCTTATTGCTGAACGTCAAGAAGGGCCGCTGGGACTTTCCGGAACTCAAGCGTATAGCCAAGGAGGAGTATACGTACTGGCAACCGGACAACGTGCTGATCGAGGCCAAGGCGACGGGGACCACGCTGCAGCAGGAACTGCGGAAGGTGGGGATACCCGTGACGATGTACTCACCCGGCGGGAGGAGGGCCGGTCAGGATAAGATATCACGGGCGAACGCTATCGCAACGCTGCTGGAGAGTGGGATGGTATGGGCACCGGACACGGACTGGGCGGATGATTTGATTGAGGAGTGTGCGGCGTTTCCGCATGGGGACAACGACGACTTGGTGGATTCTACGGTGATGGCTTTGGCTCGCTTTAGGGCGGGGAACTTTGTTATTTTAAGGGATGACGAAAGGGAAACAAAGGAAGAGTCGAAGGGTATACCTGAGTATTATTAGGGGATAGAATAGGGCGAAGTACGTCTTGCATACAAGAGGCAATTCCCATGGCGACACCATCAGCTAAAGATATGTTGGGGCAGATTAAGCGTTACGCCGAGGGGGGTGATGTTGCCCAGTCCCAGTCCGCTGGACTTACGTATGCTCTAGGAAGTGGCCTGACGCAGGATCAGTTTTACGCAAACATCCGTGACTATGCCTCCAAGAACACAAACCAGCTAGAAGCGTTGAACACGATGTCGCAGTACGGCATCAGCATGGCTGACGTTAATGCGGCGTTAGGCGCAACGGCGGTTAAGGAGTACTTTACGGTTGACCCCAACGCGGGGGAGAAGGCTCCCGGTTCTGTTCAAACGGACTTTACGTCAGGCCTTCAGCAGGAAGTTGCGAACAACCCTAACCTTGATCAGGCGGGCCTCGATTCGCGGATCAAGGCCACTGTCGCGCAGTACTCGGGTAATCCGGATAAGCTACGTGAGCTGTTCGTGCAGAACCAAACGAGCATCGCGGACCTGCAACGTGCGGGCGTAGACCCTAGCGTTTTGTACAGCACACGCGCTGTAACCACTCCCGTTACAACGCCTGATACGATCGGCAAAAATACTGGTATAACAACCGCTCCACCTGTCTACAAGCCTCTGCCAGAGCCGCCACCCATCTATAAACCGGGTGAGCCTGCCTTGGATCAAGACTTCCGCAACAGCCCGCCACGCACATACGATGACACCTACGGGTACATGTATACGCCAGCGGCGAAGCTGTTGTCGGCAACCGGCTCAGGGATGAGCTTCACTCCACCGTCTGTGACGAGTCGGCCCCGTAGCTTGTTGAATATACCCTTAGCTACCACAGCAAACCCACAGCTATCGGCATCTCAGCAGTTTGCACGGGATGCGCCGCAGAGGGCAGCAGCACAGTTGGCGGCAATGCCTGCCACGGGTAGTCGGTTTACCGGGACGGCTCCTGCATCTCAGAGCGGGGAGCTGCGGTTCTATGCGCCACCCGCGCTTCCCGGCCCCGGGTTTGATGCGTATGGCAACCCTATCCAAGAGTACGCGGAGGGCGGCGCTGTAAAAAAGACTGGAGGTACGGCAGATAGTTCTGCACGTACCTTGCTAGACAATCTTAACAACATGTTAGACAACCTTAACAGTGAGGCTCCTGCAAAAAGGAACTTGCCCAAAGAAGCACAGGACGCTCGCAGGGCTAGGATTGGTCAAGCACCTGCTGTTGCGCAAGACTACTCAGGTCGGGACTTAACGGGCGAGCTGTTGAATGTTGCGTCTTTAGCAACGGCCCCCGTGCCTGTCTTGGGCGATATAGCGGGCTTGGCTGCTGACGCTCGAATGTACCAGATGCGCCCTGAAGAAAGAACGATGGGTAACTATCTCTTGTCTGCGGCAGGGGTACTGCCGTTTGTGCCAAGTGTTTCGGCGATTAAGACGGTGGGTAAGGCCGCAGATGACCTTGCTGCGTTAGCTAAGGCTCCGCTTGATTTGTCCCAAGGGGCAAAGGAGGCAAGGGCAACGGAGCAAAGGTATACCCCAACGCTTTATCATGGAACATCAAGTTTAGACAACGTGGGGTTTGACGAATTTAACAAAAAGTTTTATGGGTCGGCCACAAATTCTCCAAGCGCCAAACTTGGCACATGGTTAACAGATGATCCCACAACAGCCAATATATACGCATTTTTTGCGCCTTTTAGTGCGCTTCAGAATTTACAAGACAAATATGATAACGCTATTCGGAAACTTTTAAAGACAACAGGTGATACGCTTCAGGGAGAGGCACGTATCGCTGCTAGAAAAGAAGGCAGATTAAATCTTGCCCCATTAGCGGATAAAATTAAACAAGCAACGGAAGCACTACAGGCAGGTGTCCCAGACCCCGATGAAGCAAGGAAGTTTTTCCCTCTTCCTGCCCGAATTGGCGGGGGTGGTGGAGCAAATATAATGCCCGTAAGAGCGCGGGGCAATTTTATGGAATATGACGCTGGGGATACTAGCATAAGAGAATTGCAAGATAAAAAGGGTCTTACAACATTAGGAAAAGAAGCGAAAGAGGCGGGATATGATGGCCTTAAAATAACTAACTTTCGCGACCCTATAAATGCACCGTCTGCTACTCATTATTTAGTGTTTGACCCTAAAAACATCCGCTCAGTCAACGCAGACTTCGACCCAGAGAAGCTGGACTCTGCAAATCTAGGACACGCCAAAGGCGGCCTCATCCAGAAATACGCCACAGGCGGTGACGTTGCACCGTCTACCGCAGACCTCCGCGCACAGATGGACCGTATCGCCGCTACGCCTCACGCCAAGACTCCTAGCCCGACATCAGACCTCCGCGCACAGCTGGACCGTATCGCCGCTACGCCTAACGCCAAGACTCCCGCACCCGATAAAAGACAGACTGAAAGCAGAAGTATGCTGGACAAGATGTTTAGGTTCTACGAGCAGAACATATCAAAACCAATGGTAGGTTCTGTTATTGACATGACCCTTGGGCTGGGGGATCTGGGTCAGATGGGGGTAAAGTATTTAGCTAACCGTGCAGGTATTGAAACCGAACCGTTTGCACCTATTGCACCAAGAATGAAGGAAGCGGCGGGAGTAGCAGACTATAACCCTTACGCCATCGGTGCTTTAGCTACAAACATATTACCTTTTGCAGGAGCTTCAAAGTTCACTGCTGCGGGTACAAAGCTACTCCCTAATCTTGGCCGTGAAGCCGCAGCTTACGCGGGTAGTGAGTTGGGCGCTGCAGCTGCGCGAGAGGTGCTGCCCGACTCTACGGGTGCCGAGCTTTTAGCAAGTTTTGTTGGATCAGCCGCTGCCGGTGGTAATCCAATGTCTGCCCGTAACAGGGATACTGCTATAGCTAATATAAGCGATGAGGTTCCTACAGACGATGTGGTTCCAACAGACTCTGCACGTATGCTTAATGAGCTTGATGCGTCAGGAAGCCTGCTGGCACCACAGACTGATGTTCCTGTGGTAGGCGGTACAGGATCAGTTAGACCTGAGATTACTAGTGATATTGGGGATCGTAGCCGCGTTGGAACCACCGGACGGTACGTAGGTGCCCCCGAAGGGATTAATACTCCCCAAAAACTTGCAGGGCTAACCCGTTCGATAATGAGCCTTACTAAAGAAGGGGAGTTTGGACGTTTTTGGTACGAGCGTAGTGGCCGTCAAATTTTGGATGTAACCGGCGGAAACAAAGAAGATGCTGAAAAAATAATTCAAGCAATTGCGATTACCTCAGCCAATACTCCGGTAGCTGGCAATTTTGATTTCGCCCTTCAAGCCTATTATCAGTGGAAGAACGGGGAGCCTATTAAGACAGGTATGTACACAACGGCCATGAGTAAGAAGCTGCAAAAAATGTTTGATGGCGAAGACTGGGCTGGCAGAAAAACAAATAATTTTTATAACAATTTAATGAGAGAAGTAGACCCATCTAAAGTACAAGGGGTGACTACGGACCTTTGGATGATGAGGGCGTTTGGTTTTGACAAGGACGCGCCTACAGACGCGCAATATAGCTTTGTTGAAAACGAAACTAAAAGAATAGCCCAAAATCTTGGTTGGGAGCCACAACAAGTTCAGGCCTCAATTTGGGTAGCTCTTAAATCTAGAATGGAAAATGCAGGCGTGAAGAGCGCCGTAGAAGCAAAGTCGCTTAAAAATGGCTGGCTGAAATATGATGCGGACGGGGAACGTGTAATTCTGGATAAGAATAAACACGCAGCTAATTGGTTAGATACGGCCATGAAGTATTCACCTAATGATGCGGATAGGAAGGCGGCAGGGTTTGACTACGCAGATGCGGCAAAAAATAATTTGGCGCAAATTAGCTGGGAAACCCGACCAAGCAGAACCAGTATGCACATGCCAGAGATATTTGACGCTACCCCTGAAGTTGTTCAAGACTTCCATGTAGCGATGTCTAAAAGCATCTTGGATGACAAAGGTGGCGATAGCATTGCTAAAGAACTTGGGGCTTTATCTCCGGGCGATTTTGAAGCACCCGGTTATTTTGAAGGTCTTACAAGCCCGGGCACACAAACACTCGTGACAGTACCGAGAGCGTATGGGGTAACGCGAAGAATAAATGAAATTAAAAACCAAGCTAAGGTAGAGGGGTGGGAAAAACCCGTTTTAGATGCCGCCCTTAGAAAAGCAACCTATGCCACAGAACCTGCCGCCAAAGACCTTATGCTGGCATACGCTGCCGTTCGTGGAATTTTGTTTAAACAAGACGGCGTTGGTCTACACAGGCCTTCTTTTATTGAAGGTCTGAGTCGGCCAAAAGCAAACGGTATTGAGATTGATATCGGCAGGCCTTTGACCGCTGATGAAACAACCAGACTAGCGCAGCTTGTAGCGAATGGCGCTGGGCATGCGGAATTTAACCCTATAGGTAGTGCAAACGGCATTAGATTTATTAATTTTGACTATGTAAAAACTGACAACGCTCAGTTTCAAAAAATAATAAATAATGCCCTAAAAGAGAATGTGTTTGACAATGGTGAAGTAGCTAATGCTAAAATGTTCGGAGCTGATACAGACTACTTAGGCAACAACTGGACGGAGAATTTAAATGGCGAAAGTTATATGGACTCTGGCAACCTCGCCGGACGACCCGATCTACAACGAAAAATACGTGATATCGTCAACCGGCTCGCGCCTCGGATATCGGCAGTTGAGGAAGAATTCTCCAACCGACACGGTTGGACAAGGAATCGAGAGCTTAACCGCGCCTACGAAACCACCGACCAAAACCCAATAGGGATTGCTCCGAGTACGCTTCCTGTTGAGGAAGGCATAGGCTCACTACCAACAAAAAAGCTCGAAGGGCAGTCCGCTAATACAGACGGAACTGCCCCTACGCCTATGGGCACTGCTGCCGTAACAACCACTCCAAAGTTCAAGAACTGGTTTGGTGAAAGCAAGGTGGTTAATGCTGACGGCAAGCCGCTGATGGTGTATCACGGAACTGGATCCACTAACATTGAACAATTTTTGCCCGATGGTGGTAGAGACGAGGGGGCTAGAACACTCAAAGTATTCTTAGATGCTAAGGCAAAGAACGAAAAATTTGGCTTTATGAATTTTCGCTCAGGATCCTTCTTCAGTCCTGATGCTAAATACGCAGGGAATTACACTGGGGAAAATAATGGGGTCATGTATCCGGTTTACATTAAGGCCGAAAATCCAGTTTATTTTGATACCGTCACCGGAAAAAAATCCATTATGAACAAAAACGCAACACCCGATGCAATGTTCATAATGGATGGCGACAAAATACTCGAGATTGCAGTCATTGACCCAACACAAGTAAAGTCAGCCATTGGCAACGAAGGCACTTTTGATCCGACCAACCCTGCGATCACCAAAGCCAAAGGCGGCATCATTACCAAAAAAGCTAAGGGCGGAAATGTAGAACGTGTGTACAATGACCGCAAGTACATATAGGGGACACAGAAATGCCCATAGATAAAGTATCTAACCTCATGCCGTCATCGGACATGATGGACATGATGGATATGATGGACGATTCAGCCGACATCGAGATCATCCTTGAGGATGACGGCAGTGCCATTATTGAGTTGGGTGAGGAAGATGATGATGAGGTTGGCTTCTACGGCAACCTTGCCGAGGTTATTGATCAGAGCGACTTAGGTTCGATATCTATTGACCTGATGGCGTTGTTCGAGGCTGACAAGTCTAGCCGTTCGGACTGGGAGCAGATGTACTCCAAAGGCCTTGAGCTGTTAGGCCTGAAGATTGAAGAGCGCACCAAGCCATTCCGTGGCGCGGCAGGTGCGGTACATCCGATGCTGACAGAGGCCATTGTTCAGTTCCAAGCCCAAGCATTCAAAGAATTAATGCCCGCCAGCGGACCTGTGCGTACCCAGACCGTGGGCAAAGAGACGGTAGACAAGATACAGCAGGCCTGCCGCGTACAAGATTTCATGAATTACCAGATCACGACGGTGATGAAGGAGTACACACCGGAGTTTGATCAGCTTCTTTTCTACACAGGCTACGGCGGGTCAACCTTTAAGAAGGTTTACTACGACGAGCAGATAGGCCGAATGGTCAGCAGGCTCGTTCTGCCTAACGACATGTACATCCCGTACAACGGTTCAAGCGTCATTTCAGAGTGTCCGCGCCTCACGCACCGTATTTCCATGGACTCTAATGAGTTTAAGAAACGCGCAGTAGCCGGTGAGTACTTGGACCTTGATCTAGAGGCGGAGAACACCCCTGCCGACGCGAGCCAGATCCGTTATTCCATTGATAAAGCGACGGGTGTAGTACAAACAGGCGCACCTGAAGAGATATTCCTACTGGAATTTCAGGTGGCGTTGGACATTCCCGGCTTTGAAGACAAGGGAGAGGACGATGAGCCTACTGGAATTCGACTTCCTTACGTAGTAACGCTGGACGAGATGAGTTCGCGGGTCGTGGGAGTGCGTAGAAACTGGGTAGAAGGCGATCCCCTGAAGTGTAGGCGCGAATATTTCGTGCATTACGTGTTGGTTGAAGGCCTTGGTGCCTATGGACTGGGCTTTGTTCACCTGATTGGTGGACTTTCCAAGACAGCAACCAGTGCATTGCGTCAATTACTTGACGCAGGCACCCTGTCAAACCTTCCTGCGGGCTTTAAAGCCAAGGGCGCAAGGATTGCAGACGACGATAGCCCTATCCAACCCGGCGAATGGCGTGATATCGATGCCGGTGGGGCTGAACTCTCGTCTTCTTTACTGCCATTGCCGTACAAAGAACCCTCCCAGACACTGTTTCAGCTACTGGGCTTTACCGTTGAGGCTGGAAAACGCCTTGCCAGCACTGCAGACATGCAGGTTGGTGATGGAAACCAGCAGGCGGCGGTCGGAACGACCATTGCGTTGCTTGAACGTGGCTCGATGGTCATGTCCGCTATCCACAAGCGCCTGTATTACGCACAAACACAAGAGTTTGAGATGCTTGCCAAGGGCTTTGGCGAGTATTTGCCTGACGAATACCCCTACGACGTACCGGGTGCAAGTCGCAAGATCAAGAAGTGCGACTTTGACAACATGGTTGCCGTGTTGCCGGTGGCAGATCCGAACATTTTCTCTGCTGCGCAGCGTATTACGCTTGCCCAGACCCAGTTACAGTTGGCGCAGAGTGCGCCACAGATGCACAACATGTACGAGGCCTACTACCGTGTGTATGCGGCGCTGAATGTGCGCGACATTGATGGTATTTTGCGGATTCAAAGCAACCAGATGCCCAAAGATCCTGCCTCGGAGAATGCCGATGTGCTGGGTGGTATGGAGTTGAAGGCTTTTGCAGGTCAACAGCACGATTCTCACATCGCCTCGCACCTGATGATGGGCTTATCCCCATTAATGCAGGCAAATGCACAGGCTGGGATTGAGTTGTACAAGCACATAATGCAGCACATCCGCATAAGGTCGGAAGAAGACACTGAAGCAGAGCTATTCCAGCAGTATGGTGCGGATCCTGACCGTATGGTGTCAGATATCCAGCGGGAGGGCATGATTGCATTGAAAATTGCGGAAGGTATGCAGCAGATGCGCGCTATGCAGGATCAGTTAGCAAATCCCGGCGGCGGTGGTGGTGAAGATCCTATTGTTGCACTCAAGGCGCAGGAACTACAGCAGCGGGCAGCAAACGATCAGGCTAATATCCAGCTAAAACAGCAGGGATTGAAGATTGATGAGTCTAAAGTTATGCAAAGTGCCCAAGCAAACAAGGAAAGGATTCAATCCCAGCAGAATATTGCCCAGATGCGTACCGGCGTAGCCTTAAAACGCATAAATCAACCGCGTAACGGAGGGTAGAATGCCGCTTAAGAAAGGTTCTAGTGCCAAGACTATCGGTAAAAACATCAGTGAGATCATGGGTGCCTACAAAGACAAGGGTAAGATAGGCACCAGTAAGCCGAAGAGCAAAGCCAAGGCGCAGAAGCAGGCTATTGCGATTGCGCTCTATACTTCTGGCAAATCGAACAGGATGAATCAGGGTGGAAAGGTAACAAGTAGCCCAAAAGGTCGTCAGGGTCCGGCGCGTACTATTAAAAAGCGTGACGGAAATACCCCAGTAGAGATATACTAGTATTGTTTTGGTCTCCAGACAGTGGCGTAACTGTCTGCTATTCATGGGAATTACCATGCTTGAATTTGCAGAAAAAGTACTGCGAGAGCTTAGGAAATTACAACAGGACTCGGAAGCGATTGTGCTGAATGGTGCTATTGCTGATATGGAGCGTTATCGTTTCATGATGGGTCGTCTGGAAGGCATAAAATTGGTAGAAGCCCTTATAAAGCAAGAGCTAAGTAAGAAAACTACGGACGATTTTTAACCACCAGAGGAAGTGTAATGGAAGAACCTAAGTTGACCGCACTCGAACAGCAGCGC